>SPKZ01003813.1_pt1 | contig 19842 bp, 22 predicted proteins | sample 2456571 | NCBI WGS metagenome assembly SPKZ01 (sample SAMN11192286, study PRJNA482655) | marine metagenome | biome: ENVO:00000447; feature: ENVO:00000244|ENVO:00000211|ENVO:00000569|ENVO:00002023; material: ENVO:00002151; isolation source: ocean water from marine abyssalpelagic zone ... | reverse complement strand
TGCCCTTAGAATGAACTACAGGGACTTTAATAAAGATTGAAATACCAGTTGACAGAACATACTAAATACTGTAGACTGGCTACATTAACTACTTAGGAGAATATAATACTATGACTACATTAAACACTACAGCGACTAACTTCAACCCACTAATTACTTCATGGAATGCTGACGCTGCTTTAACTTGTGCTAACTACATCTTTGAAAATCCAGCGGCTCGATTAGTTCTTAATCTTCCTAAAGGCCAGTTTGATTCGGATATTGAAAAGATTGTATTGTTGGCTAACAAGCAATCGCCTATCACTAATTTACAACGTCGAGCGATGATTGCAGCCATTGAATCAGGAAACAAGCATTGGATTGTAGTGACTGCCTTTACCCTTGGAGCTAAAGGTTGTGGCTCAGTAGAGGCTACACAGGGTTGTCCATTGACCACAGAAGGTGTACATAACATGAGTGATGAAGAAGAAACAACTCACTTACGTGAATGTTTTGAAGGTAACAACTTTCAAGTGAAAACTGATGTTGACTTCTTAGAAGAATCATTAGGTGATTACTTAGAAGCTGATGCTGAGAACGATGATACCGTATAAGAGATAACCATTATAAAGAGGGGTGATTCACGTAAGTGGATTGCCCCTTTTTCGTATCTATAAGAAGTTCAAATAGCAAGAGTATACTCAAGATGATTATCATATTCACTCAATATTCACAATAGACCAATTTGCTTTATACCCCCTATAAGTCATTACTATTAAATAGGGATGTTTTATGATGATTTATACATATTAATATGTTAGTTAATACTGAATAGTTATTCACTAGTTATTCATTAATATAATAGATCTCTTAGTAATTATAGTATGATATATTTATGTGTTAATACGTTAATATTTATAATAGACCAATTTGCTTTATACCTATCAAAAGTCCTCACTATTAAATAGGGATGTTTTATGATGACTTATATGTATTAATATAATAGTTAGTATTTAATATGCATTTACTGTTTATTATTAAATGTAGTTAACGTCTATACTTATTAATTAATATTATTTAGTAATCAAGAGTATATAAATAGTGTATGTAGTTAATATTGTTATATCGATTATATAATAAATATTGTTCGAATAAGTTGGTTATTAATTGTTATACTCTTATATAGCTATTTATTAATATACAGACAACCCTTTATACATAAGGGGTGCACTTAATTTATTATACTATGCAATTAAAAGGCATTATCGAGAAATATCACTTTTAAGTTGTTGTAATATAAAGAGATTCCTTACAGGTGGCTACTGTGATAAGACACTACTGTTTCCCTTTGACCTATTGGGATTCAATTCTTAGTTGTTCTATCACAGTACATTGTAATGATAATGGCATTAATGGCGTTGGTAACTTACCTCTCTCCTTAGAAGCTAACGCTCCTTATCTAATCAACTACTGTAGGTTCATATCAGTCCCCATTTAAAAGGTTGATGCCCTGCAAAGGCTCACATAAAAATACAACTAATTAAATGGTCTGATAGGCAGATTACCGTTACCTATCGTGTAACAATTTATACCTGCTTGAGTGTCATGTTGCAATAGCCGTGACACGATTTCCCTTTCCACCCTTCACCCATACTTATAACAATAATGGTGAGGGGTTTTTATTCAACTTACATAGGAGAAAACTTATGACTATTAAAAAAGGTTTTGGTGCAGACCCTATTAAGGATCAGGAGAGACGTGATAAATCATTGGCAACTAGACGTGCTAATAAATTGAAGAAGGAAAAAGCTGCTAAGGAAGCAAAGGCTATGAGAGCCGAAGCTGTTAAGCTTAGAAAGCGTGTAACAGAACTAGAAGACGGTGCTGATACTCTTGATGGTCAGAATTCATCTGAGAAAAACAAATTAAAGGCTGATGAATCATTAGCTGAACAGATTTCAGATATGTATGGTGATACAGTTTCACCTCAATACCTGAAACAAATAATTAAATATGCTATATTGCGTGGTAAGCGAGCAGAGGAAATTATAACCCCTACTATGGCTGCCATGGACATTATGCATGACTTAGACGCTAAAGCGGCGGATAAAAATAAGGCAATGGCCTTGCTACAACAATTTGAGAACTCCAAACCTGCTATTAAAGAGGAAGTGGCTGAGACAATTAGAAGTAGTCAAGATGAAATGGATTCACTTATGGAAATGTTCAATAACGTAGGACCAAGAGAACGGTCTGATGAAATTAACGAAGTCATCCATGGTGTCGCAATTCTGGAAGATTAATCAATTAACAGGAGGATTGTATTATGCCAATAATGAAGAGTGTGTACGATCATCCCTATAACCTCAAGACAGCAAGATGGATTAGAGAACAATTCGTATTCCAAAAAGATGAAAGTTTACGTAAAGAATTCTTAGAAAAGCTTAGAGAAGTCTACGGCAGGAAAGCTGCTGAGATACTTAACTACATACAAACCGATTATCGTGTATTCATACGTGACGATCAAATGTGGCCCGACTTCGCGGACGATTCGTGGGATGGTGCCATATGGTGCTGTGGTCGTGCGTATGGTAAGACATGGGCGGGTTCTCCCGCTACAATAGAATACGCAATGCAACACCCCGGTTGTAACATAGGACTACTAGCTCCTACGTTTTCAATGGGAAGAGATAACATGGTGATGAACGGTTCAGGTATTATAGCCTTATCCCCTCCTCACTTTAAACCTGTCTATCATAAGTCAGAAGGTAAGCTCACATGGCCCAACGGTTCAACTGCTAAGATATTCTCAGCGGAGAACGGTGATAGGGTACGTGGACAGAACTTTAGTTTTATATGGGCAGATGAATTCTGTTTCTTTAAAGAGACGGAAGAAGCTAAAGATTTATGGTTAATGGCTAAAATGGCTTTACGTGTTGGTAATATCAAATGGTTGATCACTACCTCACCTAAACCTACTAAAGCAATTAAAGAGATTCATAGATTATCTAAGAATCCAAAAAATAAGATTATATTTAACACGGGCACTACATTCCAAAACTACACACTACCTGAGTCAGCAATACGGAACGCATTGAGGCTTAAGGGTACATCTATCTACAACCAAGAAATCCTTGGACAGATACTTGATGAAAACCCAAATGCAATATTCAACCTATCCGATATACTCCGAAAGGAATTTGGTGAAGTTAATTCAGAAGATACAGAGGACAAATTCTGGGACTTTATAAGGTCCATGGATAAAATTGTTGTAGCGGTCGATCCCGCAGTAACAGAAGATATTGAATCTGATGAACACGGCATTGTTATATGTGGTAGGAAAGGTAAGCGTGGGTACATTATTAAAGATTTATCACAACGTGGTAAAATCTCAGAAGTGTTTCAAAGTATCGTAGACGCTTATCATGAATATGGCGCAACATCTGTAATAGTGGAAACTAACAACGGTGGGGACTTCATACCAACAGCTATATACAACATCGACCCTTTAGTTAAGGTTGATAAAGTATGGGCTTCTCGTGGTAAGAAAGCCAGAGCGGAACCTATTGGTTTACTTTATGAACGTAAGATGATACGACATTTGGGCGTTTTCACAGAGCTAGAAGCTCAGATGTGTGACTACAACCCTGCAATGTGCAAGAAGTCACCTGATAGAATGGATGCCCTTGTATGGGGCTTAACGGAGCTATTCCCGTCATCTATGATTGGGTTGCATGCTGGTGGTCAAGCGGGTGTGGACTCGTTGGATACACAGGCTGATGCTCACGAAGATAATCACATAGGAGTTAAGAAGCTTTCTAAGGGAGATATCTGGGATGAAACACCAAAGACTACGGTTTACGGTAGACAGTCAGGAAAGCGTGACCCTGCTAGGTATACTGGTATCAAATATAGTGGCGGTGGAAAAGGCTTATACGGAAGAACATAGACATTACATATTACACAGGGCATCTTTATGGTGCCTTGAATAATATGATATGATTAACAACTAACTAAGGGGAATCCCATGGCGGTAGAAGTAGTAAAAACAATTGGCGCAAGTGGGGACTATTCAACTATAGCCTCTTGGTGGGCAGCAAGAAACACAGCTCCGGCTTTAAACACAGGTGATACCTTTATCGGTGAAATTATCGATACAGGAACATTAGCGGGTTATACTTTTAACGGCACAACCACAAGAACAGGAAACTGTATCTTGAGAGCGGCAAACGCTGTAGCTTATAATTTCAGCAATCCCTCGGCAGCACATGTAACAATATCTAGTGGAGCTACCACGGTAAAGATTGATTGTTCTAGCATGTCAGTGGATTCAAATTTAACAATAGAAGGTATTGAGATTATAAGTACCTCGACAACTGTACCGTGTATAACAACTACAAATTATAAGCCTTCTTTCTTTCATTTAAAGAAGTCTTATGTTGTCGGTGGTATGGAAGGGTATTTAGAAAACGATAACGCAGCTAATAGATCCTCTGTTACTTCAATAGAAAATTGTGTATTCACAGGAAGCTATAGATCTGGTATACTATCAAAGACAGCTCACACGACAGGGTCTTTCTCCACAACGAGTACAGTAATTGTTAATTGTAATACAGCAGCGAGTATCTATAGCTACGGAATACAAACCTTTGACGGTGTTAATGGTGTTGTGTCTTCTGTAGTCTCAATTGGGAACACAAGAGCCTCGGATATAGGATCAGGTACAACCGCTTCTTATGGTGCAGCGGATAACAGTTTCACTACGTTTGCGATAACAGATGCCTCTTTGTCAGATTTTACAGACTCGGATAATGGTATCTGGACATCTTTAGATGGTGGTAAGCTATATGCTCAAGGTTCTAATGGTTCAAACATTGGGCTAAACCTTGTTGCCAACAATGTATTACTAATAACGAGTCCTGTCGTTAATGAATTCGTCGCAAGAGATTTAAAAACAAATACAGGTACAATTGCAATCGCGGGTACTTTCTCAGGACCACTCACACCTTCTAACATAGAAGCGAGATGGGGAGAAACAGGAAGTTATACAACTTTGACAATGGGTTCAGGGACGTTCTCAGGGACAATCCCTGATCAACCGTCAGGTAATAACACTCTTTATGTACAATACGAAGGTGGAGGCATGACTTCTTCTATCGAAAACGTTGCAATTGGTGCCAAGTTCTTAGTATGGGGACAGAGTAACTTCTCAGGTAGAGCAACATCAATACAAACGTATACAGCTCAATCAGGTTACTTTAAAAAGTATACAAGCCAAGATGCAAACGATACAACTGCAAATTGGGAAAAAGGTTCTGATCCTTGGGATTATGAATCTGGACAAGGTACGAACGGTTCAGTATTTCCAGAGATAGCTAACAGGTTTGTTGCTGCTTTAGGCATTCCAATTGGTATAGTAGGCATTGCTCACGGCAGTACTCAACTATCACAATGGGTATCTGGACAAGTTTATAATAACTCAATTCTAAACCATATCACCAACTCAGGTGGCGCTACAGGGTTTGAAGGGATTATTAGTTGGATTGGTGAATCGGATGCTAGCAACGGTACTGATGAATCTACATTCAAAGCTAATTATACAGCTATTATTAATCAACTTGAAACCCTCACAGGTGCCAAGAGTCTATTAGTAGAGATTCCAGCTAACGTTGGTACTCAAGACTATGACAATGTTCGTCAATGGATAAACGATTTAAATTCATTAGATAATGTTGTTGGTATCTGTACAGAAGTTAAAGACTACTACCAGAAAATACACTATGAATCAAATCAAGAAACAAACGATGCAGCAGCAAGTATCTATCGTTCATTGGAATTAGCTTTCTTTACTTCTGACTTAGTACCCACCATTTCTGGAATTCCAGACGGTACTTACACTTCAACAGTATTAAGCACATCTAGTGAAGTACTATATACGGGCAATGCTACTTGGACAAGCGGAACCACTACATTCGTAGGATTACCGACACCTAAGCTATCAGACGTACAGGGCTTTGTCATAGATAACAAGGCTATTACAGAAGATGCAGCGTATTTCAACGGATCGACAACCTAATGACAATCAACAAGTGGGGGTCGGTAAATTCGTGGGGTTTTGGAGGTTCTGACCCAACTGTCCAAGCAACCCCTACTGGTATAGTATGGAATGGCTTACAAGGTGTCGAGGCTTCAAACGTCTCGATATCTTGGAATGGTTTGCAATCTGTAAACCCTTCTGATATAAATATTATCTGGTCACAATCTTCTGATATTCAAGTAGAAGGTCCAGAGGTTGCAATTCTTTGGTCTCAAGTAGTCAGTGTCGAATCTTCGGAAGTGGAAATCTTGTGGGACACTCAAGTTGTAGAACCTGTTGAAGGCCCAGAGATTGCTATTTCTTGGACAGGACTTTCTTTAGTGGAAAACGCAGAAAGTATTACATGGGAGCAAGGTGACGTAGTGCTAATAGACCCTCCAAGGTCTAGGATTGCATATGTTCCAGATGAATCGCAGTTGTCCGAAAGGACTCTTGTACTTAGAAGTTATTAACAATAAGGGCTTAGGCCGATAGGAGTAAATCAGAATGGCTATTTTAGCAAGCGACCTTCAACGGTTCCAAGCCGCAACACATTCACTAACACAATCAGGTGGTGCTATCACATCCACACCATTGTCTAGTACACAGAATGCTTTCTTAGATCAAGTATCTGAGACAGAAAACACAGACGGTGCAATAGAATACCGTTGTTACTATATAAAGAACAATCACGCAAGTTTAGAACTCCAAAACCCTTTAATCGGTTTTACAGACGCAAGTTCAACACTAGGTTCAACAGAAATTGCCTTAGCTTTTGATATTGCGGATGCAGTAGCTCCAGTAACAGATCACGGAACACTTCCGCTTCTTGCAAGTGGTGGCGCATTGACTTTCGCTACAGCTACAGCGGGAACCCCAATTGCGTTAGGTTACAACCTAGGCTCGCAAGAAGTTGCTGTAGTTTGGGTACGAAGAACTGTGCCAGCAGGATCACCAGCGCTTAATGTGAGTATCGCATTTACGTTTTCAGGTGTTACCGCAGCATAGGGAGACTTTATGAGCAGAGCAACAGTATGGAAGCTGGACGGTAAAGGAGTTGTGGATTTTCAGTTCAATTATGAACGTCCACTCTTCGGACAAACAATACTTTCTAGTAAGGTTGAAGTTTTAGATCAAGATAATAACGACACTCTCTCTATAGAGGCTGTCAAGACAAGCAATTTAAAAGTAAATGTACTACTCAAAGGTGGAACACCTTCAAAGGTGTACAAGCTTAAATGTACTGCAACAACTGACAAGGGAGAGTTCTCTCATATACAGGCTGTTCAGGTAACAAACAATTAACATAAGGAGGCGTTCATGGCCGATAAAAAACTAAGTTCGCCCCTCGTTGGAGGCTTATCTGATCAAGGAGAAGCTTCTAGTGGAATCCACTACAATACAATAACTGATCACAGAACACCTACAAAAGAATTAAAGACCTTGACTCAAAAGGTTACAGTCTTTAATGAAATGAAAACAAACTCCACGATTTCTGGTATCTTGTTAGCATTTATGTCTATCTGTCAAACAGCCAAGACCTTAGTAAATGAAAACAAAGATGACCCAGACCGTGAGAGAGCTAAAGAAAGAGCAAAATTCTTACAGGAATGTCTTGATGATATGCAAACGCCATTCACAGATGTTCGTGGAGAGATATTAGACATGATTCCTATGGGCTTCCGTGTCATTATCCCTCAATTTAAATTACGTTCAGGATATGACAACAACAGCAACTTTAACAGTAAGCACAATGATGGAAAGATTGGTTGGAAAAACTTCACACCTATCGACCCTTCAACTATTTCAGGCTGGTTAACAAAAGACGGTCAAGGCTACTATGGCTTAACTGGTGTCAAACAACAAACAAGTCTATACGGTACAGAAGTTATTATTCCTCGCCATAGGTTATTGTTATTCAGAACAATCTCTCAAGACGGAAACATCTTAGGGAAAAGTATATTAGAAGGTGCCTACAAGGACTATGTAGACCTGATGGATGCTAACGGCATACAGATGGTAGGTTTACGAAGAAGTCTTGTCGGTATCCCTTACGCTCGCATACATTCAAGTATCGCAGCTAAAGCAGATAATGGAAACATCTACGACCAAGCCTCTATTCAAGCTGCCATTTCAGCAGTTCAGGATTTAGACTCTCGAGTCGATAACGCATTCACGTTGCCTTCTGATAGAGACGAACGTGGAAACTTACTTATTGAAGTAGGAATGATTGGCGCAGGAGAGGGCGGTGGTAACACTCACACTCAAGATGCTAAAGTTATTATAGATGCAAAAGAACAAAACATAGCTCGTTCAATGTTAGCCCAGTTTATGACTATCCAAGGTAAGGGTGGTTCATATGCCCTATCCAAGACTCAAAGTGAAGTATTTATTAACTCGCTTAAGATGTATATGGAACAAGTCGCTGGTGTACTTAACAACGAAGCTGTACCGCGTTTATTCGCAATCAATGGAGAAGGTGTTGGTACTGATGATAATTACTTACCAACTATACAATTCTCTGACTTTATAAAAGATGACGTAACGGAATTCTTCGGTGCATTACAAAAATCAATCGACTCTGGTATCTTCGAGGTAACCCCTCAGATTCAGAAGAAAGCTGGTCAAGTAATGAACATAGATATTTCGGGACAAGAAGAAGCCCTTGAAGCTCGTAAAGCGAAAGCCGAAGAACTAGAGGAACGGGAGGCAGAAATGTTTAGTCAGGCTCAAGAGGCTGATGACAACGAAGATGCACCTGAAAAAGGTGGGGATGACGATTCGGATGACGGAGAAGCAACCCCTGAGACTAAGAGTAGTGATATTACTGACAGTGGATTGAAAGATATCCTTAAAGTGTAAGGAGGTTTAAATGAGTGGATTTTATTACAAGATCAACTTAGTAGATTTAGACCTTACTGCATCGCAGCTAGTTAAGGTGAGGAACTATATTCGTTCCAAAATACGAAAGACTGCTGCTGTCGATTCTGGTACATTCATGAGAAGCCTTAAGACTAAGTGGAATAAGAAGACGAAGATCCTTACGGTGTATTCTTCGTTACCATATTCTGGTTACGTAGAAGGTGGAACAATGAATTACAAGTATCACAAAAACAAAGTTAAAAATGCCTTATCAGGCATGGGCCTAAAGCCCTCCCAACGCAAATATTTTTAAATTGGAGGAACGGCATGAGTGAGAATATCCCAGAGTTACGGGAATTTGATGAGGAACAAAGACATTTACTCGGTCCTGTTATGATACCTAGTCGGTTTGATTTACATGGAGACGGCTTTACATTACGTGAAGTTGAGCACTCCTGCCATTTCTACAATAAAAGCCATTTTGGTTCGTGCGACATTAATCACTCTTTAGATGTGACGTGTTGTTCGATTATTGAGTCTTACATACTACCTAAGAAGATGACCCTTAATGGTCAGAAACTTCCAGAGGGTACTTGGATGGCTGTACTTGAAATAGATAAAACAAACGTAGGTGACGTAATTTGGGAAATGTTACACAACAGTGAACTAACTGGATTTAGTCCAGAGGGGCCAATGTACGAAAATAAGATAATTAAGGAGTAGACAATGGCAAGTTCATTAACAATAGACAAACGTGATGAATCAGGCGAGGCAGTAAATGTATGTACACAGTATGACGTTCACACAATATCTCTAGTAGATAAGAACGCATTAGGTATTAACATTTTAAAAGTCAAGTCTGAGGAAGTCCCAAATGAGGAGGATAATACCTTGGTAGATAAAATTAATAAAGCTAAAGCTCTCGATGCAGAAGTTGCAGAAAAAGTAGAGATCTTAGAAGCTGACGCGGTTCAAGACGAAATCGCTGATAAAGAAGAAGTACTTGACAATGATGTAGTTTCTCAAGAAGAAGTTCTTGATGATGCTGAACCAGTTGAAAAGGCCAAAGCAGATGACGTTGAAGTAGAAGCACCAGTTGAAGTGGAAGTTGCTAAAGACGGTCATGACGATAAAGCTGATAAGAAAGATGATTGTGATTGCAAAGGCGAGAAAGATTGTGATTGTGATAAAGCTGATAAAAAAGATGACAAGGAAGATGACGATAAGAAACCTTTTGAGAAAGCTAAAGCAGAAGACGTTGTAGTTGAAGCTCCTGTTGAAACAGAAGTCGCTAAAGCAGAAGACGTTGTAGTTGAAGATGCAGTAGAAGTTGATTCTGCTAAAGCATTAAAATTGCAAGCCGAAGTAGTTTCTGAGTTAGTTGAGAAAGAGAAAGCTTTAGTTGTTGACCAACTAGGTGAGTCATTCAAATTAGCAATAGAAGCAATGTCTACTACTCACAAAGCTATCATGTCTGCTAATCCTGATGCAGATAACTATGAAGTTTATAGCCTTTTGCAAGGTGCACTAGACACTGTTGATTATCAAACTTGGAATAACAAAGATTTAGAAATGTCTAAATTGTTTGATGAAGTTTACGACGAAGTTGAATCTCGTACTACTAAAGCTAAAGCCCTTAAAGTTGCAGAAGCGACAAGCCCTACTGATGCTATGAAAGCATTTGAATTAGCAAACCCTGCTATGGCTGAATTGTTGAAAGTTCAAATGGCTGATGTTGAAGCTGCTAAATCTAAGGCTCTTGCTGAGAAAGAAGAAGTTGTACGTCAGAAAGCATATGATCAAGGCGCAAGTCTTTATAAACGTATCGCTACTGATTGTAATACTACTAATCAAATCGTTGACTCTATGGCATCAATCAAAGCTGATTGTAGCGAAGCTGTTTACGCCTCAGTTGCTAAAGCTTTAGAAGTTTCTAGTAATGCTATGATGGCTGGAGAATTGTTCGTAGACTCTGGTTCAAGTGAATCGTTCCAACACAAAACAGAAGCAGATTACCTTGCTGATGAATCTCAAATCTTAATGAATAAAACAAAGAATTTAAACCCTGCCATTGCTCGTGCTACAGTACGTTCAAGTGGTGAATATAAGGCACTGTATCCGTAAACCTGATACAACATTCAATAAAAACCAAGGCACATACAGTGCAGATTTAAACTAATTTAAGGAGACAATATTATGTCTACAGAAAAAACAGTAAGTACAGAAGATCAAATCGCAGTATTATCAGCTCAAGTAGAACAACTAGTAAAAGCGAAAGGCGCTCATAGCTATAGTGCTGCTACAGATGTTTCTCAAGCTGCTGGCCTAGAAGGTGTTATCCATTTAGATACTACTCTTTCAGATTTCGGTATCAAAGTAATGCAAGATGATTCAGCTTTTAAAGCTAAAGACATTTGTTCAACTTTGAACAGTAAGCATCAATCAAACAAGTATTACTATTATGAGCCAGCGTACTTTGTAGTTCGTCAAATGGCTGTACGTGCAGAAGGTCAAGAAGCTGCTCGTGCTAACTATGGTGTTGCTCGTAAAGCTTTCAACATCGAAGTCTACGCTCTTAAAGTAGAAATTACTGCTGAACGTTTAGCGAATGCCGACGGTAAAATTGATAAAGCTCGTGAAGATTCAACTTCATTCTTGATTCGTGAAGCTCTTAAAGAACGTGAGCATCAATGTTTCACTAAACTTATGAACACTGATAATGCTGCTGCTGGCGGTTGGGGTTCACATGCTGCTGGTATCGGTAGTAACGGTGATACTGATTCAACTGACGCTGATCATGATGTTATGATCAAAGGTGGTCAATTTACTTCTTTCGCTGATCCAGATTCAAGTCCTCTTGATATTTTAGATAGTGCTTTCACAGCAGTACATCTTAAATCTGGTTTACGTCCAAATACTGTTGTTATGAATCGTACAGTATTTAACGTAATTAAGCGTAATCAGAAAATTCGTGAAGCTAACCAATACGTAGCTGCTAACACTGGTACTACTGACGCAGTTATTAATTTAATGGCTACTCATTTAGCAATCCCAGTTGGGAACATCTTCGTATTAGACGTTGTTGTTTCTACTGCTGCTGTTGCTGATAGTGTTTCTGGTGACGGTACTACTACTACTATCGGTCGTAAAGTTGAAGGTGGCGCTGGTTCTGGTACTCCTTGGAACAGCTTTGAATTACATACTAATGATCAAGGCGAAGCAACCTTCTCAAATGATAACGTAGTTCCTAACCAATACATTGGCGAAAATGGTGTATTAGTTATGCACATCAACAAACAGTCTAGCGGTGAGTTTGAAGCTACTGCTGCTGTATGTACTCAGTGGACTGGTTTATATCCTGATGCTGCTGAAATGGGCAATGTAATGATTCGTCGTTACCCAGAAGATCGTTTACAAGCAGAAGCAATCGAAATCAATACTGCTTTCGGTTATGAAATCTGTGCTCCAGCTTTAGGCATGTACTTAGCTGACGCTATCACTGTTGCTTAATCTCTGCTTTTAAAGTAGTAACTCAGTAAACTGTGAGTAAAATAAAGTAAATTAATTATGGCGAGATGGGGATTATCTCATCTCGCCATTTTTTCGAATAAGGAGAATACGATGGTTAAACTAAAAGAAATAAAATTACTTAGTATAAGTATGAAACGTTTTGCACAGTATGTACATATGTGTGAAAACGGAACACGATTAAACGGCTACCCTATTAAGTTTGGTAAGGCAATTTCTTTTACCAAAATTGAACTAATAAGAAGCTGCTTGAGTTATGGACTAATTTGTGAGAAAAAAGATCTTCCTGATCAGCCTATACAGGCAGTAAAATGTTCAACTGGCCCGAAGATTGTAAACGTAGAGTTGTTACTTGAGACTGTCAAGGCAGTCGAAGTACCAGAAGTAGAAGAAGTCGAAGAGGAAGATGTCTTAGTATTTAAAGCTAATGAAGCAGAATGCATTAAGGGTAAAAAAGACTTAGTTGCTTATTGTAAAGAACGTGGAATTAAAATCAAATCCGCTAGTAACATTTCACTTGCTAAGATGCTAGCTAAAGCTATCGAATTGGCAGGAGAAGCATAGGAGGATAACATGGCATTATTAGATATCCCAATGAGGGACGATCAAGATGGTGAAACACAAGCTATCCTTTTCAAGTCCTACATAAAAGATTTAACCTTATCAGATATCATAGTAGAAGGCTTGCTTACGGCTCAAAACCCTGTTGACGCATGGAGAGGGTATAGTAATTCAGAAGAAGGTGAAATACCTTTCTCGTATGACCTATCCCAAGTACCTCTGTCTTTCATCTCAAAAGTCAGGATGACCACAGGAGACATTGACGTTACAGATATCAAGTTTACAGATGTCGAGATAATGAAAGCATTAGAATATCTTCCATTGAAATATCTAATAATGGCTATCAACTCATATCTCGCTGACGGAAGCACGTACCCTGATAATACTAATCACCCTGTAAGAATCATAAGAGATCTTCTAGCTGATCAATCAGGGGCGCTATATACTGATGTTCAACTAATTTCTATGATGTTAGACTACGGAAGAAACCCTTACCAAGCTGTTGTAGGTATGATTGAATCAGAAGGTTCAGTCGAAGCAGCGCATGACGCTAGACAGTTCAACGGAGGGTTAGCCTCTATCGATGGAATAAGTTTCGATAAAAAAGGTAAAGGAGAAGACACTCTTTCTATGAGTAACGTAGCTATTGTCTTTCACAAGATGCAGAACTCAGTTTATGCTAAAGGTAACGGACTCTATTCTCACTGGAACGGAACCAAGTCAAGTAACACCATCTTGAGGGGTGGCTGGTATGCGTTATAGGAAACAACAACTACAAACACATAACACAATACTTTCGGCTGGAGGCTTCTCTTTGTTGACCATTCAGGTGCCTTCTGAGAGAGATTCTTTCAGTGGTGTGTCTACGGGACAAGATACAGAGATGGATTGTTACTTCGTACAGCAGAATACATCTAACAGCACATTAGACCTAAACCCTAACTTGGTAAGCACTTATACACTTTTGATATCTCCTCTCGATGAAGCAGGAGATGAACTGGTGGACTTTGAGAAGATCATTACCAACAAGGCAGCTAATGTAATTTATGAAAAAGGCACTTTTCGAGAGAAGATTGTCAGCATCGATAAAGCAAGATTGACACTCCCTGACGGAGTAACGCCAATCTTAGCGAGAATCGTAATAGGAGGATAGTATGTCATCAATTGACTTTCTTATGAAAAGAATGATGAACAACAAATTATCTGAGTTTGGAACGGGAACAACTGGAGAGTTTAGAAGTATAGCTCTTGCTGGTGACTACCTTCCTTACCCCTCTGCCGACCTGCATATAGCAAGTGGGGCAACTACAATAACACTAGACCCCGCTAGAGTTTGGGTGCAAGGTACGTTACAAAAGATACCTTCCGAAAGAATCACAAGGGGTTCCTGTGGACTGGTTGAAAAGTTGGGACTATATATAGTCCAGATTAAAACAGATAAAGGTTTACACGAATACACAAACGAAGCTATCTCATATGAACTTGAGGAGCATTTTAAACTAAACACAAAGATAGAGAGCGAAGGTAAGATCCTTACAATTAAGGATTCGTACCAACAGCCTGAAATCTACATAGACAGCGCAACAGGTCGATACTGGAATAGAGTATTTGTTGAATGCGTCATCTACGATAAATTTAATTAGGAGTAAAACATGGCTACATTTAAAGGTGACGTAAGTACGATTTCCTTGAAGAAAGAAGACAACGCAACAAGTGCGTGGGGCAATAAGCCTGTCGCTTGGACTGGTGCAAAAATCTTTCAGAACAACGATGGTTCATTCAATGCCGAACGTGGCAGTATCGAATCAGAAGCACGTAATCCAACAGGTGGTTTATCTGGTTTCCGTTTAGGTCAAACAAACGTTGCAGGTTCTTTTCCTGTTGAGATCGACCCTACCAACTACAACCAAATCTTAGAGTCTGCCTTATACGGTACATTCGCAGCTACGGGGGCAGTAGCTACTACAGCAGGTTCAGCAGGTTACGTATCGAGTACTGAGTACGCACTCAACTTGACTGTTGCAGCAGGAGTTATCAGTACTCTTGTCCCTAAACTTGGTGCAGCTTATCGAGTACAAATCCCTGCTGACGGTTCTGTCTTTGATGACATCTGTATCTTAAAAGGAACAGGAGCTACTTCTTTAGAGTTCTTATCGCCTAATGCAACGGGATCAATCACAGCAAGTACCTCTGTCATAGTAATAACTCCAATCAAGTCACTAGTTCCAGCTTCAACACGTACTAGCTTCAACGCAGAAGAAACTCTTACGTCTGCTGATGGTAAGTTTGCTCGATTCATGACTAAAGGCGCAGTTTGTTCAGGACTTGAATTAGACCTCCCAAGCGAAGGCAAAGTATTAAGTACCTTTTCTTTCGTAGGTTCAGGTAAGAAAGCCTCTACCGAATACGCAAGCCTAGGTTTTGGATTAAGCAATTTAACTGCTGATAGCGCTAATGGTGCACATTCTAATCCAGTAGCCCATACAGCATCACAACCTTTAGTATTGCAAGATGGCGTTATTATCTCAACTACTTCTGATGTACGTTGTGCATGGTTAAGCGGTAGTGTGACTATCGAGAACGGAACAGAACCTAGTTTTGTTGGTTGTTCTTTCGATGCCAAAGTTATGAGTTCTGGTAAGTTTGTTGTTAACGTTTCTTACGAAGCATTATTTGAAAGTGAAGCGGCTTACGTAGCATTTAATAATGAAGTAGAAAGTGAGTTATTGTTACAACTTAAAACCCCAAGTGGGCAGACGTTAGGTTTATACCTTCCTCGTTTCAAAGCTAGTAGCTATTCTATGAATAACTCAACTGGTCTTGTTACAGCCTCTATCTCTGGTTCAGCAATCATTGATACAGACATGGGTACACAGTTGTCTATCTTCTCTACAGAAGCATAATGGACATTGCCAAGGCAGCATTAAACGCTGCCAAGGCTGCACAGAAATTAAGAGATGACCTACAGGACGCGTACGAGGACACATTATTAGATATTGGTGAATCACTAGTATTCTTTACACCTCTTCTTACGGGCCTGTCATCTTCTAACTGGAATCTCGGGTCTGGAAGCTTCACTCCTACAGAGAGGGGTGTCGAGGGAGGTAACAAAGGTGCAGCATCTATCAATGCAATGAAAGCTCAGATAAAAAATATTCACCCAAACACTAAAACCGTTGTATACAGCAATCCAGTTGATTACATAGAAGACTTAGAAAGGGGTTCATCCCCAAAAGCAAGAGGTGGTATGATAACACCTACACGGATGCGAGTAGAGAACCTCTGGGTTTCTAACTTAGCAAAACATAACCTATTATAAATATTAATCGTATAAGGAGAGAGACTTATGGGTAAGAAAAAGAATAAATTTACATTAAAAGGATTACTTCACAGAACCCAAAAGGTTGACATCTATCAGGATATCGTGGTAGATGGTGAAGTACTTTATAATCAAATCGTCGGTTGGGTAGAAATCAGAGGTTCAGGCGATCCCCTTTACGTATCTAAGGCGAGAGACATTTTAATTTCTCACCAATCTGAAATAAAAGAAGATGCAACCAAGGAGGAAGAAGCCGAATACAATAAGTATTTTCTTGATGCAGCAGTGGCAGCAGCTATTGTGAGTTGGGACGAAGATTTCTTCGAAACTGAATTCAGCTTTAATAAGGCAATGGACTTATTCCAAGATGACGCAAACATTGTACTTTACAACCAACTTGCTCATTATATGCAACAGGCACAGAATTTTTTGCCTCTTGCCAACTAGCGGCGATTAGTTGGATAGAAATAACCTCTAACTTATCTCATGCAGACAAGGAAGGAGTTACAAATAGGAGGAAGGCAGAGGTATTCGAGAAAGCCTTTAAGAAGAATAACGAACTATTAGAAAAGGAACGAGACTTAGACCTTTCTGATATAAAAGACTTACAAGATTTGTGGTATTCTATGAATCTTACACGTACACCAATTGAAGGGGGAATAGCTCCCTTAGACCCGATTACTATTGAAGCCCACTTGAGATTGTCAGGGGACTCGATAACCTCGTGGGAATATAAAACGCTTATGACGATGGACCTAATATATAGGTCTACTAAATATGAACTTATGAAATAGGGAATTATTATGGCACAAGATGCTGAGTTAAATATAAAGTCAGGTACTATAAAACAGGCAACCACAGCTCTTGATAAGCTAGTCGAGCAGTTTACTAAATTAGCTGGCGTAACACCGAAGGTAGATAAGGGTCTTAAGAAGACAAACTAAGAAGTAAAGGAATTCGGAGAGACAACAAACAATACAGGTAAAAAGGTAAGGAAAGGCGCAAAGGACGTTGACAGAGCTGGTGCGTCTTGGCAGAAGTACGGAAAAGTTCACCTAGCTAAGGCAACCAAGCAAATGCAACTAATCGATGGTCCACTTGGTGGAGTCGCTTCTCGTATGTCTGCATTGAACGGGATACTCTCGGCAGGTGCGTTAGGTTGGGCGGGATTGGCACTATCTGCTGCATTGGCATTTAGAGCTATCGGTCAAGGTATAGCTATCGCAGCAAACACAGAAGTTGCAATGAAAACCTTTGAAGCTCAAATCATGGCTACAGGTCACTCAGCAGGACAGACCGCAGAAGAGTTAGATACTTTGTCTCGTAGTATGGCTATGAGTACTCTGGACTCTACTGAGGATATGAGGAAGCTTGTAGGGGTTATGCTTACGTTTAAAAGCATTAGCGGTGAAGCATTCACAGAAGCAACCAAGTTAGCTCAAGATATGGGTAAAGCTCTACAGCAAGATGCTGTTACTTCTGCTAGGACACTAGGTAAGGTACTTAATAATCCATTGAAGAACTATAAAGCATTATCAAGGGCTGGAATAATCTTCACTGATGTACAACAAGCTATGATAAAAAAGTCTCAACTTAATAATGACTTGTTGGGAGCACAAAGGGTTATACTTGACAAACTCCAAGAGAGCTACGGCGGGGTTGCAGCAGCACAAGCAGAGGCTACACTTCATGGTCAAGTAGATACGCTAGGGCAAGAATGGGAAGAACTTAGAGAGGTTGTAGGTGAGAGGTTATTGCCCCTCATGTTGGACCTTGCAACTGCAACAACTGATGTAGTTTCTTCTATAAGTGACCTTGTTAAATCTGATCCAAGTGAAGCAATGCAAAGCCTTTCTGAGAAAGGGTTATTAGCTACAGACACACTAGGAAACGTAGAAACTTCTATAGCAGAGATGAATTTCCAACTTGATAAGGCTAAAGAAAATACCACCATCTACGGAAAAGTAATCGGTAGCCTAATAAAGATAACAACAGGCTTTAACGCCGACTGGTTAATACCAGATGTGGACGGGGTCGGTGAGGTAGAACAAATACAAAAGGAACTCATTGAACTTGAACTAAAAAGAACAGCCCTAATAGGTGCAGAGGTGCAGAAAAGGAAAGGTCAAATAAACGAAGAGTTAGTCGCCTACACTACAGCAGCAGTTGAAAAGATTGCACTAGACCAACGTACAACCGATGCATTCCTCAAGTTTGGGGATATCAGGGATGAAGGATATAGAAGAGAAAAGGCAGCAGTAGAAGCTTTAAAGGTTGCTCAGAAGTTAGGGATCGAAGGTAACGAGGAAGAACTTTCAAAGGTCGCTGAACTGATCTTCAAACAATCAGAATTGACAGAAGCACGTATCGCACATAACACAGTATTACAAATGCAGAAATCTATTCAAGGCAAACTAGAATTCTCAGAAAAAGAGATAGAGTTAAATGCTTTAATAGGTTCAGGTGTACTAGAGAATACAGAGCAGTACTTACAAGTTGCAGCAGCTATCGATCTTAAGAACAGGATAACAGCAGCAGGGTTAGATCCTAACTCAGCAGAAGTTGAAGGACTTAGGGCGCAGTCAGAGGCACTAGTCGAGTTACAAGTACAATTGCAAGAAACCAATAACATTAAACAATTGGGACTTGAGTTTGAGTTTGATAATGAAGGCAAGGCACAATTACTTACTGAACAAGACGCACTAGCAGCAGAAAGGGAAGAAAAGTTACGGATGCTCGATGAGTTAAGACGTTCAGGCAACATTGAAAGCGAAACAGCTTATAGGGAAGCACTCTGGAAAATCAACACTGAGTTTGATAAGAAAGATGCAGATGCTAAGAAAAATGGAGCAGCAGCACGTAAGAAGCTAACAGACATGCAAGCGGCTAATGATATAGCTGGTGGTATTTCTGCAATAGCTGGTATGGCTAAGAACTCTAAGAAAGCAGCTAAGATACAAAAAGCAATGGCAATATTTACCGCCACGCAATCTTTAGTTAAGTCACTTGCAGAAGCAGCAAGTCAAGAGTACCCTATGAACATAGCAGCAGGTTTGCAAGCAGCCGTTACAGGGGCAAGTATCATTTCTCAGGCGAGGAGTTTACAAGATCCCAGCTTTGCATTCGGTGGAGTGGATATCAACGGGGAAGGTACAGGACGTTCAGACAGTATTAATGCACGTATTGCAAGCGGTGAGTCAGTAATGACACAGGCAGCTACAGCACGACATAAAGATACTTTGGAAAGAATGAATGCAGGTCTCCCAGTATCACAGGCTGGTGGTAACGTAACAGTGGCAGGAGCGAATATAGTTATACAAGGTGATGCGTCAGAAGCAACAGCACAGTTAATAGCTGACAAGTTGGAAGATCACGAAGCACGTATGTATCAGATTGCTCAAGGTGCAGCTATGGAAACCATACAAGAAGAAAATGAAATAGGTGGGTTATTAGACCCAATTTAATATTGAGGAGTAATTATGGCTACAGTACCATTAATATACACCGATGTTATTGA
>SPKZ01018364.1_pt1 | contig 19856 bp, 37 predicted proteins | sample 2456571 | NCBI WGS metagenome assembly SPKZ01 (sample SAMN11192286, study PRJNA482655) | marine metagenome | biome: ENVO:00000447; feature: ENVO:00000244|ENVO:00000211|ENVO:00000569|ENVO:00002023; material: ENVO:00002151; isolation source: ocean water from marine abyssalpelagic zone ... | reverse complement strand
TCGAACGGTTTTTAAACGGTTTTGTCAATAATTTTACTTTCAACTTCTTTGATGTAATCCTTTAGGCTCATTTCTCCTTGTTCAATCTTTACAAGTTTGGCCCAAAGCTTTTTATACCAGTCCTGTTTGTTGTTAAATTCTTTATCAGTCATCGAACGATTATTGGTGTTTTGATTTAATTAATATTCACCGCTTAAGTATTCAATAACTTTTGGTTCATCAATTATAACTTCATTTACAACCATAACATTTGTATGTGCTATGGTTTGTTGCGCTATCTCCTCAGCTTGCTGCTGATTGTATGCTGCTAACACCAAACAATTGCCCACCGGGTAAACGCCATCGAATTTTACTCTAAATATTTTTAATTGCTCTTTAGTCATAGTCGAACGGTTTATTTTTGCTTATCAATTAAATGCTGTAAGTCACTCACCATAATATACCCAATCGGTTTAGGTCCGCTCGCGTTGTATATTGCTTTATTCTTCAATTCTTCCAGCTCGGCATTTAGATAATCTGGATTGATAACATCGAAAGAGCATGAGTGAATAAACTTATACGGTTCATTAGTCTTACTCTCTATTTTGTCACACGCGTCTGCAATTGATTCAGCTATAACAGCAAACTTGTTACCTTTCATTTCAAAGACGTATGCTAACATTTTTCGCCCTCCATCACTTTGTCATTTGAAACTATGTATCCAACGCCTAAACCTATAACTATTAAGCCGAAATAAAAACCACCAGCTACTATGTTACTTTGGCTTTCTGTGAGGTCATAAGTCTTATTGACATAAACTGTTAATAAAGCTGATGCCGGTATAAGCATACCTGATAATGCAATGATTATTCCTTTTGTTTTATTCTTCATGTTAGTATTCTCGTGGTTTGTATCCGTCAGGCTCAATACCCCGCGCCCTTAGATATTTGTATTTAGTTTTCGATACTCGTTAACAAATGAGTCCATTTGCTGCACGAGTTGTTTTAATTTCTTGTTTGTGCTGGCTTGAATAGTTGACCTCGGTTCGGGTATCTCAACTTTTGCGTGATTCTGGACAGGTGTAATTTACTTGGTACACCCCGCTTTCGCTAGTATTAAGATACGAATTTCTAGTCATTATTCGAGCGATGGTTAATCAATCAGTTTTAGAAATGTCCTGAAAAGGATAAAAAATCCTATTAGTAATATTGCGGCACTTACACCAATAAACCCTTTCATAAATTTCTGGTTACTATCGTACTTAGCTTTACATTCAGGATCTTTCATGCATTTCAAATGTTGCTGCCTGTAATATTCGTTTTCTTGGCAAATACACCATTTAACGTATTCACTTTGATCGTATCTGCTATATGTTCGCCCATTCGGACAAGTTATGTATGGCATAGTTCAATTATTCGAGCGATCTATTTAGGTGGTTTAGGCAAGTACATCCAATGGGTTACTATACCTTCAATAACAACATCTGATAAATGACTAGTGGACTCAACTCCAACGGGAGTCCAGTCGCCTTCAGCATCAATGTAAGCAACAAACATGTCATCAAATTGGTCTGAGCATAATACATGGTCTCCTATTGCTGGCAGCCTATCGTGTGAACTTATCCATTCCATAGTTTTCATTTTAACGAGCGATCTATTTTAGCGCCTCTTCTATCGCATTTAATAGTTCATCCGTATTATTCATGAGGCACCTGTATACATCGTCTTCATACGGGTAAACCTCCCAATACGGCTGACCAACAAAGCCCAAATAATCGTAACAATCTAGGTACACGCTTACTTCTTTGTTGTTGTGCCTAACTCTGAACCTAACCACAGCCCTAGCGAACGGAGGAGATACCTGAACCTCCCATTCTGGTTTAAACTTAAAGTATGGAATTTCTTTGACCCACTTATGGTATTCCATTATTTCCTCAGCTCTAAAAACTGTTTCAGATTCTTTTGGTGTTAATATTCTCTTCATGTGATTTAGCTTTAAGTTCGATCAATCGAGCGATCTATTGCCGCTTCAGTTTTCCGTTTTCGTCCAAAATATCAACCTTGTCGGACTTGATTACATTGATAATAGCTGTAATCCAGATAATAACTATAAACAAGGCTAAAACGCCAGCTACAAAGTCTGGCCATTCGTATCGGTCATAAAACAACCATAGAACAGCGGTTGCAATTAGTGGCAGTCTTGGGCGGTAATTCCCTAAATGATAAGTTTTTTTCATCTCGTTTCAATTTGCGCCGCCTTCCAATGGTCGTGAAGCCTGTTTCTGTCTTTGTTTAGTAGGTCGATAACCGTATCCCTGTATTGGTATGGTGAAGGCCACGGAAGGTAAAGCGTGTCGCATATCACTTCATGTTTAATTATCTGTGTGTTGTCTTCTTCACATTCGTAATAGCCAAATATATAGCCTACGTGAGACGATGCTAAAATTCCAACTACTGCAAATCCTGCTAAAAAGTTTTCAAGTGAATTCATAAATTCTTTTTGTTTCTAATTCAGTAAAAATGCAATCGGAATACTCTTCGCAGTTAGGACATTTTAACCCAAAATCAGTTTCCCCAGGCGCAAAATAAACCTCGCCGCCCTGCCATTTACTATGGATTGACCACTCGCCGCAATAGGGGCATTTTATATACCCGCCCTCCTCAAGTATTGGAGTTGTTTTCATAAAGGTATTTATATCCTCGGCTTTCATCACTTCTTAAAATTTACCATGTTATACCTTGCGTACCTTGACCCGTTCGGAGCGTCAACCATTGTTGTGCTGATTGTAAACCCTTCACCGCGTAGGTCGTGTATTCTGGCGGCTAATCTCATGCAACCAAAGTTCTGGTAAGCCTCTGCCGGTGTAATGCTGCCATAGTTTAGAAGATGGCGTAATATTCGTGCTTTATGTTGTGTCATTGTTCTAAGTTTTAAAAGTTTGAAAAAGTGGGGCCGCATCACCAGCCCCACAACCACTATTTCACGGAGTTTGATTCGGGCGAATCAACTTCTTCCGCATCACTAAACAATTCGGTTAAACTGTCTTCTTGTTGTTTCTTGAAATTGTTCTGTAAGTTCTCGTTATCAACGGCAATAGCTTCGGCCAACTGGTTTAAGGCTTCATCGTTTTTGTTAGCGATCTTCCAAAACTGCTTTATAGCTGTTTTACGCCACATCCATTCAGGCCAAGCCGACCACACATTTTGAGTTTGAGCCGTTTTCTTGATCTTCTCCACATCTGCCTTCGTTAGCATAATCATTTGCCGCCTACCGTCCGGATATTGACCAACACAGTAAACAGCTATCATTTCCCCGCGATCACCCGCAAGCAATGGACGGTGTACCAGTTTAGGGTTCAGCCCTTGTTCATACTCGTAGTAGTCGTTTTCGTAAATAACATCGGATTCAACCAAGATCCCAGCGCGCCCCATTAAATGAACGTAGCCTTTATATTCGATATCCAGAACACATTGATAAACGCCTTTTACCTTGCGCGGGATCAAAGAAGCGTGTTGTAGCTTCGGGTTTAATGATAGACCTGTCAAAGCAACGTTAAACATAGCTGAAGCAATTGATACAGGCGTACAGGCACGAAGGTATTTACTACCCGATAATGCTTGAATGGCAAAACTTTCTTCCTTCTGCCAGTCTAATTGCATGTTGCTTGATTCGATTACTTGCAGGAAGCTGGCTTTTGCCTTTGCTACCCATTCTTTACTTTGTTGTACTGTTAATTCGCTCATGTTATGTGATATTAGTGGTTTACTATCCAAATATTTATATGAATACCGTTGTCTTGCTCAACTTCAAATACTACATCTCTACTATGAAATACTATTGAACCATCGTGTAGCACATTTGTAATCATATCCGTTTTAGGAGCGTTGTTTATGTTGTCACTTCTCCAAATCAACGCATCCCCTTTTGCTAAAAAGTTGCCTTCTTTATCAAATGCTTCAAACTCATTAAACCCTGAATCATTGATATTGGATTTATTTATCAACTTTATGTATCTGTGTTTTGAGGTCATAGTGGTTTATTGATTTTTAAATTCTTTTTTAGGTTCTACGGTTGGAATAATTTCATCGCGTAGGCACAATACTTTTGTTTTAACATTCACGCTATAAGGATGCATTTCACAAAATTTTATAGTAGCCATCGCATCAGTTGTTGCTACTATGTATTCCACGATGTCATAAAGAAAGTACCCATTTTTTTCTTCGCCTTTAACCTTATAAAGCTTCATTGATTCTACTTTATCGCCCATCCCGGTAGTCCTATGTTTAAAATTCCGTGATTATTATCGGCGCGGTGTTCGTATCCGGGCCATTGGTTTGTTTGCTGGCATTCCTTTAAAAGAGTGGTAAGCTCGTCCAGTTCGGCGTATGCGAAGTTGATAGTTTCTTCGTTCAAGCGGTAAAGGTTAACGCAATACGGCGCGTTCTTTTCAGCTACCAAATAGAAATAATGTTGCACATCAATTCCAGCTTGTTTAGCCCCTTCAATCTGCATAACCGCCTGAAGATGATAGTTCAGGTTTGCCATTTGCTTCTGAAATCCTTCAGGCCCTTCTGCTGAAGTTGTCTTAATGTCAACGATAACGCCGCCAGCTTGATTCACAAAGTCCGGCCGTGTCTTTAGTTTAACCCCGTTGTACTCAAAAAATATTGAAGGTTGAACAGTGCCAGCACTTAACAGGCGGTTAGCTTCTCTATTCGTGTCAAACTGGTCTAGCATGTTGCGCACTAGTTCATAATCTTCGTGACTAATTATCTCCCTACCTTTTGCAAATTTCAATGCTTGAGATTTCCAGTCTCTGTATTTATTCGTTAAACGCGGGTTTTTACCGCCGATTTCCTTACACACTATACGATCATCAAGAATATAGAACTGTTCAGTAAATTTATCTTCTTCCAAGATTAGACACTCAAAAACGTTGCCTATTGTAAATTCAGCGCGAGGTTCCATTGCCTTGTAATTAATGAAGTGCAATGGTGACTTTTTCAACGTCTTCAAACGTGATGCGCTTACGTGATCCTTTTCAGCGTGATATTCGCTGTTTGTGATGCTTACTAATTCGATGATTGATTCCATAGCTTATGGTAATAGATGTTTAGATGGTGGTTTGTTGCTCTTTCTAGTTCTTCATTGGCTTCACGCACTCGTAATGCATGGCTAAAGGCTAGATGTGTTTTGCCGGACTTTTTAGCGTCTTCCAGCTTCTTTGACCATCGAATAAAATCGTCGGCTGCTTCGTTAATTCGTTCAAACATGTGTTTAGTTTTTGATAGTGGTTTGTTTGTGTAACGTGTTCACACCGTACGAAGTTACATTTATTTTCAAATTTCTCAAAATTTTTTTGATTGTGGAAAAACATACGCCTTATAATAAGGGATTAACCAACTTACTAACAAATAATTTGTTTGTTATTGTAACTTTTGTAACTTCACACCGTAGGAATAACAAAACCACTAATCAAAATCACTATGAACACATCAATTGAACTAAACGAACAAACGTATTCAGTGGAATTTGAATACGATCAAGGCGAGCCGGCAACGTATGACCACCCAGGTTCACACCCCGGCGTTTCATGGATTTATTCAGTAACTAGCGAAGACAACATTCAAATGGATCGCGATTGGATAAACCTGAATAACTACGAGATCACAAGCCAAATCGAATCTAACCTTGAAGACTAAAGCCATGACAAAGCAGGAGGAACTTGATTTAATCGACCAGTTGAGCGAATTAGTATACGGTATTAAAATATTTGAAGCCCGTATTGAATGGCGAATGAAGGAATGCGGTTTCCGCGTATTAGCCAATTCAGAACACCAGCATAAACTAGAAATTTACACCAAATGCATTCAACGCCTCAAACAACGTTATAACTGCGTATTAATGCAGCTACATAAAAACTTAATGAAAAATGACTGAATCAGAAGAAGAAAAATACGAGCTAGGAAGCCGTAAAGCTTACGAATCAATGTTAAACTTTTGCATTAGGGCTTTGGGATACTTGGATGAAAAGTATAATGTTGAACGCCTTCTGTTAGAACGCGAACAAATAATCAACGCATTGCGTAATGTTTGCGAAAACTTCGGCGACAATGATTGGGAGGAAGATTTATGGGTTCCAGACATCATTGAAAAGCATTTGCACGACAACCTACACCAAAATGAAAGGGAAGTTATAGAACAAGAAAACCTAATTGCAGATGCATTGGTTTTTGGTTATGAAACTGGTATGATGTATGAAGTAATCAATCAGGACAATAAGCACGAACACGCTAAGAAATTTCTTGACAAAGCGCAGGGAAAAACGTAAATTTGGTTACCCTTCGGGGGTAGTGTTGGGTAGCTCCTAGCATGAACGGGCAAGTGATGGGCCTTCCCCCTTTCTTTTTTTTCCATCACATCATTTAAATAACTCATCACGATGGTAGAATACTACTTCATCTTGCTTGACCGTAAAAAAGAGGTTATAGCCGAATTTTTAGAAAAATTACCTTTTAGATTATTAATTGGTGATTCAATCAATTTTACAAATAGGGATTTTGAAAATGAGATGTTTGCAGATAATTATGTGAGCATTATAAAATCTTACTATTACGAGGTAGAATTTATGTGTATTCATTACGACACGGATTACAGTCAAGACCCGCCAACAAATCCACCCTATATTAAATGCGTTTTACAAGCGAAAGGAGAGGTTGAAGATGAATAGTTACGAACTTTCGCGCGCTTTTTGGGATTGGGCATACCAAAACCCCGAACTAATCAAACCTGTACATGCTTCGCTTTACTTTTTTATCATAGAACACTGTAACCGCATGGGGTGGAAAAAGAAGTTCGGATTGCCTTCAATGATGGCAAGGGAGGCAATAGGTGTTAAATCCCATAATACGTACATAAATGCTTTAAACGATTTGGTGAAATGGGGGTTTGTTGACATGGTAGAAAGAAGCAAAAATCAGTATAGTTCAAACATAGTTGCCCTATCAAATTTTAATAAAGCAGATGTTAAAGCACTTGATAAAGCATTGATAAAGCACATGTCAAAGCAAAGTGAAAGCACCGTACAAAGCATTGATAACATAGATAAACAAAGAACAAAGGAACAAAGAACAAAGGAACAAGGAACTAGTGTAAAACCTAAAAAGGTGTTTACACGCGAAGTGCATGAATGTTTTGTTAAGTGTGAAGATTTGTTTCCTGATCATTTACACCCTAAACTTTCAACTAAAGCACATTTTGATTGGCTTGACTGCATCGATAAGCTAAACCGAATAGACGGTATCCCCTTTGAAAAGATCGTGCAAATCGTAAAGGCAGCGCGTGAAGATGATTTTTGGAGTAAAAACTTCCTTTCGCTTACCAAACTGCGCAAAAAGGACAAAAACGGAGTGCCTTACGTGGTCGTTTTCAATGAGCGATTTAACGGCCAGCAAAAAACGCAACCTTCAAAGTTTGATGAACTGAAAAGAGGGATGCAAAGAATTTACGAGAAAAGAACAGGGGGGCTAGGATGAGCATCACACAAGCGTTAATTGCGATACAACAAAAGCACAATGTAACCTTCCCTGTTAAAGCCGGAAAGGAGCATAAACGAATTATACTGGCTGCAAAAGGTGATAAGCTGAAAGTACTACCGAAGGAACCACTTGAACAGCTAATTACAACCGTAATTTTCAAAGCAAAAGCCTACACAGGTCAAGGTGGATTTGATGAAGATGTGATTGAAGGCGCAATTGAAGTTCTGGTAAACCGAATAAGGCGAGGTGAATATCCAACACTAACCGCCGAACAATTGCAGTTAATTATTGAACGTGGTACTTCAGGCGATTACGGCGAGTTCTTTGGTATCAACTCAACCAGCATACAAACGTGGATACGTGAATACCAGAACCGCGAAGAAAAATACAAAAAAGAACAAGCCCAACACGAGGCAAAACAAAAGTTTGAAATGGAAGCAGCTAAACGAGCAGAATACTACAAAGACAATGAAACGAAACTAATGCTGAAAAGATTTGAGGCCGAATACGATAAAAAAGTCAAAGACCCTTTATACGTTGTTCAGGATTCTAGGGCTATGTTTTACAAATATTTGATAGAACATGAACGCCTACCACGCGTTAATCCTGAAAAGGCTAAATGGACGGCCATAGCTAAACAAATGCTAAAAGATAAATGGTCTAAAAGATTAACGGAACTTGACACGCCTAAACCCGTAAAAGAACAAATAAAGCGATCAATTGAGAATATCGACAACGCGCTAGAAGATCGCGACAATTACCGCGAATTTAGATACACAGTCGCAGGATTAATACTAAACAACTATTTGCTGCATCACACGCAAATGAATTCAAAATTTCAAGACATCATTTAAAACACAAAACCACTATGAACTATCAAGACTTTTTAAAAACAAAAGAAAAGCAACACATTGAAAGCGGATTTGATATTGATCAGTCGCAGTTAAATTTTAGAATGTTTGACTTTCAAAAGCATATTGTTCAAATTGCTTTGAAAAAAGGACGTTTTGCCGTGTTTGCTGATTGCGGTTTGGGCAAAACTATCATGCAATTGGAATGGGCTGACCAGGTGCGAATTGAAACACGTAAACCTGTGTTGATACTTGCTCCATTAGCGGTAACAGAACAAACCATATCAGAAGGTTTAAAGTTTGGTATTGACGTTGAACGATTAAACCCTGATACATGGGTTTGTAATGCAGAACCGCGCACATACATAACCAACTACGAGCAATTAAAGAATATTGATGTTGGTGTATTTTCCGGGGTTGTATTGGATGAATCAAGCATTTTAAAAGGGCGTGACGGCAAGCTGTCACGGCTTATAATTGATTCGTTTAAACTAACACCGTATAAACTTTGTTGCACCGCTACACCATCTCCAAACGATCATATGGAATTAGGTCAGCACAGCGAATTTTTAGGCGCAATGACATATCTGGAAATGCTGGCCATGTATTTTGTTCATGATGGTGGCGAGACAAGCAAATGGAGATTGCGAAAGCATGCAAAAGATAACTTTTGGAAGTACGTATGCACATGGTCAATTAGCCTTGATAACCCTAAAACATTAGGATTTAAAATGGACGGATACATCCTTCCAGAAATTGAATACATTGAACACATAATACCTGTTGAAAATAACAGCGGTAATTTGTTCGGTGATAACGCAGTAAGCGCAACAGACCTGAACAAAGACCTTCGCAGATCGTTACCAGCCAGAATTGAAAAGGCTGCCGAACTAATTAATCAAGATCACGATCAATGGATAGTTTGGGGGTTGCAGAACGCTGAAACCGATCAGCTTTCAAAATGCATTGATAACAGCGTCAACGTTCAGGGTTCGGATAAGCCACAAGTAAAGTCTGATATACTTTTAGGGTTTGCCAATGAAGACTTTCAAAACCTTATTACAAAAACTAGTATAGCCAGTTTCGGTATGAATTACCAGAACTGTCATAAAATGCTTTTCTGCTCCTACGACTTCAAATTTGAACAGTTCTATCAAGCAGTTAGACGTTGTTACCGTTTCGGACAAACAAACAAGGTACAGGTTCATTTACTGATACCAGAAAGCCAGCGAAATGTGCGCAAAACAATTTTAGAGAAAGAAAAGAAACACTTTGAAATGATTGCCGAAATGGCAAAGTATTCAGCAGATACAGATTACGCAACAAATCAAAATCAAACCGTAAAGATGAAAGAATTAAAAACAGATCAATACCAGCTTATTAATGGTGACTGTGTTCAGGAGATTAAGAAGCTACCAGATAACGCCGCCGATATTGTAGTATTTAGCCCGCCATTCGCTGAGTTATACGTTTACAGCGATAAGGCGGAAGACATGGGCAACGTGTCCAACTACAAGGAATTTGAAAAGCATTTTAAGTATCTAATTCCTGAACTTTTACGCGTTTTGAAGCCGGGCCGAATTTGCGCCGTTCACTGCATGGACTTACCAATTCAGAAAGGCAAAGAAGGCTTTATAGGTTTGCGTGACTTTTCAGGAATGTTAGCGCAATGGTTCAGCGAAGCAGGGTTTATTTACCATGCACGTACAACTATTTGGAAGAACCCGGTCACAGAAATGCAACGAACAAAGGCGTTAGGACTACTTCACAAGACTATCAAAAAAGATAGCGTTATGTCACGTGTTGGTATACCTGATTACATTCTATTCTTCCGAAATGCAGGAGATAATGAAACCCCAATTCAACACCAGGACACAGATCCAGGACAACCAGACTATTTGCCGGTTGACCTTTGGCAGAAATACGCATCACCTGTTTGGATGGATATTGACTACGGAAGAACGCTACAATACACCACCGCTAGGGATTCAAACGATGAAAAGCACATTTGCCCGTTGCAATTGCCAACTATTGAGCGAATCCTTCACCTTTACAGCAATGAAGGCGAAACGGTCTTATCTCCATTTGGCGGGATTGGTTCGGAAGGCTACCAAGCAATGAAAATGGGGCGCAAGTCGATCAGCATCGAGTTAAAAGAAAGCTACTTCAATATTAACTGCAAAAACCACAAAGCAGCAGAATTTGAGAATAGTAAACTGACTTTGTTTTGAGACTGAAGAAAAAACAAAAATGTGAATGCTCTGACCAGCGATTTGTTATTATCGAAGATGATAGTATTTGCTGTGATAGGTGCGGAAAGCTAATCAAAACCCACAAAGTTGAACTTGAAATAAAATTGAAACATGGGAAAACAAGTAGTAATAGTCAAAAAACAAAACGGTAGACCAAAAGCATTCGGAGGCATACAAGCCGCGTGCGATTATTTTGGTTGGAACAAAACCGAAGTTTACCAAATATCAAAATCAGCACTTAAAGCTGAAGAACCGTACGAGTACAAAGGCCACACAATTGAAAGGCTTTCCGTAAAACGTGCTAAAACAGAATATTAACCATGAACCCAGAATCAAAGCGCATGGCACTACACAAGCAAACGCAAATAAATCTATTTCCGAACTCCTGCCAGATTTGCGGGAAACCATGTGAAGCTGATGTTTGCAGCAAAAAATGCGCTGAAATTTGGGTTAAAAAATACATGCCATGAAACTCGAAACTTGGAAAGAAGTACCCGGAACCGATGGCCGGTATCACGTTAGCGATAAGGGTAATATTTTTGATCACTTGAAAGCTAAAATTTGCAAGACATACCAGCATAATGAGCATTTTAACGTTACTGTTACACTTCTCATTAACGGCGTTAAAAAAGCGCATCCCGTTTGTTGGCTAATTGCCGAGGCATTCCTTGACGTTAAGAGTCGCAAACAAAAACTGGTATTCATGGACGGTAACCGCGCAAACCTGCGTTTATCAAATATCCAAGTAAAGCCATACGAACCAAGCCGGAAACCAATAAACCATCGCGACAAAAACGGAATCCTGCAAGGGATATTTTACACCCTAGAAGAAGCGGCAAAGGCAGTAGGTTCAACCGATCGCGCTATTTCAAATGCAATAGCCGACAAGACAATGCACAAAGGCTACTACTGGGATCGTAAGGAAATACGGTACATATCACAAGGCGCATTTGTCGGTAAAACAACCAGCTATCACGAAGGGATCGACGAAATGGATATTGGTATTACGCCAAATTACAACGTCAAACACCTCACAGGCGAAGAACTGCAAATCCTTAACAGCCTAATATTCGCAGAACTAGAAGCAACAAATCGAAACTATTTAAACAACTTAAAACAAGCAGGATGATAATAAGTAAAGACGGCAGGAAATTAAAAGAAGGCATGGAAGTTTTAATAACTGCATACGGCCATGTTTTTAACGCTCAAATAATTCATATTGATTCTTCAAACATTTTTTACGAGCCTTTAAAAAAAGAATCTACGAAATATTATGGCAAATACATGAACAGATTAGAATGCAGCAGGTATGTTACATACATACACGGGTAAACTAAACAACTTAAAACAAGCAGGATGATCAAGTTTTTCAAATCAATCTTTAAACAAAAAGAACCTAAAATTGAGTACAGTGGTTCACTTGATATAAAGTACGCGAAGGAATATAACGAAAATAAAGTGCTAATAACAGCAAGGGAAGCGCAAGAAATGTTTAGGGATACAGATGAGTACTTGCACAGGAACCTAGCGAAGATACACGCGCTAATCAAGCGAAAATCACAATACGGACATGATTGTGTAACATACTACCCCTACGAATGGAATGAGCGCGTAATGGAGTTTGTGATTTCACAATTAAAAATAGCTGATTTTGAAGTTGAAGAAGGCACATGGGCGAACGGAAAAAAATACATTTTCATTAAATGGGAACAAACGATATGATACCACCACCTAAACCAGATTGGCGAAGCCTTTACTTTCTAATCGTGTCCGCACTCGTGGCAGTAGCGGCGATAATTTATACTTATTTGTAACCCATCAGCAAAACAATCCGTATAATTGCACATCTAAGTTTTGATATTCATAGGATTGATTTTGAGTTGAACGCGAAGCACTGATTTTTTCGGGGCTTTTTTCTTTTACGCAAATACCTTGCACACTTTCAAAATACATTTACTTAAAACAATGCAACATGAAAAGATACTTAGCATTTTACGGAATGAACTATTACCCTTGCGGCGGCATGGATGATTTTATTGGTGATTTTGACAGCTTAGAAGCTTGTAAAAACGCTATAATTTCTCGTTATAACAGTGTAGACCGACTTGACAGAGGAACTAGGCAAGATAACTGGCATCAAATCTGGGATACGAAAGAAAACAAAGAAGTAATTTTCAAAATACCAGAAAAGGCTATTAAACAGCATTGGAGTGAATGGTATAAAGAAACGATTGCAAAAAAAACTTGAGTTTTCTAATCACTTGACTTAAATTTGATTTGAGTTTAAGTGTTATTAGTTTTGAATATTTGCGTTGAATTGCGCATTCACGATACACTTAAACTCAGGCTAAGTAGCTACGGCGAAAGGTCTGGGTTTTTTTCTTTTTTTGTAACTTGTATCCATGCAAGATGTTGAAGAACATGTATTTCGATTCAAAGTGAATACGCCTTACGGCTATTACATTCAGGAGATCGGATTCTCTGTTCAGTTTAACTTTTGCTTAAATTGATACCTTCGCTGATCATAGCGTTAATATTAACCAGATACATCTATTTTGTCTACATCAAAAAACAAAGCAGGAAGACCAAAAGAAACAATTGAATCACTTTGGGAAGGTTGGTACAACGATGTGTTAGACCTTTACAAAACAGGTGGCTCAGATGTTGAGGTGAAAGCTTTGATATGGGAAAAACGTGGAAGCTTCTCCAATGATTTGTGGGATAGATGGATGAAGGAAGAACCAGAATTTTCGGAAACCATAAAAATCGGAAAGATGCTCTGTGAGGCTTGGTGGGTGAAGAATGGACGTACAAATTTGCGTGATAATGACTTCAGTTATACAGGTTGGTACATGCAGATGAAAAACCGATTCGGATGGCGTGACAAGTCCGAACAGGATGTAAACATGTCAGGTCAATTGAATATCCCTATAACCAAATGGGCAGATGATAGCGCGGAATCCGAAGTATAAACCGCTATACACATCCAAAAAACGTTACTTCCTTCTAACAGGTGGGCGAGCATCCGCAAAATCATTTGAAACAAGCACCTTTTTAAGTTTGCTAACGTACGAACAGATGCACCGTATATTGTTCACTCGCTGGACAATGACAAGTGCGCACATTTCCATTATACCAGAATTTACCAGTAAGCTGGCAATGATGAATTGCGAGCATCATTTCAACGTTAACAGAACAGAAATAACCAATATTGCCACCGGTTCAGATATTATGTTCAGAGGTATCAAGACTGGGCAAGGAACACAAACAGCAAACCTTAAATCAATCCAAGGTGTAACAACATGGGTGAACGATGAGAGTGAAGAACTGTTTGACCTTGATGTGATAGAAACTATTGACTACTCAATAAGGCACGCAAAAAAGCAAAACCGCATAATCTGGTTGATGAACCCGTCAAACACTGAACACCCGCTTTACCAGAAGTTTATTGAGCCTTCACACAAGATCATTGAAATAGAAGGGGTAAAGATTCCAATTAGTACCCACCCGGATGTTTGCCACTTACATACTACTTACTTAGACAATAAGCACAACCTGCCGCCGCAATACTTAGCAGCAATTGAACACATGCGCGAGAATGATTTCAATAGGTATGCGCATTTATTTCTTGGAACCTGGTTAAATGCTCGTGACGGTGCTATCTTCTCCAACTGGAAAGAAGGCGCGTTTGATGATTCACTTCCATACTGTTACGGACAAGATTACGGCTTCACCATTGATCCAACTACCCTAATTCGTGTTGCAGTATGTGAAAAGCGCAAACACATCTACATGCATGAAGAACTATACACACAAAACCCGCTAGGAACTGACGAAATACTTAAAATCAATCAGGAACGTATTAAGAACCCACACGACTTAGTTATCGGTGACAGCGCAGAAGGAAGGCTTATTTCAGAACTACGCCAAAAGGGGTTGAACATACTACCCGCAGAAAAGGGGCCGGGCAGCGTTCGTGAAGGCATAACAAGCATGCAAGGCTACAAGATTATAGTCACGCCAGAAAGCGCGAACATCAAAAAGGAATTAAAAAACTATATTTGGAACGATAAAAAGGCGGGGATTCCCGTCGATGATTATAATCACACCATTGATGCCGCACGTTATGCATTCAAGCAACTTGCAAGGCCGAAAATGTTTTTCGGGGGATAATTCATAATTTTACTACATGAGTTGGTTAAAACGCCTTTTCAATCTTGAAGAACACGACCGGCAAAGTATTGCTAAGTACTTTGGTTCTTTCCATGCTAACAAACTGGCATTAGGCCAACACAACGCATTAACAGAAGGTTATGAAAATAACGTTGATGTGTATTCGATCATCAGCACAATTAAAGACGCGGCCACAAGTGTTTCAACAATTATTGAACGCCGAGTAGGTGATTCATGGGAACCAGTCACCGATTCAAGCCTTAACGACCTTATTGCCAATCCTAACCGAACAAAGGGGTATACGTGGACAGATATTAATGAGCAAATATTGATCTATCTACTTGCTTCAGGTAATGCTTATCCGGTCGGTATGCGTGGACTAGGTAGCCGGATTGACGAACTTGACGTACTACCATCGCAACAGGTGGAGATTGAAATGATAAATCAAAGCTGGTTAATGCCGGAATACAGGTATAAAGCCATGCTGAACAGCCAAACACTTTCCTTTGACAAAGAAGAAGTTGGGCATATCAAGTACTTTAATCCTGTTTACCACAATACGAAGGAAAGCCTAATCGGTCTTTCACCGATTCAGGTAGCTTGTGAAATAGTAAACATTGGTAACAAGTCGCTAAACGCAGAATCAAACCTTGTGGAGAATCGAGGGGCTATTGGTCTTATCAGTGATGGTAGTCAGATGCCAATGTCACCAGATGAAGCCGAACAGGTGCAGCAAGGATTTGACAGAAGAGCAACCGGAACCCATAACAAGGGCAAGGTGATTGTGACCAACAAAGATTTGAAGTTCATTCAAATGGCAATGAGTCCACAGGATTTGGAATTGCTGAAGAATAGAGTTGTGAACATGCGTAGTATGTGTAACGTGTACGGAGTTAACTCTACATTATTCAACGATCCGGATAACAAGACATTCAACAATACAAAAGAAGCTGAAAAGTCATTTTGGACACGTGGCGTTATACCTGTAAACAATCGCATTGAATCAATGTATCAACGTTGGCTACTTCCAACGCATTTGGACGAACGAACGCACCGTATACGATTCGACTATTCAGATGTAGAAGCACTTCAGGAAGACTTTCACAGCAAAGTTAAATCCTATTCAATGATGAAAACAAGCGGAATCATTAGCGCAAACACAGCGGCCCTAGCACTAGGACAACCGGAAAGTGATGATGAAAACGCAAATAAACTAATTGTAAGCACAACCAACGTACCTTTGGAGGATTTAAGCAATCAACCAATTCAACCAAATAACACACCAGATGATACAGTTTAAAAATACAGCCTTTGAAATAAAGGATATTGATACACCTAGACGTAGAGTAAAGATTATGCTTTCACGTTTCGGCAACGTCGATTCAGATGGTGATGTAATTCAAATGGGTGCTTTTAGCAAATCCATTTCAGAAAGAGGGCCAGCAAGCGAAGGTAATAGAAAGATCAAGTTTTTGAGATACCATGACTTTGAACATGAGATCGGAAAGTTTGATTCATTGGAGGAAACGCATGACGGTCTTATTGCAATTGGTGAGCTAGGAAGAAGCACAAAAGGAAATGATGCTTTCCTTGATTATCAAGACGGGATCATAACAGAGCATTCAATCGGGTTTCAAACTATCACAGATAAAATTGATTATACTGATGATAATATTAGAATATTAAAGGAATTATTCCTTTGGGAAGGTTCAGCGGTAACATTCGGAGCAAACGCCGAAACACCAGTATTTGCAGTTGCTAAAGGTATGAGCGTTGCAGACCAGTTGGCAAGACTTAACCAGAAAATGAACGGGTATATTAACGCCCTAAAGAATGGTAAAGGAACTGATGAACGCCTTGAAGCTATCACAATGAACCTACAAGTAATTCAATCTAAATACAATTCACTCATTAAGTCGGAGCCGGAAATCAAACCCACTCCTGAAACAAATGAGCCGAAGCCAAATATTTATACTTCACTTTTTTAAACAGAATCATGAAAGATTTACAACAATGGCTAGAAGCTAAAGGAATTTCAGAAGAAGATTTCCAAGCTAAAAGCGACAACGAAAAGGCTGGTTTGTACCGAGAGTACAACAACGAGCTTAGAAAATCAATTGACGAAGCAATTGAAGGTAAGGCATCAAAAGAAGATGTGCAAAAACTGATTCACGAATTAGAATCAGCTAAAGACGCTCAATTTGATGAGGTTAAGCGAATGATGACAGATTTAGGTCTTAACATGACCAAAATGTCAAAAGAAGCGTTTACCCAAAAGCAAGCGAAGCCTACTTTGAAAGATGCAATTGCACCATTCGAGGCAAAACTTAAAGTTTTAGGTGATAAGGATGCTTCAAAAGCTGAAGCAAACGCAAATCAGTTTAGAGTAAAAGTTTCATCTCAATTGATGGGCTTTAAGGCTCCGGGTGATATGACAATCACAGGAAATATTTCAGGTGGAAATGTTCCAGTTGAACAGCGTTTAATGGGTGTTGGGGAGTTGCCGACTCGCGTTAACCGATTCCTGCAATCTTTAGGAACTGGTGCAGCTACATCAAATGTTATTTCTTGGGTTTACGAGGCTAACGAAGACGGTAACGCCGGTGGTACTGCTGAAGGTACTGAAAAGAATCAAATTGATCTTGATTTCATCGTTGGATCGGATAACGTGAAGAAGCGTACTGCATACATCAAAGCATCTACGGAAATGTTGGGTGATATTTCTTGGATGGAAACACAGCTGCGTAGAAACCTTTCAAAGCGTCTTTTAAAAGATGTTGAGCAGCAAGCGTACAACGGTGACGCAACAGGTGAGAACCTTCGCGGTATCGCAACAATTGCTTCTGCATTTTCTGCCGCTCCTTTTGCAGGTGAAGTTGATAACGCTAACGAAATTGACGTTTTGACCGTGGCAATGGATAACATTATGAACAGAGACCAACCGGAGCCGGATGCTATCTTCATGAATCCATCGGATGTAACAGCAATGAAGCTTGAAAAAGTTTCTTCAACTGATAAACGATATGTTTCAAGGTTGCAAATGGTAGCAGGTGAATTATCACTTGATACTGTGCCAATCATCCCTACTACATTGATCGCACAAGATTCTTACCTAATCGGTAACTTCAACTTAGCGACTTTGTATGATCGTGGTGAAATTTCAATTGAAATTGGCCTTGATGGTAATGACTTCACAAAAAACATGAGAACAATCCTTGCTGAATGGCGTGGTGCAATGATTGTAGAACACAATGACCGTTCTGCTTACGTTGCTGGCGTATTTAGTACTGATGCTGCCGCATTAGAAACACCTTAATAACTGAATAGGGGGCAGGTTTCGGCCTGCCCTTCTTTTAAACTTTGAACGATGGCAGAAAAGAAAACACCGGCTAACAAAAGCTTGAAAACAAAACCAGCAACGAAGAAAGCAGCACCGAAGACGGCTGCAATTGATTGGGATAAAGTTTCTGATCCTTGTCATTTAGTTGCAACTGGTACAAGCCAACACATGCCAAAGGGTAAAGAGTTCCCGAGAGTACCAAAAGAAACGGCTAAACTTTTAGTAAATAAAGGCGCAGCAACACTGAAATAAAATGGCAATACTACAAGAATCTGACTTTGCAAGCGGTGAATACTGTATCAGCACGAATCGACATGATAACGATTTAGCTGAATACATAACCACATACGAAAAGCACTTTTTGCTTCGTTTGTTGGGCGCGGAGTTATACGGGCTTTTTATAGCTGATTTGACTGCACCAACTCCCCAGGTTCCACAAACCCAACGCTTCATTGACATCTTCGATCCGTTTGAGATTGACGATAATTCTTGTTTACACATTAGCGAAGGCATCAAAGAAATGCTGAAGCAGTTCGTTTACTTCTACTACAACCGTGATAAGGCGTTCTATAATAGCGCATCAGGTTTCGTAAGGAATGACAACGAGAATGCCACGAACCTAAACTATAACGCGCCTAAACTGGTGAATGTTTACAACGAGGGCATTAATAACTACAAGGAAATACAGTGGTACATTTGCGATAATGACGCAACGTACCCAGAAGAAAACACACAAATACTAGGGCCGATTAGCGGGATTTAATGAGAACGCACGTTTTTTTTGATAATGTAGATGCAAGTATTGAACAGGTTTCAGATGTGTTTACAGTGGATTGCGGGCAAAATATGAGCTATTTACTGACTGTATCAGCACAGTCATTAAATTCAAACCCGTTAATATACGTGCAGCAATCATACACGCCAAATGGTTATACCGATCTATGGTTGCCAGTTTCTTGTTGTTCAGAACCGTTAACAATATCAAACACAACTGGCGATGAAGGGCAAGGGTTTCAAGATGACGAATTTATGGGCGTTAATCTGCGTTTAAAATTAGTGCCTAATGGGAACACTTCAGGCACAGTGACTGCTTACATGGGTTATAAAACCATGACTTCATAATGAGTTTGAAGGATAACAGAAATACAATTTGTGCGGATCAATTATTGAAAGCTTTACAAGCTGGCAGCAATATAACTTTAACAAAAATTGACAATTGCACAGTTGAAATAAGTTCTACGGGTTCAGGCCCTGCGGGAGATGGACTTGTAAAATGGCGCCTTCAAACTGGTGACAACTTTACAATACAAGACTATAAAGAATATAATGTTTGTGGGCCATTTGTCATTGACAACGGTGTTACGCTTACCATTGATCAGTTTGGCCGGCTTTGCATAATATGTGGAGAAATAGAGCTTGATGGGGAGATTATAAATGATGGTGAAATTAAATTTGCAGCATGAGTTTAAACATTCCAAATAAAGCCACCGGGTCTGTGGCCGCTCCTTCAGCTGGCAGGACTAAACATTTTGCCGACACTAATGGGGTTTGGGTTACCAAAGACAGTTCCGGCAATGTACACACATACATTACCGAAGACGCTTTGAACACGCTTCTCACATCTTATCAGCTTTTGTCTGAGAAGAATCAGGCAAACGGATATGCTGGCCTAGATGGTAGCGGAAAGATTGACGCAACATTGTTACCGATATCTGTAACCGGA
>SPKZ01010743.1_pt1 | contig 19863 bp, 17 predicted proteins | sample 2456571 | NCBI WGS metagenome assembly SPKZ01 (sample SAMN11192286, study PRJNA482655) | marine metagenome | biome: ENVO:00000447; feature: ENVO:00000244|ENVO:00000211|ENVO:00000569|ENVO:00002023; material: ENVO:00002151; isolation source: ocean water from marine abyssalpelagic zone ... | reverse complement strand
TAGCCGAAAACCAGAAACTCAAAAGAGATTTAAAATCGAAGCAAAGCTTTATTGGAGTTATTCTTCAACAGAAAAAAGAACTTAACGAGAAGGTTTCACATTTGTTTAGTGAGCTAGAAAGGTTTAAAGGATTTAAGGCTAGCAGATTTCACCTAAGAACTTTAAAAATGCATGTAAAAGAGGCTATGAAACTACATAGATTACAAAACCCAGAGTAAACCATGAAAGTCTCAGTTGACCAAATCAAAGAAGAGGTATCAAAGCTGATCAGCTATAAGCCACTAAGTGAAACTAGTTTTTATTTTCTTTGCACGAAGAAGGCACGCCTTCAATACTTTTTGAAATTTATTCAGTCAGAGAAATTATTAAAATCCACTTTCTCTAAAGATGAAATCCTGGAACTCAATTTCCATCTAGCTAAAACTGAGCAGGATATTAAAGATCATTATTTATTAACAAGCCAGAGTCTTCCAGAAGCTTACTCAAGCAATGAACTTCAGAAACAGTTAAAACAAGGAGTTAAAGATTACAAAAAGTCAATGAATGAATTTATACGCAAGAATAAACGCTCCAAGATTGGAAGACTAAGATTGAAATTTTTGTTTAGCTAAATTTATCGTAGTCAATAAGCTCAGATCTTATATGCTGGTGCTCTTCAGTAAGACCAAGATATTCACCAAGATCAGAAAACTCAGGCTTTAAGTCAAACTCCATTGCATCACTTGGAAACCATCCTTCAAAAGACTTTCTAAGCTCCAAGTCTGTTTCATTTTCTATATCTTGAACTAGTTTTGCTAGATCTCGAAACTTCAGCTTCAATTCTGGACTCAATCTTTTTGTCTTGAATCTTAGCCTACCTTTATTATCGATGTATTTCAAAGTTAGTTCGAAGGGTAAAAGCTCAGCACATAAAGAGTTTTCTTTTTTACGTTTCTTAGACTCGTTTAAAACCCAGTAGGGAAGTGACATATTACTATTTTATCAAGTAAAACATATATAATAAGTAGGGATGTACAAGTTTTAGAGGCTAAGAGGAGATTTACTTGTGCTCAATTGCTCACACTTAAAGCTTATATACCTAATGACCTGAATGGTTTTATGGCTGATAAGAGAATAAAGCTTAAAAGCTTGCTAGGAATAGGTTTAAATGAGTTCATAGTATCGAATTAAAAGCTTAAGAAGTTTAGATAATATGGTGTTTTCAAGCCTTAAGAACTAAAAAGCCCATTAATAAAGGATTTCCATTTCAAATAATTTAAAGTTATCTTGAAAATGAGAGGGTGGCTTGGGGTTTACTAGTGAAGTGCAGGTGCTTGCTTGTGCTCACACTTACAGAGACTTTAATAATATCAAGTAGGGGTAGTTGGGGTAATGGTTTGAGTTGTAGTAGTATATCTTGTTCCATACTAGATCTCGTATGTATTATGAAGATTTCAAGAGGGGGTGGGCTTGGGGCTTTGCCATGCTAGGACGGGTGCTGGGTTGGGTTTACACACTTGGGATTTTGAGAATTTATTTTCAATGATAAGATTTTAATGCTATGCCAATACCAACATATCAAGATGTTATGAAACCTATACTTGAATTTTGCTCAGATGGTAAAGAAGTTAAACTTCAAGACCTTGTTCAGAAATTAGCTGATAATTACTCTCTAACCGATGAGGAACGTAATTTGAAACATGAAAAAGTAAAACTAATGTTTTTTATGGCAGGTTTCATTGGGCTAAAACTTACTTACAGAAAGCCAGGTTGTTAGAGTCTAGAGCCAGAGGTTATTTCAACATAACTGAATTAGGCTTGAAGATACTCAAAGAAAATCCTAATAGAGTTGATAACCAGACTCTAAGTAGCATTAAGGAATTTTGTGATTGGAAGGGAGGTCAGAGATTAAGTGAAACTAATAATACTCATCCTATATCAGAAAATGATAACGACATGGACCCTGAAGAAAAGATGGAGTCTGCATACAAAATCATCAAGAGTTCACTTAAAGATAAATTACTAGCTAAAATCATGGAACAAAGTCCTGCTTTTTTTGAAAAATTAGTTGTAGATCTAATACTTGCTTTAGGTTATGGTGATTCACATACAGATGGTAAGGTGCTTGGTCAATCTTCAGATGGTGGTGTTGACGGAGTTATCAAACAAGATAAATTAGGCTTAGATTTGATATACCTTCAAGCTAAACGCTGGGAAAATAATGTAGGCTCTGGAGATATTCGTAATTTCATAGGTGCATTAGCAACAAAACAAGCAAGCAAAGGAGTTTTTATAACTACATCATCTTATAGCAAAGAAGCTATATCTACAGCTCTAAGCGCATCAAATCAAAAAGTGATTATCATAGATGGAGATAAGCTTACAGACTTAATGATAGACCATGATGTCGCTGTTAGTAAGAAATTTACTTATGATATTAAAGATCTTGATTTGGATTATTTTTTGGAGGAGTGAATACTAGCTACATTTATAATTCATTACCCATGCATCTTCTTAAGTGTTTCCATTAGAGCAACTTTAAATGCTGAATCACTAGTAACTCGCTTATAGAAGTCTAAATCATTTTTACGATTATCTGCTAAAACATCATCAAATATTTTTTTATAGGCAATCTCTCTATTCTCTATATCAGAGTTACTTTTGTATTTCTCTTTGAAATCAGGGTGCTTTTTCACCATTTCCGCAAGATTAACAAATTTAACTTTTTGCTGTTCAGGGGTAGCAGCCCATCCATGAAACCATTTTTCATTAAAGCTTTCTATGATTTGCTCAAGTGAGTCTTTATCTTCTTCATTTTGATGTGCACTTCTTGGATTTGGATTTTGTGGATCTAGCTCAGTCTTATGTGGGTCTAATTCTATGGAATAATTTAAGCGATTTCTTTCAAGCGCATAAGTAGACAGGTCTATAGAATTTAATAACTCATCAAATTTATCTGAATTAGGATCTTTGACAATAAGTTTTGGAATTAGAAATTTTAAAAACCAAAATAATTTTTCCCACTCTATAACCTCAAATGGCATAATAGCCGCCATCTGACCATAGATTTTGACAAATTGTTTTGCCTTAATTTTAAAATCAGCTTTTTCAGCATCTTCTAAACACAATTCTAAATTAAAGCGGTGAGCAGCTTTATCAATAATCGGACTTAAGTCTTGTGCCTCAGCATTACTAAAATAAAGATCTATAAAATTATTAACTTCATAGTCTTCATATACAGGAACATCATCTAAAGACTCTTTTAGTTCATGCAAGACATTAATATCAGTAGCTTCTGAGAGGGAAGTTGAAGTATAGAAATTATCAAAAGATTTTTTTATATCATCAACAGAATTAAAAAAATCAAGCACAAAAAGATCTTCGGTCTTTTTCCCTAAGTTAGGAGCTGCTCTATTTAATCTTGATAATGCTTGCACACATAAAACACCCTGTAGTTTTTTATCTACATACATTGCTGTTAGCTTAGGTTGATCAAAACCAGTCAAGTATTTATTGGCTACTACTAAAATACGATATGTGTTTTCTATAGAATTTCCATTATGAATAATGGGTCTCCCATTTTCATCAAATCCATCAAAATACTCTTTAGTTTTATCTTCTGAAAAACCATTTATTGAAGCCTCTGTATATTCTATCCCCTTAACCTTTTTACTACCTGAAAACGCTATAAGGGCTTTAGACTGTGTTCCCCTCTGCTCTAACTGTTTTGAAATTGCTTGGTAATATGTAATTGCAGACTCAATATCTTGAGTAATTAGCATAGCTCTTGCTTTACCTTTAAGTTTTTTATTATTAATAAGCTGTGTCATAAAATGCTCAGTAATAATTTCAGCTTTAACAGAAATGGTGCTAGGGTTACGTTCAACAAATGCTTTTAGTTTTTTTTGAGCCTTTTTAGTATCAAAAAGTGGGTTATCCTCTATAGACTTTTGTATCTCATAATAACTCTTATAAGTAGTATAATTTGCTAAAACATCAAGTATAAAGCCCTCTTCAATAGCTTGTTTCATCGTATATAAATGGAAAGGTTCAAATGAACCATCAGCATTTTTCACGCCAAACTTCTCTAAAGTCGTATTTTTAGGTGTCGCTGTGAAAGCAAAATACGATGCATTATCACGCATTTTACGTGACTTCATAGCTTCTAAAATTTTATCCTGAGCATCTTGAATATCTAGATCGTTTTGCGCTCCAATAACGCGGTTCATATTATCATGCGCTGAACCACTCTGAGAACTGTGAGCTTCGTCAATAATTACAGCAAACTTCTTCTCACTCAAATCAGATATACCTTCAATAATGAAAGGGAATTTCTGGATAGTAGTTATAATAATCTTTTTACCTTGTTCTAAAGAATCTTTTAATTCAGAAGCCTTGTGTGCAGCTGAAATAATATTTTTCACTTCAGAAAAACTTTTAATATTTTTTCGAAGTTGTTTATCTAAAACTTTTCTATCCGTAACGACTATAACACTATCAAAAACAGGTTTAGGTATAAATGTAGAGTCATCCTTCTGTTGATAAGTTTCTAATAATTGAAAAGCTAACCAAGTAATAGAGTTAGACTTACCAGAACCAGCTGAATGTTGAATTAGATATCTTTTACCAGCTCCATTCAAGCTAACATCAGCCTTTAACTTATTTACAACATCTAACTGGTGATAACGTGGGAAGAATAAAGTAGATTTATCTAAGGACTTAGAATTACCATCTAGACGCATATAGTTTTGAATGATGTTGGCTAAGCTAAGCGGGCTAAATATTTCCTCCCATAGATATGAACTTTTATGTCCATTTGGGTTAACTGGATTACCAGCACCACCGTTATTACCTTTATTAAAGGGAAGAAAAAATGTTTTTTCACCAGCAAGCTTAGTTGACATATAGATTTCATCGGTATCAACAGCGAAGTGAACTAAAGCTCTTGCAAAATTAAAAAGTGGCTGTGAAATATCTCTATCTTTTTTATATTGTCTTATTCCATGATACTTTGCATTTTGACCAGTCCATGGATTTTTCAGCTCTAATGTTACTATCGGAATTCCATTGATAAAAAGAAGCATATCAACCTCTTCAAGAGGATTTAGCTTAGAGTAAGTAACTTGTCTAGTACAAGAAAAGATATTTTGATCAAAGTTTTGTTTAACTTTATCACCACTACTTGCTAAAGGAGCAGGGTACATCAAATAAAACTTGGCATTGTCAACGCTAAGCCCTTTCTTTAAAACTTGAAGTAAACCATCTTTTTTTACAATACGATCAAAACGTTCAAGAATCTTTTGACGCCAATCTTTAGCAATACTTTTAAGTTTTTCTAACTCTTCTTTTTGAGTAGTTTCTAAGAAATACCAAAAGCATCTCAAATCTAAAGCAAAGTTTGGATCAAAGTCTCTCGCTAAACCTAATTCATAACCATGATTTTCATTGGAGGGTTTTACTTGTTCACGAATAAGTAAGTTCTCATTCAAATCACTTGGAGATAAGTTCTGTAATTCCTCTAAGCTTGTCCCCGTAAGCTTCCTCTGGATAGTTGCCTCTAAAGCTTGTTCATTTGTTTTACTGACCATGTCTTCCTCTATTTTTAGCTAAAGCATCAATTAAAGCTAGCTTTACTTCTTCTGAATTACTCATATTGATGACATCCTCAATAACCATTTTCAATAAATCTTTGTCAACCGTATTATCAGCTACCCAGATAACAATATTTTCCATACGGTATATAAAGTCCATTATGCAATAGTCATAACCATTTATCTCAAGAAAGTAAGCAGCAAGAGCTATAGCCATGCGCTTGTTACCATCAATAAAAGCATGTGCTTTATTCACACCATAAAAAAGATGTGTAATCTTATCTATGAAATTTGGGTAATAATCGTCATTTTGAATAAGGTCTAGGACACTTTCTAGCGCTCCGATACGTTCAGGGTAACAGCCAGAAGAACCGCCAGAAACCTCAACTATAAATTCGTGGAGTTTGATCGCATGATCTAAATCGAAGTAAAAGACTTTTAATGCCATTAGTTGTCTTTCAACCTTTTGAACACTTCTTTAGACTCTTTAATTCTTTCTTCTAATGATCTACTCTTCTCTCCTAAGAACTTCTCAAAATCTGCTTCTGGAACAGAACTTATATAATGCTCTAATTTATAATGTAATGCATCTCTAAAGCACTTGTCACGACTTGCCATTTTAGTGCGCACATCATTTAATAAGGGTTTTTGACTAGGATGCTCTGAAAATTTAGCTAAAATCTCATCAAATTCTCCTTTACTAAGCTTTTTAGACTCTTTTCTTTCAGCAGCCTCTTTAATTTCATAAGCAAGTCCCGCTTCAAAGCTTGCTATTAAAGTTAAAACCTCTGCATACATAGTATCTCTAACTGATTCTTTTTTCTTGAGGTCTAATATTTTACGATATTCTTCAGCATTCTCTAAAAATATAGCCTTATAAATACAATTCGTTGTATAGCCATATTTCCAATCAGGCATAGCTAAATATTTATCCACAGCATCCGTGAAGTTTTTCCTATAATTCTCTTCTTGAAATGAAGCATATAAGTAATCTTCATCTCTCTGGTTAATGTATTTAGTAGTCCCACCCGACTTTTCAGCTAATACTGATATAACTATATCTAACATCTGTGAACGAATAAATTTAGCTTTTCCACTCTCTGTAAGTAACATAGCAAGATTGAGAACTGTTTTAAATTTAAAGATTCCTAGCACCGTAGTTTTGGTACCGACATTAATGTCGGTACCAAAATAGTTCTTAAAATCATTCAATTTCTTACCTTCTAAAACCTCATATCCATTCTGAATCAATTCCTGTCTATGATTAGTTAAATAACGCTCTATTGTTCTCTCTTCAATATTGAAAATTTCTGAAAGTTCTGATTTTGTAAAAACTAGATTATTTTCGTAGAGATGTCCACCTAATCCAAGTGTTACTTCTAATTGTTTCAAAGCAAAAGGGTTATTCAGGATATTCTGTCTATCAATATTAGAACTAATCAAGCCTTCATCATTTTTTGAAAAATCATTCATAATTATCTCCTAAACAACTTTAATTTTGCCTGTGACTGCACTGTTAATCAGTGAGGCTTTGTATTCTTTGAGTTTGTTGATTTGTGCTTGCTGTAGATCTATTGCTTGTTCAATCTGTTTAAATGTATTCTTAACAAAAGATGCGATTTTTTTCTGTTCATATAATGGTGGTAAAACTATTTTTAAATTACCAATAAAATCAGAATTCGCTCTTGGCATTTTCGATCCATATGTCGAAGAATTAACGACATTAATGAATTGACTACTAATTAAAAAATTTGTGTAAAATTCACCATCCTGTTTTGTTGGAGAATATATTAAAAACTCAGTTGAGCAAATGCCGTTTATTTTTGCCAAGTGTACTTTCTGTAGATATGGTCTTAGCTTACCAAATAGTATATCCCCCTTTTCGAAATAATTAGCCAATCCCTCCGCCTCAACAGTGATATCTAAAAAATTTCCTGTTTGTGATTCAATGGATTCCATACCTAAATAATGAAGAGAGGATTCCTTAGAACTTATTTTTATACTTTTCAAGGCGAGTATGTATTTTAGCTTCTTAACTTCCCAATGCTCAGGAATCTCCCCAATCCACTCAACACCACTATCTTTCATTGGCACATTAGGATCAAGCCCTTTTGTTACAGCGTTTTGGATAATGATTTGCTTGCGCTCTTTGAGTAGGGTTATTTGCTTCTCCTTGATATCAGTTACCTGATCAATCTGTGCTGTTTTTTTATTAAGAAAGTTTGCTATTGCTTCTTGTTCTTCTAGTGGTGGTAAAAATAAAGGGATGCGCCTTAAAGATGGCCAGTATAAATTTCTTTGAATTGTTCCAACGCCTTTTGATGACATCAAGTAATGAGCAACCATAGAACCATCACGAAATAAATAATTTGCGTAGTAAGAATTTATATCTTTTGACAAAGAAAGAATTAAATAGGCAGGACTCACAATTCCTCTATATATAGAAACCCCAACAGATCCCCTCCAAGCTTGTTGATTATTTAGAACAAAGTCCCCTGGTTCAACAAGCTGGTATTTGCTGAGATCTAGGCTAGTCGCATTCGTGCGTTTCGCATCAACTTCATTAAATTTTATTACTCCTCTATCTAAATAAATAGACAGTAAATCCTCTCCCTCTGTATTTGAAATAGATTTAAGTTTAGTTTTTACACAAAGTGGATAAGAATCCCAATGTGCTGGCACGTCACCATATGGTCCAATCCCAGAATCTTTATAGCTCTCATATTTCGGCATATCCATCAAAGTCCCTTTCATTAGACACACTCCAATACTTTGTCAACACTCACACCTAATATTTCAGCGATAAGACCTTCACTTTGCTGCTCTAAAGCTAAGATTTCTCTTCCAACTTCTTCGAGGCTACGCAATGGTTTATGGCGGTAGAAATATTTATTAAAGCTAATTTCGTAACCAATCTTCACACTATCCATATCAATCCACGCTTCATCGACATGTGGTTTTACTTCACGTTTAAAATATTCATGGATATTCTCTTTTAGTGCTACATTCTCACTATCACGTAGATCAGTTGAAGTTTCATAAGTGATATATTCATCTTTCACTCCAGTAGCATAGTATCCAAAATCCGCAAGATCTTCTACTGAACAGCCAAGCCTATCTAGTAATTTATCGAGCTTGTCATCACTTAACTTTAATTTACTCTTGATAACCTTATCAGCATTTTCATCGTAGCAGCTCACTGCAACTAAGATAGCGTTCTTCTCACTAGCACTTAGTTTGATTTTCTGTTCTTTTAGAACCTGATCAATCTGATCCTTGAACAGGTTGAAATTAGAGAATTCATCACTACCAATTTCTTTCATTAATAAGCTAGTTATTTCAATCAGTGCAGCTTGTTTTTGCCAAGTCTCTAGCTTAAGAAGCTTGCTCTTATTCTTTGAATTTAGAGAAATATCGTTTTCTTCACACCATTTTAGAATTTCCTTTTCATGCTGCTTTAAAACACCAGGATTATACAGATCATGTCCCCACTTGCTATAAGCCCACTCCATTGGTTCTTTGATTGTTTTATCAAAGCGTAAGGTTTCAATGCGATCTGTTGTGAATTGTGCTTTGCGACGATCTGGACGCTCAATATTTACCTTATAATAACCAAAGTCAAGATTATCAAAGATTTGTGCAGCTATACCTTCTTCATTTGCTGCTCTTTCCTTTTCTGAGAAATCAAGATAGGTTTTTACGATCTCTCGAATATGCTCTGGTGCAAATTCACAGTTCTTTTCACCTAGGTTTTTACGAAGTTTACGTGACAGAAGGCTAGCTTCAATTAGTTGAACCTTGCCTTTGCGGTGTGCTGGTTTGTTATTGGATAGAACCCAGATGTAAGTTGTAATACCAGTATTATAGAAGAGATTATTAGGCATCTGAACTATGGCATCCAACATATCATTTTCGATAATATATCTACGAATATTACTCTCACCACCACCAGCGTCACCGGTAAAAAGACTTGAACCATTATGAACGGAAGCGATTCTAGAACCCAATTCACTATCTGAACCAAGCTTCATTTTATTTATCATTTCCATTAAAAATAAAAGCTGTCCGTCACTTGAGCGAGGTGTTGCATCCAGCAACTCTTCTTTCCCCCAATAATCTTTAAGCTTAACTTGAAACCTTGGGTCTATCACGTTCTTCCCCTCTTTAATATATTTCAAGTCAGATGACCAGCTCTTGCCGTAAGGAGGGTTTGAAAGCATGAAATCAAAGTGTTTACCAGCAAAAGAATCTGTAGACAAAGTAGAACCATCTTTGATATTAGAAGGATCATTTCCTTTAATCATCATGTCAGATTTACAAATAGCATAAGTTTCGTCATTAATTTCTTTACCATAAAGGTAAACATCACCTAGGGCTTTAATACTCCCCTCTTCATCTTTAATAAAATTTTGTGCTTCAGTTAACATACCGCCAGAACCACAAGCTGGATCATAAATGGTCATTACAGGTGGAAGTTTTTCTTTTATCGGATCAAAAATCAAATGAGTCATAAGTTGAATAACTTCACGGGGAGTAAAGTGCTCTCCAGCCTCTTCATTATTTTCTTCATTAAATTTACGAATTAATTCTTCAAACACATACCCCATACCCAAATTAGAGAGTGGGGCAAGTTTATAGCCATCAGGATCAAATTTTTCATGAGGTGTTAAATTAATACGAGAAGAAATGAATTTTTCAAGAACATCAAGAAGCACATCTTTGCTTGCCATGTGATTAATCTTCGCCTTAAGGTCAAATTTCTCTATGATTTCTTTGACATTATTACTAAAGCCCTCAAGATACTCTTCAAAATTTTGAACTAATATTTGCTGATTATTTGTTGCTGTTTCATGTAAGCTCTTTAAAGTCCATTTACTAATATTATAAAAAACATAACCAGAAGCTCGTTTCAAGCCATCAGAATCTAATTCTGTCATATTCATTTCTTCCTGCTGAAATCGAAGTTCCTCTAGAACTGCTGCTTTGGTATCTTCTAGCAAAGTATCTAAACGTCTTAAAACGACCATTGGCAATATAACATCACGGTATTTACCACGAACATAAACATCTCGAAGACAATCATCAGCTATAGACCAAATAAAAGAAACCAACTTGTTATGTGAAGAGTGATCCATCTCTAATTATTGTAACTGATAATTTATCTATATTAACTTGGTATCAAGTCCTTTCCAGTATGACGTAAATACCTATATGTAAATTTAGTTACTAAAATAGTTTCGGTAGGCTATAAATCAAATAGTTTTTTAAATCCCCCGTCACCCCTGTCACCTGTCACCCGAACTTTATAACGAATCCTACTCAAAAAACTTCAAACCAAGCGAACGCCTAGCATTGGTCTTTTTACTTTTCAAATTAGGGAAAATCGTCCTAAGCCTCTTACCCATCTCCGCTGAACTAGTTATAGCTCTATCAGTTTCAGTAAAGAACCCTGACCTTTTAAGATCTTGCTCACTAGAAGCAATACCATTACTAATACACCAAGATAGATAACGTTCGTGAATCTCACTTGCTGTGAGCCCCTCATTAACAGAGCATCTTTGTAATTTAGTATCTTCTATAAAATCATAGAGATGGTTTGACTCCTTCACTATCTCATTAAAAAGCTGATCTTTTGATTTATAATCAATTCCATGTTCAATTAAATCACCATAGGATTTAATTAAAAGATTTAAAAACGCTGGAAGAATTTCTTGCTTCAAAAACTCAGGGTCATGCTTAAATCTTGGATCAGCTTTCTTCTCTGTCAAAATATTTGGATCTGGGTTACTTTTAAATGCATATTTGAAGTGTATAGGACATAAGCGAGATTTAATAGCTTCACTCTGTGAGCCTATATTTGGTAAACCATTCATATTAAAGAAGAACAAAGCTTTAGGTTTAATCTCTACAGGGTCTTTATTCTTACGTTCTACTTGGATAGGATCTCCAGTAATAGCAGCTTTTAGAGTCTGTGACTTATCTATGGGTAGCTGTTCATTTTCAGAAGACCAATTAACTGAAGATCTGTATAAATCAAATATTCCAAACTTTCTACCAGAGTCAGCTTCTTTAAAGTTAGATAAAGAAAGGCTAGTAAATCGATGCTCACCAATTAACAAGGTGACTATTGCCCTAAGCGTATCTTTACCATTTTCTCCGTCACCATAATTAATTACAGCTCTTAGATCTCTGCCGACTTTCTTTCTAGCAAAATCCATATCAAAGCTAGCTGAGATAAGCTTAGTAAGAATATTTTGATCTTCTTTATCTAAAAGGTCATTTAGAAACTTAACCAATACTTGATCATCTAAACCCGGTTTATAGTCATAGTCACAGATATAAGTATTTAATTGCTCTGGACTATGCTTCTCTAATGTAAAAAATGGCTTTGAATCTTCGTCATAATCCAATCTAAGAAAACCATTAGCTAAATTAATTCCCATGGGATTAATTTGATCTATCTCAACGGAGTAATTACTAACAAGATACTTAAAAGCTTCCTCTGCTGCTGAAGATTTTGCATAATCATTTGCACCAGTGCTTAAATTGGTAACATGATTAGACAGCAAAGCTAAAGCTTGCTTCTTGAATTTCACTTCATCTAGGTGCTGATAATATCCATCTGCCTTATACTCATGCAATAAACCATTAACCGAAATTATTTTCTTCTTTTGCCTACCCACAAACTCCATTTCAACTACTTGACCAGGAGTGAGTTTCTTTTGGAGTATGTTTGGTAACTGATATCCATGAGCTTTAGCATGATAATAGAGCGTACTAATATTGATGCTTCCATTGTATCTATTGATTAATTCATCTAAATGCCTGCCTCCATCTTTGATGTCCGGGCTCCAAGAGTTAATTAAATTAACAACATCTTCTTTGCTAAATTTAGAACACAAAGCCCAGACTATACGAGTCCAAGTACTATATTCTCCTTGAACTGGAATAACCTTTAGCATATCCTGCACCTGCTTATACTCATCACTTACAATGACAGGTGACAGGGGTGACAGGCTTTTAACTACTTTATTATCCTCAACAATTTTAGAATTGTTTTCTTTGCTAGATTTTAAACCTTCAAGAAATTCTTTTGAAATAAACTTATCCCATATTTTATATTCACATTGATCGAAACCATAGTAAGCCCTAGCGTTGTCTTTACAACTCTGGTCAGCTTCAGGAAAAAGTTTGAGCAAATTCTTCATACATATTTTGTAAATCTCAGAATCTTCTATCACCTCTTGCAACAAGAATAGAAGCCTGAATCTATCCCCATTATCACCCAGCCTATGACTTGGAGTGGTATAGTATGCACAAGCTTGCTCTTTAACTATATTTCTCTCAAGAATCTCCTCTAGACCAACTCCACCGTCAAAATCTAAAACAAACATCTGTGAAGATATAAAATTCTCTCCTTTCCTGTAGCTACCCTTAAAAACAATAGGTGAGAAAGCCTGTCCTAGTTTTATTCTTCTAAGCAAGCCTTCTAGGTTACTTTCAGAACTCACAAAGCTATCATTATGCTTTTTGAAAGCTTTTACATCTTTATTTATAATATTTGCGTTAACTGAATATTTTATTAATTCATTTACCATGACTGCTGCTCCTTTATTACGGTTTCTACTTTGTGATTGACATAACTCATTGTGGTTTGTATATTTGCGTGCCCTGCAACTATCTGTAAGTGGCTCAGTGGCACATTTTTATTTGCGAAATGGGTAATACCACCACGCCTAAAGCTATGCATCAGCCCCTTTAAACCTGCTTTATTGAAAACATATTTAATTCTTTTCTCAAGCCTATCTAAGCTCATCTCACTACCATTTGGAAGTAAGAATAATTTACTAGACTTGGATTCAGGTCTTATATTTTGAATATAGTGAAGTAGATGAGGCTTTAGTTCTTTGTTAATCCCTACATATCTATCCTTAGTCCCCTTGCCTTCTCTAACTAAGATTCTGTTATTTGCAAGGTCTACATCATCTAGCTCCAGCTGAGTAATCTCAAAAGCTCTAAGGAAGCTATAAAAAGCAAACAACATCACAATATTATTAAGTGCTTTACTTGCTTCAGAGCTACTTAGTTCATTATTAACTTTCAGAGCAAGCTTTAAGCCATCTTCTGTTAGTGTGTCTATTACACGTGATACTGAGCGTTTGATTTTAAGGTTCTTCAGCTCTAGATTTGCTTCCTTGACCTTCTCTAAAGAAACCTTTGAAAAAATTTCTTCTAAATCTCTAGAACTATCCATTGATAAGCCCTCCTTGATAAATTAAATATTTCGCTAAGCTCACCCCAGCTTCTTTAATATGCTTACGTGTCGAATAAGCATGAGCTGGGCAATTATCTATTGCCATAACTACCGATTGATAAAGATTACTGTAGTCATCTTTTATGTAACGCCAGAACTTATTCGCTCCATTAAAGTAAATCCTTCTAGTGTTAGGACCTATAGGTCTTCCATAGCAGCTTGCACCATTAACTAAAGCCTGATCCCAGAGTTCGGCTATTGCCTTATGCTTAGCTGGGATTTTTTGTTTTAGTCTATGGAGTTTGAGTTCTACTGTTTTGTATTTAGTGGGGATTTTCTGATTAAGCAAAACCTCCCCTAGCAACTGGGTTTCAGTCATTTTAATTTCTCCTTGATTTGTGAATAGTTACTATATTAGATCAATTCAAAGCCTTTGCTAGTCGGCTTAGCTGACCTGTTTAAAATATATCGCTTTACAAGAGAAAAAGATTTCACTCTATTTAAAAAAGTTTCATTTTATTTATTAAAAGTTTCATGTATTACATAAAAAGTTTCACTTAAATGTAGACAGGAAATAATTTAAGATTTTTTCTGCAAGTGGCTTTAATACCATTTCCTCATCATTAATTTTATTAGTATAAACTTCATAACTTATACTCTTATACTTTTCCTTGAATTCTTCTAATGATTTTTTTAAGCTTCGCTGTGGGGCTAAGTAATGATAAAGCAAAGCCGCCTTTGATATATCTTTACCATCGTCACTATTCAAAGATATTACATCCTTGAATTCGTCATCAATGAATCTCTGAAGCATAGTAAGTGGAATTTGAAAAGTACCCATCCTAAAAATGCCCATATTAGAAAAATCACCTTTAAAGAAATCCGATTTTGGATTACTTCTTTTTCCAAAATAAAGCTTAAGTGCTTCTATAATACTCTCTTCAGTTAATTTTTCTTTTTGCTTCGCTAATTTAACTCCTGAAATACAGAGCTGAAACCTATCTAATAATGATGCAACTCTCTCAACTGTTTCATTTTTGACTTCTTGCTTTATTGAATCAGGATCACTATTGTTCACTGATTGTTCTTGTTTCTTTAATCGTGTTGCAAAAAATACTTTATCCACTAAGTTATTAAATGTACTAATGAAATTATCTAAGAAATCAACAAATTCATTTTCAAATAACTTAATATCTTGTTCCTCAATTAATTGAAACTCTGTTTTAGCGTTGGCTACAAAATCATCAAATACGTTAAGAAAAAACTGCCTCAAGTCTTTTAATTCTTCAATTGAATAATTTTCAGCAACTAGATCAAAATAGCCATTTAAATGAGTCAAGGTTAAACATAGTGGAAGATATTGACTTAAAATTTCATTTCTTTTATCTACCTCAATTCCTTTTGAAGTCAAGTCTGCTATGTCATTAGCCATAGTAAAAACCCTATCCATTGTGGTCTTAAATGTATTCTGAAAAGAGCTAATATCCCTATATTTAAGCGTTTGCTTAATAAAAAATCCCAGATTACCCATTAGATTTGATAGAAATAGTGACTTTAGTCCGAGAATCCTATCTGATGAGCTAATGTTTTTATTTAAGTATTTCACTTTATCACCAGTGAAAGTCTCATTATAAAATTTAGAAGTTTTACCCTTAGCCTCACTAACCATCCCCCTAAATTCTACCAAATATAAATACAAGTTAAAAAGCAATAAGCAGACTCAGTGTATAATCAAAAAAGTCATCGCGAACGAAACGACCATTCGTCACCTGAAAATCTAGTTTCCCCCACAAAACAAAAAAGCCCCAATCAATCGATCAGGGCTTTCTTTTAATGGCTCCCAAGACTGGATTCGAACCAGTGACCGATCGGTTAACAGGCATCCCGTGAAACCCTGTACCAGAAAGGGAGTTTTGAAATTAAAAGCTAGATATTAGTCACAAATAGTCGTTTCGTTCGCGATGGCTCCAAAACCAAAAGGAGTTATCAAGTGGAATATATAAATGTCAATGATATAGCAAAAAATCTTAAAATCACAGTTAGAACTGTTCAGAAATATTGTAACTCAGGATTCTTACCTGCTACAAAAGATTTTCAAGGAAAGCAAACATACTTAGTAAAAACTAAAGACTATCTAGACTGGAAGAATAAATTCTATAGAGGCTCAGGTAAGTCTATCAAGCGTATAGAGAAAGAATTTGACTTTAGTAAAGAAGACCTTAAAACTATGGCTATAGAATGGCTTGACTGGTGCAAGACTGGAAAACTCAACGGAAGACCAATAGGTCCAAGGACTTTAGAAATTTATGAATACTACTTTAATGAATATCTAAAGAGGCTTGGTAGGAATTTCTGTAAACCAATTATAAGTGTAGAAAATCTTAGAAATGTACTTGGAGAATATGACCCCAAAAGCTTTAGCACTAAGGCTAAGATCTATGATTCTGTTTTAAGTTTCTCAAAATACCTAATAGAGAAGAAACTCTCTACTGAAGCTCAGAAGCTGGAATTTAAAAAACTAAAACCGAAAAGAGTTTATCCACCGAAAAGAACGGTAATCACTGAAGAGCAGTACAAGGTGATTTTAGATTATATAGAAAAATCAACACGATCAGTCTACAACAAGGTTTTAACTAAGGCTTTAGTAGTGATGATAGTGAATACTGGTCTTAGAGCGATGGAGATAGCTAATCTTAAAATTGAAGATGTTGATCTCGTTAATGGTATCGCTTCAGTATGGCTTGGTAAGGGCAATAAGAATAGGAAAGTAGGCTTGAATCAAGATCTTATAGCAGTGCTTCAAGAGTATTTAGAGGAAAGACTTAAAGCCAAACCCTCTCAGAGTGATTCTTTCTTCACTAATGCTTTTAAAGCTCCACTGTGTAGAGATGCCATAGTTAGAAAGTTCCATCGTTTATCACAAGGCTGTGGAATTGAGTTTTCAGCTCATGGGCTTAGAAGAACCTTTGCTACTTTTAGCTCGAATAGAGGGAAGCCTTTAAATCATTTGAGGATAGCTTTAGGGCATGCTGATCTTAGTACTACTCAGAGTTATATTATGACTACTGAGGATGAGGTTGTTGAGGCTATGAAGGGTTGGTAAAGTTGAAAAATATAGGTAAACCTTAACAATATTAAGGCATATTATAATTAAAGTTAGTTAAAAGGAAATCAACTTGAAAGACCCTAAAACTAAAGAAATTGAATTTTCAAAAATTGCAGCTAAAACTGCTATTGCTCAGCAACGATTAGAAGGATTGAAGACTTCACGAGCGTTTCTTAAAGACCTTAGTTTGATTTTGAAAGGAAACCTAGATATTCCTAAAGCTTTATCAAATATCACCAAGAGATACAGTTAATGTCAGAGAAATATTCCGCTGATGATAACTACAAATATCCGAATAGTAATGTTCTAAAGAATAAGTTAGAGATTTATGATCAAGACAAATTGGATCTTGCAGAAGCAGAATTTGTTAGTTTAAGATCGCTAGAATGTTCTAAAAAATTTCTTCAAATTACCCTTTGATCATTCCATACTCTCTAGAATTCATGGGCATTTATTCCAAGATATTTACGAATGGGCTGGGATTTACAGGACTGTAGACATATCTAAAGGAACTACACGTTTTTGCAATGTTAGTTTTATTGAATCAAGTATTAAGTCAATTTTTGGTCGCTTATCAGAAGATTGCTTTCTACAACATTTAGATAAGGAAGATTTTAGTATAAAATCTGCTTACTACATGGGGGAAATCAATGCTACACACCCTTTCAGAGAAGGCAATGGCAGAACTCAAAGAGAATTTTTAAATCAGCTCGCTTTAAATAGAGGGTTTTATATTTATTGGCACAAATGTGAAACAGAAGAAATCCTAAAAGCCACTATTAAAAGCTTTAATCAAGATTATGGCTTGTTAGAAAAGATTATTTATGAGAATTTATTTGAAATATAAATCAATTAAAAAGCCAAGCCTAAAAACAAAAAAGACCCAATTTCTTGGATCAATAAGTTAAATATTTTGTTTGATAAATATATTATGCCCAGATTTGAAATGTTTTAAACGTGTTTAGTAAAATTTTTCTGTTTTTTATTCAATAATTTCCCAGTAGCCTGATCTTTTTGAACCGACATAACGGATTTTGCCAGTTTCTTTTAATTTATCTAAATGATATCTAACTCCATCCTTAGTAAGATCAAGCTTATCTGCATAAAGATCTAATGTAAGATCGGGATGTGACTTTATGAGTTTTAAAAGATTTTCCTGTTTTTTTGTGGTAGTTTTTGTGGTAGTTTTTATGGTAGTTTTTGTGGTAGTTTTGTTTGCCCCAGTCTGAAAATCAACTACTGAGAAGTCGATATCCCCCCGAAATTCAGGTTTAGTTTTATTGTAAGTAAACCAGTTGTCTTGCATTTTATCAAAGCCAAAGCCAGCGTTCTCAGCAAGTTTAATGCACCTAAACAGGGTGGCTAGTACAGGGTTCCTAGGCAAAGAAACATCTTCACTAATTAGTGTCTCTATAGGCTTAGGAAAAGCACCAGGATTAAAAAACTCTATGTGATTAGTAAAAATTCTAACTCTTGATTTCATCGGAGAGAAGTAATCAGCGTGCATAAGCATATTAACAAGTGCCTCTCTTAGTGCTATTAGCTGAGGATGATTCCCAACATTAAAGCCCTGATTATCCATATTAAATGGTAGTTCAATATGTGAAGCAATGCGGTGCATCATTGCAAAGTAGTACTGCCAAAGGTTCTCCTGCTCAACAAGCCTAAAAGTATATCTAGGGTTAGCATTCGAGTATGAGTCTGCTGGAACTTCAAGAAGGTCAATTCTGAAATCACCAATATATTGATCAGCTAATTCCTTAGTCCCAAAGAAAAGAAGCGCTGAATAAGACACACCTTTATCACTAATTGCTCTAATCTTCGTGAGGAAATCTTTAGCCGACATTTGATTATAACGAATACTAGGATTAGCACGATTCATGAACCCCATGTACTCATCAATAGTTTGAGAAGATAGATCTTCAAAACTAAGTTCTTCTATAAACTCTGAACTTTTAGTACCGTAGGCTTGCTCACGATAAAGAGCATCTATTTCTTCTGAGCTTGCCTTACGATCACCACTGCCTGATCTTACATAAGTATTTTTCAAACTATTAAAATAAACTGGTTTATTCTTTGCTATTGGGATATAGAAGCCTAATAAAGTTTTATTCTGAACTTTATACTTCTTAGCTCTAGGACGAATTACACAATTGAATTTCTCAGCAGCATTGAGAGTATTTAAGAAATCCTGCTCAATTTTAGATGCTTGTTTTACACCTGAAACATCAAACTGGTTTTTCTTAGTTTCAGAGATTCCAAGGAAAATCCATCCACCTGCACTATTAGCAAAAGCACTAACAGTCTCCCATATGCTTTTAGGCAAACCATTTTCAGCAGACTTAAACTCTAAGTCTTCCCACTCGATATCTTCTAACTTTGCAAATAGTTCATTTCTATCCATTAAATTAGCTTTAAACCTAATACTATATTGTATTATCTATTCTGAATTAAGACCAGGTATTCAAAACTATAGGTATTATGCATCGCAATCACTCACATATCAAGGAATTTCTAATTTCAAACACAGTCTATTAATATAGATATTCAGAAGCTAATTTAAGACAAAAAACCAATCAAAAACAAAATAACAAAACCTTATCTTGACACAGAATCCTTTATTAGCAAGCCTTTTGGGGCAAGGGTGAAATAACAAACACAATTCGCAATAAATCTCAAAATTCTGGAGAAATAAAGCCCTCTGAATCAAAGGGGGTGGAGGGGTAAATTGTTTATTTAATCTCTTGTATTCGATTGCCCTCACGCATTTTCATAATTTCCAAAAAAAAGGTAAAATATAAGTATGAGCTTAAAGCAAGACTATGACTTACTCTTAGCCGAAAACCAGAAACTCAAAAGAGATTTAAAATCGAAGCAAAGCTTTATTGGAGTTATTCTTCAACAGAAAAAAGAACTTAACGAGAAGGTTTCAC
>SPKZ01002160.1_pt1 | contig 19864 bp, 17 predicted proteins | sample 2456571 | NCBI WGS metagenome assembly SPKZ01 (sample SAMN11192286, study PRJNA482655) | marine metagenome | biome: ENVO:00000447; feature: ENVO:00000244|ENVO:00000211|ENVO:00000569|ENVO:00002023; material: ENVO:00002151; isolation source: ocean water from marine abyssalpelagic zone ... | reverse complement strand
GTGAGTTCGCAGCGCCGCGGCATTATTTCTTTCCCTTGCCGTAACGGCGGCGGAAGCGGTCGATCTTTCCGTCCGAGTCGAGCTCGCGCATCTTGCCCGTCCAGAAGGGGTGGCTGAACGACGAGATTTCGAGACGTATGAGGGGCAGCTCTTCGCCGTCGACCTCCTTCGTCTCGTTGGACTTCATGGTCGATTGGGTGATGAACTCGTTGCCCGTCGCGGCATCGACGAACACCACCTTGTGGTAGTCGGGATGGATGCCGTCTTTCACGGCGTTCTCCTGCGCGTCCGGAGTGAAGGTTCGCTTGCTACCAGCTCGACTTGCGGACGCCGGGCAGCATGCCGGTCAGTGCGAGCTCGCGGAGCGCGATGCGTGAAATGCCGAACTTGCGGTAATAGCCGCGCGCTCGGCCCGAGACTTTGCAACGGCGGTTGAGACGGGTCGGGCACGAATTGCGCGGGAGCTTCGCGAACTGGGCCTGTATTTCCAGCTTTTCTTCGATCGAGACGTTCTGGTCGTTGAGCCTCTTGCGCAGCTCCGAGCGCTTCGCGGCGTACTTCTTGATGAGCGCTTCGCGTTTCTTGTCGCGCAGAATCTGGGATGTCTTCGCCATGGGATCGAACTCCGCTCGCCGTGTCTCGGGGAGCTGGGGAAACTATCTCCGTGGGGTTCCCCGCGCAAGCCCGACCCCCCGCCCAACTGCCCGGAAACTCAAGGGTTGGGGGAGAAACCGAGACTGAACGTAGTGCTTTGGCTACGGATCGAGGGAGGGCTGTCGGCGCTTCGCGGGGGTACCGGATTCAGCCGCCCTCAGCGTTCCCGGAGGGCCTCGCGGCGGATCTTCTCCGTCGAGTGTCCCTCGACGGCCGTGGCGAGGCTCCGCGGCGGGTCGCAGGCGAGGGCGTCGGCGTTGCGGTCACCGGTCATCGAGTCCCGCAGGTTCTGCCCTCACGAAGAGTCCGGATGGCCGGAATTCCCGGGCTGGACCGCTGTGCACCAGCGGTCGTCGCCAGGGGCGGATGCCCGGCGGGCTGCCGTATGCTCGGCAGCCATGAGCGAGACCCCGAAGCGCGTTGCCTGCATCGATCCGAGCCGGATCCCAAAGCACTTCGACGCTCCGGAGGGCGAGGTCCGCTGGGACGCCGAGTGGCAGAGGCAGGGCACCTACCACTACGACCCCAGCCGCTCGCGAGAAGAGACGTTCGTGGTCGACACGCCCCCGCCCACGGTTTCGGGATCGCTGCACGTGGGCCACGTGTTCTCGTACACCCACACCGACGTGCTCGCGCGTTACCGTCGAATGCGCGGCGACAACGTCTTCTACCCCATGGGTTGGGACGACAACGGTCTGCCCACGGAGCGCCGGGTTCAGAACTACTTCCACGTCCGCTGCGATCCCAGCGCCGCCTACGATCCCTCTCTCGACGTCGAGGCCGCCACCGCGAAGATCCGCAAGGGTTCCCCGCGCCTGGTGTCGCGCAAGAACTTCATCGAGCTCTGCCACCGCGTGACCACAGAGGACGAGAAGGCGTTCATGGAGCTGTGGCGGCGCAACGGACTGTCGGTCGACTGGGAGCTCGAGTACGCGACCATCGACGACCACTGCAGGGTCACCGCACAGCTGTCGTTTCGCGACTTGTTCGAAAAGGGGCACGTCTACAACGACGACGCTCCAACGACCTGGGACGTCGACTTCCAGACCGCCGTGGCGCAGGCGGAGATGGAAGACCGGGTCAAGCCCGGCGCCTACCACCACCTCGAGTTCGCCGTGGAGGGCGGTGACCAGAGCTTCGTGATCGCAACCACCCGCCCCGAGCTTCTGGCCGCCTGCGTGGGGGTCACCGCGCACCCGGACGACGAGCGCTACCGGGCTTTCTTTGGCAAGAACGCCGTGACACCGCTCTTCCGCGTGCCGGTACCCATCTTTCCGAGCGAAGCGGCGGATCCCGAGAAGGGAACCGGCGTCCTGATGGTGTGCACCTTTGGCGACGCCACCGACGTGGCGTGGTGGCGCGAACAGGGTCTCCCTCTGCGCCAACTCGTGGGGCGCAACGGGCGACTCGCCGACATCCAGTTTGGAACCGACGCGTTCCCGAGCCTCGACGCCGACGCGGCGAACACGAGCTATGCCGAGATTGCCGGAAAGAACGTCACCCAGGCGCGAAAGGCCATCGTCGAGCTGCTCGCAGACCCGGCCGGCAGCGCAACCGGTGGCGGTCCGCCCCTCGTGCGCGACCCCGAGCCCATCGAGCACTCGGTCAAGTTCTACGAGAAGGGTGATCGGCCGCTCGAGTTCGTGCCGACGCGGCAGTGGTTCGTGCGATTGCTCGACAAGAAGGACGCGCTGCTGCGCAAGGGCGAGGAGATCGAATGGCATCCTGCCTTCATGCACGCGCGCTATCGCGACTGGACCGAGGGGCTGTCACTCGACTGGTGCGTGAGCCGCCAGCGCTACTTCGGCGTACCGATTCCCGTCTGGTACCCGCTCGACGACGCCGGTGAACGCGACTATGCGAACCCGTTGGTGGCGGAGCGCGACCAGCTGCCGGTCGATCCCATGAGCGACGCGCCGAAGGGATACTCGGAGAGCCAGCGCAATCAGCCGGGCGGATTCACGGGGGAGTCCGACATCTTCGACACCTGGTTCACGAGCTCGATGACCCCTCAGATCGGCTCGCACTGGGGACGCGACGACGACCGCCACGCGCGTCTCTTCCCGGCGGACATCCGGCCGCAGGGCCACGAGATCATCCGGACCTGGGCGTTCTACACGATCGCCAAGGCGCTGCTCCACGAAGATCGGATCCCGTGGAAGCACGTCGTGATCTCGGGCTGGGTGCTCGACCCCGACCGCAAGAAGATGTCGAAGAGCCAGGGCAACGTGTTGACGCCGCTTCCCCTCATCGAGAAGTACACGGCGGACGGCGCGAGGTACTGGTCGGCGAGCGCACGCCTCGGCACCGATACCGCCGCTGACGAGAAGGTCTTCAAGATCGGCAAGCGCCTCTCGACGAAGCTGTTCAACGCCGGAAAGTTCGTGCTGTCCCAGGAGGGCCTCGTAGGTCCCATCACGAACGAGCTCGACCGCGCGTTCATCGCAAAGCTCGAAGCGCTGGTCGCCCGCGCAACCGCCAGCCTCGACGACTTCAATCACGCACAGGCGCTGAGCGACGTCGAGACCTTCTTCTGGACGCACTTCACCGACGTCTACATCGAGCTCGCAAAGAGCCGGGCGCGGTCGGAGGACGATCCCGAGGAACGAAGCTCCGCGGTGGCGGCGCTCCGCAAGGGACTCGACGTGATCCTGCGCCTGTTCGCGCCGTTCCTCCCGTTCATCACGGAAGAGGTGTGGAGCTGGTCGTTCGCGGAGGAGAAGGCCGCGCCCAGCATCCACCGCACCGCGTGGCCCAGCGCTTCGGACTTCGCGGAAATCGCAGCGCCGGCGTCAGTGGAGAGTTTCGACCTGGCGGCCGCATGTTGGACCGCCGTCAACAAGGCGAAGGCGGACGCCAACGTCTCCATGGGTCGGGAGGTGTCGACACTGACCGTCGCAGCCACGCAGGAGACCCTCGACCGCCTGGCACCCGTCCTCGGCGATGTTCTCGCCGCCGCCCGCTGTCACGCCCACCGCCTCGCTCCGAGCCCCGATATCGAAGAAGGCGCCTTCGAGATCAAGGACCCCGACTTCCCGGAACGCGACTGAGGGACTCCGCTAGCCGAGGCGGATGAGGGCTTCCTGGGTTGCGGTGGCGATGCGGTCGCCGTTGCGGGTGAACAGGGCGCCGATGCAGAGGCCGCGGGCCGCGAAGCCCACCGGGCTCTCGCAGGCGTAGAGGATCCAGTCGTCGAAGCGGAACGGGCGGTGGATCCAGACCGAGTGGTCGAGGCTCGCCGTCATCGAGTTCTTCCACCTGGCGACGTGAGGCCGCACTGCTGTCGACATCAACGAGATGTCCGTCGCGTACACGAGCAGCACCGTGTGGATGAGGGGATCGTCGGGAAGCTCACCTCCGATCCGCATCCACATCCGCTGGCTGAGGTCGTCGGGCGACGGATCGGGGTCGAAGGGGTCGCACATGCGCAGCTCGATGATCGAGTCCATGGCCCGGATCGGCCGCTCGGGCGCGCGGAACTGGCGCATGCCGACGAACTCCGCCGCCTCTTCCGGCGGCGGCGCGTCGGGCATCGGGCTCTGATGCTCGATGCCGTCCTCCTCGGTCTTGAAGCTGGCCGACATGTTGAAGATGGCTGCGCCCTGCTGGTGCGCGGTGACCCGTCGCGTGGTGAAGGTCCGGCCGTCGCGAATACGATCGACGACGAAGCGGATGGGCGCGTCGTGAACGCCTCCGCGCAGAAAATAGCTGTGCAGCGAGTGGAGGCTGCGGTCATCCGGCAACGTGAGGCTCGCGGCCATCAGCGACTGCGCGGCGACCATACCACCGAAGAGGCGTCCTTCACCGGTCCCCGGATCGCCGAGGAAGAGATCGCGATCGAGCGGCTCCAGAACGAGGAGCGCCAGCAGGGTTTCGAGCGGCGTCGCACCGTCGCGCACCGGAGAAGTCATCGGGCGAGGGCCTCGGCGACCAGCGGCAATCGATCGTTGCCGAAGTACATATCGTCCCCGTCGACGAACATCGTCGGCGACCCGAAGCCACCGCGTGCGATGAGGTCGTCCGTCGTCGCGCGCAGCTTTGCCTTGATCTCGGATTGGGCGATGCGCTCGAGGAACTCGCCGGGATCGAGACCGACGCCAGCGGAGATATCCGTCAGAACGTCATCCTGGGCGATGTCGCGGTGATCGCCCCAGTACGCCGCGAAGACGGCGCGCGAGAACGCCGAGATGCATCCCCGGTCTTCGGCAACGAAGCAGCCGCGCATGGCCTTCACGCTGTTGACGGGAAAGAGCTTCGGGAAGCTGATCGCGAGACCGTAGGAGCGCGCCCAGTCGGCGAGATCCTTGCCCATGTAGCGGGCGCGGCGCTCGTTCGATGGATTCGCGCGCTCGCTGTAGACGTTCTGATTCACGGCGTTGAACACGCCTCCCACGAGGATCGGCCGCCAGAGCAGCTCGGTATCCGAGGCGGCGGCGATCTCCTCGATCTTGTGGAAAGCGAGATAGGTCCAGGGGCTCGAGCAGTCATAGAAGAATTCGAGTTGCGCCACAGGGAGGTCCTCCGCCGGAGAGGGCGCAGAGTAGCGGTTTCGCTGCGCTCGCGGAGGCCGAGAGTGACAGCCGGAGCCCGAGCGCCGCCCGATCTCGCGGAGGGACCCGATGAGATAGACTGTTCGCAGTTGTCATGCGCTGGTTCCTCCCTGTCCTGTTCGTGCTTGTTGCGCTCGTCCTTCCGACGGGGGCTGTCGTGATCGATCTCGGTGATGGCTCGGGCGGCACCACCGCCCCACCTGACGATCCCGGATGGGACTACGTTGGAACGCAGGGCGGTCTCACCGTCATCTACCTGGGCAACGACTGGATCCTTACCGCGGGTCACGTTGCGTTCAACGATGTGACACTTGAAGGTGTGGTCTACACATCCGTGCCGGGCTCGCGCGTCCAGATCGACGACGGCGGCATACCGGCGGATCTCGCCGTCTGGCAGATCGAGAACGGTCCCGCGATGCCGCTGCTTCCGATTCGCGACACGCCCCCCAACCTGAGCGACGAAGTCGTGATGATCGGAAATGGTCGCACTCGCGGCACCGGTCAGATCCTGTGCAACTCCATGTTCCCGGGCTTCGACGTGAGCGGACCGAACGTCATGCGCTGGGGGACCAATCAGGTCGAGGCGGCTGGTTTCGACGTCCCCCTCGGCGCCTTCACGACGCGTTCATTCTACAATCAGCTCGACGAAGCCCCGACATCCGGTCCCGACACGCGCTGCGCCGCGGGGGTCGATTGTCCGGAAGCGATCGCCACGGTGGGAGATTCCGGGGGAGCGGTCTTCCTGCACGATGGTACGCGTTGGGAGGTCGCGGGGGTGATGTTCGCCGTGGGGCCGCTGAGTTGCGACGACCCCATGCACCCGGAGCGTGTGCTCTTCGCTGAACAGACCTTCATGGCCGACGTGTCCCACTACCGGACGCAGATCCTGTCGAACGTCCGACCCGAATGCAGCGACGAGATCGACAACGACGGCGATTTGCTCGTCGACTTGGCGGATCCGGGCTGCCTCAGCGACATGGACGACGACGAAGAACCCGACTGCGACGGTCAGGATGACGACCTCGATACCGTCGGCAACGTCTGTGACAATTGCCTGCTGGTTGCGAATCTCGACCAGGTCGACACGGATGGCGACCTCTACGGAAACGCCTGTGATGCCGACTACACCCAGGACGGGATCGTCGGAGGTTCCGACTTCTTGATCTTCCGCGCGGCATACTTGGCGGGTTCGCCCGGCAACCCGGGCTACATAGAGGGCGCGGATCACACGGGCGACGGGCTGATCGGCGGAGCCGACTTCATCTACTTCCGCTCGGGCTTCAATGCCCATTCCCCGGGACCCTCGGGACTGGTCCCCTGAGTCTTCGGCCGCGCGCTCGGTCCACTCCGCCTACTCGGCCGCGGACATAGCGGCGCCGGACGATCGCTCGATCGGGTACGGTCTCTTGCCGTGCCTGGAACACCCGATAAGCGTCGGTCCCGCGCACCCACCTGGCTGCTCGCACTCCTCACGCTGTGTGTGCCGGTCGCGATTCTCGGCACCGCCGAGGCGGTTCTCCGCGCCTTCGGGTACGGGGGCCACGAGCCGCTCTTCGTGACCAGCGATGCGCCGTCCGGTCACCTCGGCGTGAATCCGCTCGTCGCCACGAGGTTCGTCGCGGACCCATCGCGCCCGCCCCTCACCGCGATCGATCGCACGTTCTTCCGCGTCGTGCGACCCGAAGGCGGTCTGCGCATCGTCGTCCAGGGGGGGTCGTCGGCAGCAGGTTTTCCGTACGGGCGCTGGGGCGCGCTCGCGGGGATGCTGCAGAATCGACTACGGCTCGCTCTTCCCGACCGCGAGGTGGAGGTGATCGGCACGGCGATGTCTGCCGTGAACTCGTACACGCTGCTCGACCTCGCCGATGAGATCGTCTCCATCGCCCCCGACGCCGTTCTCATCTATTCCGGACATAACGAGTACCTCGGGATCCTCGGTGTGGGATCGACCTACGTGCTGTCCGGCAGCCGTGCGATCAAGCTCGCTTTCCTGCGCGTGCGCGATCTCGCTCTCTTCCAGGCGCTCCAGCGTCTCCGGGGTGCACTTCGGGAAACCGCAACGGGTGACGAGGAGGCTGCCGTCGACGCGCCGGGCACGCTGATGGCGCTCGTCGTAGGGGAGCGCAACATCCCGTTCGACTCCGATCTCTACCATCGCGGGCTCGATCAGTTTCGATCCAATCTCTCCGACCTGCTTGTGCGCTACGCAGACGCGGGTATCGCGGTCTTCCTCGCGACGCTCGCGAGCAACGAGCGCGACCACCCGCCCTTCGCGAGCGGTCTCCGTCAGGAGACCGCCGCCGCCGACTACGCCCGCCGCCTGGCCCGGGCCGAGGCGGCGTTTCGCGAGGGAGCGCTCGACGAAGCGCTCGCCGATGTCGACGAAGCGCTCGCTGTCGATGATTCCTCGGCTGACGCCCACTTCCTGCGAGGGCGGATCCTCGACCTGCGCGACGATGGCGCAGCGGCGCACCGCGCGTATCAATCGGCGGCGGACAGGGATCTTCTGCGTTTCCGCGCGCCCAAAGCGATGAACGACATCGTGCGCGAGCTTGCCCACACGTTCGGTGCCATGCTGGTGGATGTTCAGGCTGCGTTCGCGGAAGCCTCGCCTCGCGGAATCATCGGAGAGGAGTTGATGCTCGAGCACCTGCACCCAAATGCCGAGGGCTACTTCCTGTTGGCCGACGCGTTCTACGACGCGCTCCGCACGAGTCCCCGTGTGACAGACTTCGTCGTCGACGTACCCGACGAGCAGGCGCGACGCGACAGTCCGATCACCGAGATGGAGCGCGCTGCTGCCGCACAGCGAGTCGCTGTGCTGCGGGCGAACTGGCCGTTCGTTCCCGATGCGACGGAGGTGGCGGAACCCAAGCTCACCCCGCAGAGCCGTCCCGAGCGGATCGGACTGAGGATGGAGCAGGGCAAGATCTCCTGGACCGCCGCGATGGACCGGGCCCTCGTCTACTACGAGGCGAGGAAGAACTGGACGGAGGCCGCCCGTGTCGCGGTGAACGTCGCGGAGACCTACGCCCACTCTCCGGCGAAGTCGGCCCACGCGGGGCGTCTGCTGCTGGCCTCGGGACGCACCGACGCGGCCGTCGTGTACCTCGAACGCGCGGTCGCTCTCGCGCCGCGCGACGCCGAATACCGCGAAATGCTGTCGGAGGCGCACAGGACGGCGAGCGGTGTGGGAGAGTGACCCGGTGAGTGACGAAGGGCCGGGCGACTTCGAGAACCCATTCCCCGATCCGGTCGTGATCCCGATCGAAGAGTGGATCGATCTCCACCATTTCCAACCGTCGGAGATCGGCGAGGTGGTCGACGCCTACATCGAGGCCGCTGTCGATGCTGGCTTTCGCCAGGTGCGCATCGTGCACGGTCGCGGAAAAGGCGTGCAGAAGAATCGGGTGCAGAAGCTCCTCGACCGCGATCCGCGCGTCGAGCGATTCGTCGACGCGCCGGCCGATCGCGGCGGTTGGGGGGCGACGATCGCCTGGCTGCGAATTTCCCCGGAGGATGAGGGATGACACGCGGATGGCCGCGCGTCGCTGCACTGCGCGAGAACGCCGCAGTGACGACACCCATCGACCCGAACAGTGCGAGATCTCTGCGTGCGCCCGGGTGCGTGGAGTGGTTCGGGCGCGGCTACTCCGTGCCTTCGACTTCGAGATCGAGCTTGCGCCGCACCTCGACGAATTGGACCTCGACACAGATGTCGGCGGGGGTGAGGCGCGGGCCGCGGTCCGTGTCCTCGGTGTCGAGGATGACCTGCGCGGGTCGGTAGCCGCCTTCCTTGAAGTAGAGGACGTGGGGCTCGTCGGCTCGCAGCAGGAGCTCGTCGGGAATCTCCTTCAGCCTTGTCTTGTCGACGAAGAGCGTCACGTTCTTGGGCACGCAGTCGAGCGGAATCGTCTGCTTCGGCGCGCAGCCCACCAGGAGGGCGGTGATCGCGATGGATCTGACGAGGAACTCGGCGAGTCGGTCGACCTGCACGCCCGGAGTCTAGCCCGCTTGCGGTCGCGCCGGACCACCACGCGAAGCTTCGTTTCCGGTACGGAAGCACGCGGCCAAAGCCCTTTGGGCTCCAACCGCGAGCAAGTAAACCCGGTCGGTGTCGGGTCATCGCGTCGATCCGCCCATCCACCGCTGATCGGATGTGGCACGGGCCTCCGCTCCACATCTTCTCCGCGCAGGAGAGCACGCGAACGCAGGCGTTTCTACGAGGGCTTCCGGGACTTCCTCTCGCGGGTCAGGGCTGGGAGCCCTCGACGCCGTCGGGGCGGTCGTGCAGGGGCCCGGCCGGCAGGCTGCCGTCGATGTCGGTGAAGCCGTACTCGTCGGCGAGGTCGCGGGAGGCCACGGCGCGTCCCGTCTTGACCATTACCTTCGGGTCGGCTGCGAGGTGTGCGATGGCGCGACCCGTGAAGCGCGAACTCTCGGCCGTATCGAGGTCCAAACCGGGAATTGCATTTCCGACTCGCACCGTGCGTTCGGTTCGCACGAGCCCCGGCCAGAGCGACACTACGGCGACATCGTGTTTGCGCAGCTCGTGGGCGGCATCGGCCGTAAAGCGATCGAGCGCGCACTTGCCCACGCCGTAGGCGACGTGCCACGCATACTCGAGCGCGCCCGAGGAGCTGATGTTCGCGATGAGGCCGCTCTTCTGCGTGGTCATCAACGGCACCGCGTACACACTGGCCACGTAGGCGGACCGCGTTCCGACGCCGATCATGTCGTCCCAGTTGGAGATGGGCACTTCCCAGAAGGGCTTCCCGGACGTGAGTTCCGGGGGAATCAGGAACGCGTTGTTGACGAGCACGTCGAGGCGACCGTGTTCCTTCTGCACGCGTTCGAAGAGCGCGGCAACCTGATCGTCCTCGCGGTGATCGCACACGACGGCGATGCCCTGGCCACCGAGCGCAGTCACCTCGTCGGCGGTCGCCCCCACGGTTCCCGGCAGCGGTGCCGCTCCCTCTTCGAGCGTTCGCCCCGTCACGTATACCGTGGCGCCTGCCGCTCCGAGCTCGAGCGCACACCCCTTGCCGATCCCGCGGCTTCCGCCCGTGACGACCGCGACCTTTCCGGTGAGAGGACCCATCGATCAATCCCTCGAATCGGCGACGTCTCCGAGCTGGCCCGCCACGCGGGTCCCGTCGAAGAAGCCGGGGTTGGCGCTCGTGTAGAAGCGCACGGGGTTGGTGCAGGTGAAGTCGCGGAAATCGTCGGGGGTGAGGAGGTCCTTCTCCACGAGCTCGTAGGCCTCGCCGAGGATGCCCGTCATGTCGGGGACGTCCCAGTGCCCCATGTCCGAGCTGAACATCGCTCGGAGCTTTGCGCCGAGCGGGTTGACGCGGTCGTTGAACGCCCACGACACCGAGGGATCGTCGGCCTCGCAGCCGAAGTAGAAGTGCGGAACGAAGAGATTGGCGATGTCTTCGACCGAATCGATCTCGCAGGCCGCCCACTCATCGAGCTCCGGCGGGTCGGGCTCGAGCTTGGAGAAGAACTCGCGAACGGCGTCCGGATCCGCGTTGAAGCGCTCCCCACCGTACTCGGCGAACAGCTTCATCGTCCGATCGATGTCGAGCTTCGCGGGATCGAGAAGCTGAATGGTGTCGCGGTTGCGCTTCTTCCAGTGGCCGATGATGTCGGAGAAGAGCGTGCACGCCCAGCCCACCCCGCCCTCGAGGAGCGCGAACGACAGGCCGGGAAATCGCCGCGTGACGCCGCCCATGAAGAGCGACTTGCACACAGCCTCCATGCTCGCGCCGAAGGAGCCGATGTGGTTGTACATGTAGCTCGACACCGAACGGCGACTCCCCCAACCCTGGCCCGGGGTGTGGGTGGCGGGCGCCAGACCGAGCTCGAGACAGTGCGCCCAGACGGAGTCGTAGTCGTGAGCGCTGTCGAGGCCCAGGGTGTCGAGTCGGTCCGCCGATCCCGATCCCCAGTTGGGCGCAGCGTCGCTGCCGTCGCCCCGTCCAACGGGGCCCACGGGCCGGTGGATGAGACCGTTGAACATGATCGCTTTGAAGCCGAGCTCTGCTGCGTGGTCGAGCGCCGCGATGGCCTCATCGGGTGTGTGCATCGGGATTTGCGCCACCACCGTCATACGGTCGGAAAATTCGGCGTACACGTCGGCGTTGAACGCGTTCAACGCGCGGCAGGCGACCTGGCGGACCTCGTCTTCTTTGATGGCCGTGGTCGTGAGTGTGCGGCTCGGGTAGAGGATCGCGAAGTCGATGCCGAGGTCGTCGAGTCGCTCGTACATCAGCCGCGGCAGGTGCGCGGTGGCGCGGTCGAGCGAGGCCGCGGCGGGATGGCTCCACCAGGGCGGGCGAGTCGCCCAGATCGCGCGCTGTTCGTCGGGGGTCATGCGGCCCCACGGCTTCAGGACGGTTTCGTCGAAGTCGAGCACCGACTCGATGCGCGCAGCGAGGTCGGCTCCACCGATGTCGCGCACGTACTCGCGCAGGTGACGCTTGAAGACCGGTGCCGTCTCGATCAGGTGTCCGTCGGCGTCGATGACCGGGTGGGAGAGCTGTGATCGCAGCTCCGCGGCGGAGAGTTTCGAGTGTCCCACGTTTCAGTCTCTGAGCGCGCCCTTGAGCAGCGTGTCGTCGTCGTGCTCGTAGCGGGCGCGATATGCGGCTTCGGCGAGCCGCGGGAGGACCGCGTCGACGGCGCGCTGATCGACCTGCTCGGCGACGCCCGGGGCACCGGCGCGCTCGAGCATGTGCGGGAGTCGCAATCGCAGACGCTCGAGTGTCCAAGCGAGGGGATCGCCGTCGGCGATCGGGTCGAGGTGGACCATTTCGTTCTTCTTGTCGTGCCAGGAGATGTAGTGATAGTGGGGGTCCTCTTCGAAGCAGTCGAAACGCAGGAGTTCGAGGCTCTCCCCGCCCGCGCTGCCGAACACGTGGATCGACACCCCCCGGTCCTCCACGCCAGCGACGCCTTTCGAGTCTCCGGTGGCCGCTTCGAGAGCGCTGGCGGCGGCGATCGCGTCGTTGAGGAGGCGGTACTCGACGCCGATCCTCAGCACACCCGCGTCGAACCAGAGGGTCTGCTCGTCCACGGGCGGGATCGGCATGACGTCGTATCTGGTGATGTGGCTCTCGTTCATGCGGTCTCTCCATTCCGTGCGGTCCGATTCACGCGGACCTTGATTCTGCAGCGACACGCCGCTTGATGTCCTCTCGAAGCTGTCCCTTTGCGACCTTTCCACCCGACGACCGCGGCAGCTCCGCGACCACCTCGAGGCGCTCCGGAAAATTCTCCTTGCCCACGCCGCGATCTGCGAGGTGCCGGGTCAGTGCGTCGAGGTCGAGCGACGTGCGGTCGCGAAGCTCGACATAGACGCAAACGCGCTCGCCGAACACCTCGTCGGGCATGGCGACCGCCGCTGCGAGCGCCACCGAGGGATGGGTCATTACGGCCTCTTCGACGACGGGTCCACTGATGTTCTTGCCACCGCGGATGATGAAGTCTGCCACCCGGCCGATCACGCGGAGTGTGCCGCCAGCGTCGATCGTGGCGATGTCGCCCGTGAGCATCCAGCCGTCCGCGGTGAAGAGCTTGGCGTTGGCGGCCTCGTCCTGGTAGTAGCCGTGACTCGTGGCCGGTCCGCGGCACGCGGGCTGTCCCGTACCGCTGGCGGTGACGTCGTTTCCCGTGTCGTCGTAGAGCCGGACCTGCATGCCCTCGATGACCCGACCGGCAGTGGTAAGGCGCGCTTCGCGCGTATCTTTCGTCGAGGTTCCCGAGAGTACTCCCGTCTCGTTCGAGCCGTAGAACTGGAGCACGAACGCTCCGGTCTTTTCTTCGAACTCGGCGGCCCGCTTCGTCGGAACCGCCTCACCTCCGGTATAGAGAGCGCGAAGGCTCGAGACGTCCGTTCGCTCGAGTGCGGGTGAGTTCAGGAACATCACGAACTGTGTGCTCACGGCGGCCAGTACGCTGACGGAGTGTCGCTCGATACACTCGATCATCCGGTCGGCGGTGAAGCTGGACATCAGGACGGTGGGAGAACCGAGGAGGGCCGGTGTGATGTGCGCGGTCCAGATCCCGAATCCGAAGGGTGCGGGAAGGACGCTCATGAAGACATCGCCGCGGCGCAGCTCGCCGGTCTGCTGTGCGAGCTCGTGAAAATAGTGCCAGCGCCCCTGGTGGTGGGTGACGCACTTCGGCATCCCCGTCGTGCCGGACGTCGAGTTGAGGAGCCACAGGTCGTTGGGACCGAGGCACCGATCTTCGATCAGCGATGCGTCGGCCGCCGCGGCGCCGTCGAACAGCGGGTCGTCGGGTTCGAGCTCGCCTTCGACGACGAAGTGCTCTCGCAGCGGGAGCCCGTCGGCGCGGAGCTTCTCGAAGAACGCGCGCATGTCGTCGTCGCGGTGGTGCGGTCGGGTCACGAGCGCGCTGGCGCCCGTGAGTGAAAGGAGATGTCGGATCTCGGCGTCGCCTGCGCGCGGTCCAATGCCGACGATGACGAGACCCGCCTTCTCGATGCCGACGAACACCGCGTGTACACCGGGTCCGTCGGGGAGCAGCACCGCGATTCGCTCGCCGGGTTCGAAGTCGCGGTCGATGAGCAACCCGGCGAACGCATCGGAGCGTTCCGCGTATTCGTGCCAGGTCATCACGGAGTCGCCCTCGAAGAACGCCGGCGCATCGGGCATGCGTTCCGCGTGCTCGGTGATTACCTCGGCGATCATCGGTGCCACGAAGTCAGGACTCCAGTTTTTCGTCGTGTGCGTTCTCGACGGACGTCGTCGGGGGGTTGGTGCGTCGCCCGTGTTGCGACTTCGACTACCGTGCGAGTTTCCCAGGTTGGGGCAGGGGAGTAAAGACGACCAGGTCTCTCGAAGCTCCGGTCTCTCCCCCCGCAGCTCGCCGAGGGGGGGTCGGGCGTGCGCGGCGCCACGCGCTACGGCGTCGCGCACTACTCCACCATGACGTCCGGAGAGAAGTGCGCCGTCGTAATTGACCCGCTCGACGAGGAGCTTCGCGCCTGGGACCGGCTCCGAACTGCTACGCAGCGATATCGAGGACGGAGCGCACGACCTCACCGGCCTGCATGGCGCGGAAGGCCTCGTTCACGTCGTCGAGCTTCATGCGGCGTGTGATCATGCCCTCGAGGTCGAGCTTGCCGGCCTTCCACAGGCGCAGCAGCTTCGGCATGTCGATGCGCACGTTGGCGCTTCCGTACATCGAGCCCTTGAGTGCCTTGTCGCCGAAGAAGAGCTCGAAGGCGCTGAACTGCACCATCTGCTCCTGGCGACCGACGCCCACCACGACAGCCGTTCCGCCGCGGCGCGCGGCGTCGTAGGTGGCGCGGATCGTCTCGGGGTGACCGACGCACTCGATCGAGAAGTCGAAGCCCTCGCCCCCCGTGATCTCGTTCTTCATGCCGGCGAGATCATCCGGGGTGCACGCGTGGGTGGCACCGAACTTCTTCGCCATGTCGAGCTTCCCCTCGACGGTGTCGACGGCGAGAATCTCGGCGGCGCCCGCGATGCGCGCCCCCTGGATGGCCGAGATGCCGACGCCACCAGCGCCGAACACCACCACCGACGAACCCGGCGTGACCTTCGCGGTGTTGATCGCGGCGCCCACGCCCGTCATCACACCGCAGCCGACGAGCGAGACGACGTTCAACGGGATGTCGTCGTCGATCTTCACCACCGCGGACTCGGGAACGATCATCTCCTCCGCGAAGGTGCCGCAGCCCGTCATGCCGCCGATCTGCTCGCCCTTCACGACGAAGTTCTTCGAGATCGCCATGGCCATCATGCCATCGCAGAGGTTCGCCTGACCGCGCAGGCAGGGCTTGCACATCCGGCACGCAGGCGTGAACGAGAGGATGGCGTGGTCGCCGGCCTCGAGACCGGTGACGCCGGGGCCGACTTCCAAGATGATGCCCGCACCCTCGTGGCCGAGCACTACGGGTGTACCGGACGGAATCGTGCCGTTCTGCGCCGACACATCGGAGTGACACACGCCACTCGACACGACCTTGATGTGAACCTGGCCCGGACCGAGATCGATGAGTTCGACGTCGTCGCGAACCTCAAGCTCTTTGTTGAGCTCCCAGAGTATGGCTGCCTTCACGGGGGTGTCCTCCGACGGAGATGACGGTTGTTGGGGTGGAGAAAAGTGGCTCAGAGTAAACCGGTTCGAGCACGGGAATCAAGCAGACTTCCGGTGGTGTGCCGCGGAGCCGCTAGAAGCGAAAGGTCACTCCGCCGCCGAGTTGCCCGAACTTCACGCCACTCACGTCGCCTCCACTGGTCGCGTAGGCGGCGTCGAGGTTCAGCACGATGCTGGGGGTGACGTAGATGTCGAGGCCCCCGGCCATGCGGAACAGGATGTCGGTGCCGGATTCCCTGAACTGGGTGCCGTCGGAGAAGGTGCGGTAATCGAGGTCCCACATCATCGCACCCACCCCGAACGAGACGTAGGGTTGCAGCCGATCGGTCAGAAAGAAGACCTTGGCGTTGGCGGTCAATCCCCACCCGTCGATCGAGCCCGCGAAGCTCGGACAGGAGAACCTGAAGTCGTCGAGGCGCTCCCCGCGGACCTCCGCGGCGAAATGGGACGCGAAGCGGTAGCCGGCGCTCAGGTAGGCGCCACGCGAGTCGTCGACGTCGAGGCTCGTGTCGAACGATTGGGGTGCCCAGTACGCGCCTGCGGCGAGGGAGTAGCCGTCGCGGTCGTAAGCGAAGCGCTCCTCGAGCTCGCGGATCGCGGCGAGGGCCGCTTCGGCCTTCTCGTTGGCGAGCCGCGCCTCCTCACGGACAGCTTGGAGTTCGGCGCCAAAGCCCGAGTCGGCGGGCGCCTCGGCGGCGCGGGTTTCGGCGGCAGCCGCGGTCTGTTCCGCGGCCTCGAGATTCGCGGCCGCTTCTGCTGCGGCGCGTTCGGCTGCTTCCAGTGCGGCGCGAGCCGTATCCGCGGCCTGCCGCGCATCGGATGCGCTGGCCTTCAGGGCGTTGCTGCCGGCCTCCTGAGCGTGCGTGGCGGAGGGCGCCCAGAAGGCCAGAAACACGATGCAGAGAGCCATTGCGGCCGGGCGATGGGAGTTGCGCACAAGACACCTCGAAGCGAGACGGTGGCCGTTCGAGAGTCGGCCATCAACCCTCGAACAGAGGCTCGGCTTCGGAGTTTCGAGCGCCGTCTTCCTCACCGGAAGGGATCTACATTGAAAAGAGTCAGCCCGGGACAGCTGGGAGGCGTCCGGGTGACCTCTCCGCGAATCTCGAGCGATGCCGAGCCTTCGCACCCTCCTGGACCGGCGGCGACGAGTCCTCGAGTCGCTTGCGTCCATCCTGCGTCCCACCTGCGTCGCGTCTGTGTCGAACCCCGGGTCCCCTGACTCATGGGTCGGCGATCCTCCGGGGAGTTGGAACCCCGCTGGGTCTCTGGGGCTTCGTGGGCTTCCCAAACAGCGGATTCTACCCCGAAAATTCATTTTGTGGTATTTTTTCCCACGAGTAATCCGATAAAATGTAGCGGGGCAGGCACTGGGCCAGCCCTCTCAGCGGGCGCAACACCGGCTGGCCGCCCCGGCCGGCGCCCCAGCCTTCCACCGGGTCCGGGATGGAGAGAATCGAATCGATGGCCCCCGAGTCCACAGCCGTCTCCGCACCCCCGCGCTCCCTCGTCCGGGCGCTGCGCCGGGTACTCCGCCCGCTGGTTCGGCTGCTGCTCGCGCACCAGATCACCTACCCGTTCCTCGCGAACCTTCTCAAGACGGTGTACGTCGAGCTGGCCGAAAGCGAGCTCGCGATTCCCGACAAGCCCCAGACGATCAGCCGGCTGAGTCTGCTCACCGGGATCCACCGCAAGGACGTGAAGAGGCTGCGCGAAGAGCCGCTCGACGACGCCGCCCCGCCGCCCGTGGTCTCCCTGGGCGCGCAGCTCGTGTCGCGTTGGACGGCGGTCGAGGAGTTCCTCGACGAGAACGACCACCCGCGGCCACTGGCACGTCTTCCGGGCTCGGCCCTGCAGCCGGGATTCGACGAGCTCGTTGCGTCGGTGAGCAAGGACATCCGGGCCCGCGCGGTGCTCGACGAGTGGCTGCGTCTCGGCATCGTCCACGTCGACGCCGACGACTGCGTGCGTCTCAACACCGAGGCCTTCGTCCCGGAGAGCGGTTTCGACGAGAAGGCCGACTTCTTCGGTCGAAATCTCCACGACCACGTCGCGACGCTGGCCCACAACCTGACGGGCGCCGGGCCTCCGCTCCTCGAACGCAGCGTCTACTACGACGAGCTCACGCCCGCGTCCGTCGACGAGCTCGCGCAGCTCGCGGAAGAGAAGGGGATGGAGGCGCTCCAGGCCTTGAACCGGCGCGCCCTCGCCCTGCAGAACCGCGACGCCGGCGACGCGGCCGCGCGCGAGCGCATGCATTTGGGTCTTTACTTCCATCGCGCCCAGGACGCCGGCGCGGACGACGACGAAGGGTCGAGCGGTGCCTAGAGCCCTCCGTTGCGCGCTCTGCGTCGTCATGGCGGCGGGGATTCTCGGGGCGGCGTCTGTCGCATCGGCCGACCCGTGCGCGATTTCCGCGGACGAGATGGGCGCTCTCGCGTCCGTCGATCTCTCGGCTGGCGGCGGGATCGGCGGCACGGGCATCCTCGGGGACGACAGCGGCCTCGGGGGCACCGGTCTCGCGGCCGACGGGGACGACAGCGGCATCGGGGGCACCGGCCTCACGGCCGACGGGGACGACAGTGGCATCGGGGGCACCGGAATCTTCGGCACGGTGACGGCGTTCGGCAGCGTGTGCGTGAACGGCCTGCGCGTCCACTACGCGAATGATGCCGAGGTCGAGGTCAACGGGCGGCCAGCAGACGTCTCCGCGCTTGGCGTGGGACAGGTCGTCTGGATTCTCGCCGCGGAGCGCGACGGACGCCTCGAGACGGATCGCATCGCGGTGCACAGCGCGGTGGCGGGTCGAATCGAGGCCGTCGATGCCGCGCGCCGTCGGCTGCGCGTCGCCGGGTGGGACATCATCGTACCCGACGATTCGCGGCCCATCGTGCTCGGTGCCGGCCGACAGCGGGGCTTCGCGTCGCTGGCCGTCGGCCAGAGTGTCGACGTCAGCGGCTTGCCCGACGCCGATGGTGCGGTGGTGGCTTCGCGCGTGGTCGTCGGCGGCGAGGCTCTGGGCATCGGCGCGGCCCCGTTGCGCGTCGGCGATCTGGTCTCCAGCACCTCCGGGGTGGAGATGCTGTCCATCGAGGGCTACGTCGACCAACGCCTGGCGTCGGACCGGGTCCTCGTCGGTGGCCTCGAGGTCGACCTGTCGGGGCGCCCCGACCTCGCGGGTCGCGTCACCCGCGGCCAGCGGATTCGCGCTACGGGTCGACTCGCACCCGACGGTTCGCTGCGCGTCGAGTGGCGGCCGATCCGTGTGCCCCGACTGCCCGTCCACGAGCAGCCGGCGCTGATCCCCAGTGACTCGTCACCGCGAATCGACGATCGCGGGGTCATCCCCATCGACAAGCAGCCCGACGACAAAGGGCCGAAATCCATCAAGCCCTCGGTGCGGCCGGAGCGCGTCCGTCCTCCGCGCGGGAACGTGGCGCCGCATATCGACAAGCCGGAGCGGCCGGATTACCCCGTCATCGATCGACCGGAAAAGCCCGTAAAACCGGGCATCGACATCTTGATCGTTCCCCGCGGCGGTTAGCGATCGCGTTCGCATTCTTGGGCCGGCTCGCCTCCCGCTCCCCACAGGCCCCCGTCGCATCAGCGCACTTGGATCCGGTAGCTGATCTGGAGCCCGAGGCCGTAGTCGGGACTGCCCGGGGAGAGGCCCACCACCGCGTAGGGTCCGGCGCGAAGCTTCGGGGTGATGCGCCACGACGCGTACGGGAACAGCTCGTGGGAGTCCGCGCCGGTGCTCGACGACGCCTGCCAGAAGTCGTAGAGGAGTCCCAGACTGAAGGTGTCCGTGAGCTGCAGCCCGGCGCCCACCGACGTGAACCACGAGTTCTCCAGGTCGAACCCCCGCGATTGCACGACGAAGCGGTAGCCGACGGTCACCAGGGGAGTGACGGCGCCGAAGCGGTCGAACAGGTCCAGCTGCAGCGAATAGGCGGGCTCGCCGGTTCCGAGGGCCTGCTCTTTCGAGGCCGTGGGAACCTTGGCGCGGCCGGTCAGCTCGAACGCCGGAAAGACCGAGGTGGCCGGCGGGAAGAGCGCGTAGGTGCCCCGCACGATGATGTCGCCGATGCCGCCCCGACTGTCGAGCCCCCCTCCCGGCGATGCCACGAAGCCCTGCTCGGTGAGGATGCTGCCCGGTCCGCGAACGTGGAGTACGGGAACCGTGACTTTGAGCTCGACGAAGTCCGCGGGGTACGGAGTGAGAGCGAAGTCGTCGAACGAGTAGCCCACCGAGAACGGCACGTACCAGAGGTCCGTGCGAACGGTGTCGCTGTAGTCGCCGGTGCGAAAGTCGAAGCCGGTCGAGACGCTGAGCTCGCCGGCGAGCCACGCGGGCACCCGCGCGGCGGAAGGCGCGGCAGCCATCAGGGCGACGGCGATGCTGAATGCGAACGCGAGAAGACGTGACATGAGGGCGCGCGTGGAGCGTCGCCCGGAGTTTAGGGGGATTCGGGCGAATCGCGTAGCGGCGCGGCGCCGGGGTG
>SPKZ01020963.1_pt1 | contig 19914 bp, 18 predicted proteins | sample 2456571 | NCBI WGS metagenome assembly SPKZ01 (sample SAMN11192286, study PRJNA482655) | marine metagenome | biome: ENVO:00000447; feature: ENVO:00000244|ENVO:00000211|ENVO:00000569|ENVO:00002023; material: ENVO:00002151; isolation source: ocean water from marine abyssalpelagic zone ... | reverse complement strand
TTTACTGTTAGTGGTGACTGAATCATTTACACTTTTCATTTTCACTCAGAAGGTGAAGTTGTTGACCTTGATCTAATAGTGTTATCTAGCTGGCGATTCTCTCACTTCGATTGGCTGTTTTAGTCTTTATAAATGCTGCCCTCGTTAATTTATGCACAAGTCCGCTAAAGTATTTAGTCATTTTGACGATATATAACCTGAGTTCTGAAGCATAATTTTTTAAGATGTGGGTTAAATATTAAGGGTAATAATGATCAATTTATTAACCCATGGTGCTGACTTGAACTTATTGTCTGCTCAGCCGGTAACGGGTTCAAATAACAGCTTAACTACCGAGCTTAAAAATGTTGTGTCACAAACTACTCCTGAACACTTGAGTCGACACGGAGATGAGGAAGTAGAACAAATTCTGCAGCAGCAACTCGTGTCACTCATTGTTGTATCGAGCTAGGAAAAAGTAACCAGTTATCCACAGTCAGACGAAGCATTGGCTCTACTCACAGTGGTAATGAGCCAACAAGAAGGCTTGCTTAATAATGAGAATAGCGATGAGTTGATTGAACACTTGAACACTTGAACCAATTCGACCAAGACTCTCAACAACAAGCTCTTGAATTCGAATGGAAAGAGGGGGTAAAGCAAATAGCGTTTAATTTAGACATGTCTATTTTTGGTGGCACCGATGTTCAGCAGATGGCGCAATACTTAGCCACGCTGGATACAAACCTCGAAGATAGTCGCGACAACAGCAAAGATCACAATAATTTATCAGCATTTGATCGCAAAAATGATTCAACGATGCGACAGGGTTTAGCCTTATTTAAAGGGGCGATGGCTAACATGTCATCGGTCGTACAGCGTTATAGCAATCTAGAGTCAGTAGCAGCGCAACAGTTTACTGATGGTCGAGCAATGGTCGCTGAGTTAGTTGATAACATGATCACTCATGATCACTCATGATCCTCGGTATCAAGGCCTTGGCAGTGGAGCAAACAATACTCTGGGCGCTGGGATTTCAAAATTAGCGGACTTCGATGGTCAGTTTTCATTTTCACATGAGGAATGGGGACAAGTTCGCCCTAAAATCAGTGTCGAGATGAGTCAAGTGACCGAGCAGAAAAAGTCGGGTGAATTTTCTGGCGTAACCCAGAGTAAAAGCGTTAGTAATGGCTTTAAGTATCAGTCTTTGCGTTCTGATTATTATGAGAAAACAGAAAATTACACCATTGGCACAGCGGTCAAAAATAAACAATTAATCGGACTGGGTCAGCACCATCAAGTAAATATTGATCAAAAAACATATCGGTCAGGCGAGAATCTATATCAGTTTAATTTAATGATGTCGAGAAGTGACGGTGAGCAGGTAACCCATGATAGTAGTATTCGACTGATTGACGATATTTGGCTTGAGACCAATGAGAATAGTGAGCGAATGAATAAAAACGAACGGATCGTTGAGGGCATAATAAAGCCAAAAATTAGCGACGTTAATTGATGATTTAGATAACCTGACTAACAATAAAGATTTCAAGCGGTACTACTTGATCGAACTAGATAAAGGGAACCGCTTTATGGCTTAAGCTTTATCCTCGCTCCAACGTTGATTTAACCACAGTGCGAATAGAATAATTGCACCGCCAATGCCTAGGCGAATAATGTCGGCATCGCGATTCCAAATCACGATATTAACGATTAAGCCCGCCGGGACTAATGCATTGTTCATTACTGCTAGGGTGCCAGAGCTAACGAGGGTCGCGCCTTTGTTCCAGGCGAAATAGCCTATACCCGAGGCAATAATGCCTAAATAGACTAATATTCCCCACTGGGTATTATTGGTTGGAAGTTGACTACTATCACCAAATAATCCATACATTGGCAATGCTACTGCCAGTGCGCCTAAATAAAATAAGCCAAAAATACTGAGCTGGTTAATCGCGTTTGGTTGTTGTTCGATAATCTGTTTGTAGGCAACCTGACCAATTGCAAAGCTTAAATTAGCGCCTTGAACAATCAAGAAACCCGTGATAAAACCACTGTTGATCCCTTGATATTTAATGCATATTGCGCCGAGCACCGCAATGCTGGCACACAGTAGTGATTTTGAGGTAAAACGGCGCTGACCAAAATCATAAAGTAACGTGACATAAATGGGGGTTAAGACTGTGAACAGTAACACTTCAGGCACGCTTAAATAGAGAAATGATTGGTAGTAAAAGCAGTACATCAGCCCCAGCTGAAAGGCGCCAACACCGGCTATTTGCAGCGCAAATTTTAAACTGACATTTTTAAGGCGTAAAAAGGGTAAGAAAACCAATCCTGCTAGGGCAATTCGGGTTGCTGCCGAAAACCAGGGGTCCACTTGCCCAGCGAGATAAACGCCAATTAAACTAAATGAAAAGGCCCACAACAGGGTGACTGCACTTAAATATTTCATAATACTCGATGATTAACGGATTAAAATGATTGGTTTAACTTTATTTTCCCGCTGATAATAGCAATTACTGGTGGTATTTCAATGCCAGTGCATAAATCTTGCTTAACGGATTATGATGTACAAAGTACAAACAGCCCGTTTAATTTAACGGGCTGTTTGTTTGGATTAAACTAGTTCGGCAAGCATGTCGTCATTGTATTCAGTAAGCGTTACACCACTTTTGACCTTAGCAACATAATCTGGATTTGCGATAAAAGGGCGACCAATGGCTAGTAAATCGAAGCGATTATTACTGATAGCGGCACTGCCAGTTTGTGCTGTATAGCCACCAACCCCCATTAATGTTTTACTGTAATTGGCACGAACGAAATCCGTTGCACTACCGCCCAAATAATCAAATTCCATGGTGTCATCGAACAATCCTAAGTGTAAATAAGCTAAGTTTTTAGGCTCTAATTGTGCGAGTAAATATTCAAATACCTCACGATCTCGCGGATCGCCAGCCATATTGAAATAGGCACCGGGTGATACTCTTAATGCGGTTTTATTGCTGCCAATACGCTCAATAATCGCGTCAATCACCGCTAGCGGGAAACGTGTCATATTTTGTGGGCTACCGCCAAAGTCATCATCACGTTTATTGGCATCAAAGTGTAAAAATTGGTCTATTAAGTAGCCGTTAGCACCATGAATCTCAACACCATCAAATCCTGCTTCGATGGCATTAGCCGCGGCTTGAGCATAATCTGTAATCAGTAGGGTTATTTCATCTATTGATGCCGCTTTTGGCAGGGTATACTCTAATTCTCGCATCCGGGGCACTGATCCCGTTACTTTTTCAGCCGATGGTGCTAATACATATTCACCATTAAAAAAGTGCGGATGTGCAACGCGACCGGTGTGCCAAAGTTGGGCGAATATCTTTCCACCTTTTTGGTGTACTGCATCAGTTACTTTACGCCATCCGCTAATTTGTTTGTCGTTAAATAACCCTGGAGTATTTGGGTAGCCTTGACCATCGGGGCGAATAATGGTCGCTTCAGAAATAATCAAACCGCTGTCGGCGCGACGGGCATAATAGTCAACCATTTGCGGTGTTGGTACTAGGTCTTGATCGGCCATGCAGCGTGTTAACGGCGCCATCACAATACGGTTTTGCAATTCAATGGCTTCGTTTAATGCATAGGATTGAAATAAGTTGTCGATCATCGTTTGTTTCTCTTACTTGAATGTTCATTCAAGATAAACAATCTTGAACGATCATTCAAGAACTTTTTTGAACAACCACTCAAATTAATTTATAATGCTTGCAACCTATGTTTTGAGAATAATCCATGCGAAGTGCAGAGTTTGATAGAGAACAAGTATTAAGAGCTGCTATCACGGCCTTTATGACCAAGGGCTATAGTAAAACCAGTATGCAAGATCTCAAAAAAGTCACCGGTCTACATCCAGGTTCTATTTATTGCGCGTTTAAAAATAAGCAAGGGTTGTTACTTGCGGCGTTAGAACAATACAACGAAGATAAAGCCAACGAGTTTACTCATTATTTTTCAGGTAATACACAGGTACTAACTGGCGTAAAAAGCTATTTAAATTGTACTGTTAGTGCATGTTCCCAAGATGGGCCACAAAAAAACTGTTTGTCGCAAAAAGCGTTAAATGAGTTAGCTGAACAAGAGCCATTGGTTGAGCAAGTGATTGCTCAAAATATGAAGCAGTGGCAAGAGCGCTTTGTGGCTATTTTTGAACAAGCTTTACTTAATGGTGAGATAAACAATAGCCGGACCCCAAAACAACGAGTTCAAAGTTTGGTGATGGGAATTTATGGATTACGGACCTACGCACAAACCGATCCTCAAATTGAGGTGTTAAATGAGTTAGCGAATCAGCTTTTTGATGATGTTACTCGCTAAATTTTGAAGCTATAAGCAGGCGGTACGTAAATTATTTTTCAATGTGGCTAATCTTGCTGGGGATAAATCCAAATTTAAAGCACGCGCAGCCCGTTTATTCACTCGAACAGAGCCAACACACACGGCTGGGCTACTCTTAAGAATCCCCGTTACTTTGTAAAACTGGAGTATGTTGGTAAATAACCCTAATATTTCATCTTGCGATGGTGCAATCGCGATGGTAGCGCCGAGTGATAACTCGGTTGGATCGGCGGTAAAGACGATTAATCGTTGTTTAGCCAAAAAGCTTAGATTTTCTTTAAGAGTATCCGTACCCATGCCGTGATTAACCCCAAAGACTACCGCATCAAATTGACCGGGTAAATCCATCGCCTTAACTAGCTCTCGCATATTACTATAATGAATTGAGGTCGTCATAATACCTAAATCATTCAATAGGGTGGCCAACTGGCTGCTCGGCGGATCAATAACCAACACCCGTTTGATCGCCGGTAATACGTTTCGGATCAAATAAGCGTAGCTTTGTTGTTGTACACTGTAGGTCAATATGCCGTTTTGAGGTTTAATGAATCGATGTTCAGTGCAAACTCGTATCGCTTTACTGCTGCCTTGATAACTGCAAGGCACAATAATAAGATCTTTAATGCCACTGCGTTGCATCATTAACTTAGAATTTTCCTTAAGAAAACCAATAATGATTTGTTGTATTTTATTGCCATCATTAATATGGAATATTTCAGGATTAGCTAAACTGTGACTACTAAAAAACAATAAAACTAAAAATATGATTTTCATCGTGCTTTCTATCCTTAGAAGCTAACTTTAATTGAACCACCTAGCACGACATTATTTGATGAGCGTGTTTGCTCTCGGATAAATGGCGATGCAATTAATAATTGGTCTGTATAGCGGACAAATCCAGTGGTCTTTATTTGGCTGTGGCCAAACACTTTGATTACCTTAGAAAATCCGAGCTTAATAAAATGACTGTTAAGCTGTGAGCTACCGCGAGTAATACCCACAGTAGAGTTTAGGCTCAACAAATCGTTGATCTGATATGAATGTAGAACATTAAGTTTAAATTGAGCAGTAAATCCCGCATTATTTAAGGAATACCCACGATTCGTGTCAATAATAGGTTGGCCCTGTTTAACTCGACTATCGGCAATACTGCCAAATATCTTAAGATTATGACCCCCAATTTTAGTCGTTAGTTCTGTTTCAATGCCATATAAATCGACGAAATGTTTATTGGTTGGGTTAAAAATTTCAAGGGTTGTTTGCTCAACAATTAAGCGTTGATAATGGGAATAAAAGACACTAAAGTCGAATTCGGTACGTGCTAATAAATTGGCATAGTGATAGCCCACTTCACCATAAGTGTTTTCCTCTGAAGATAGATTGCCAGCAGAAACTTGATCTTGAAACCAAATACCCGACGTAATGTCATAGTCATTATCTTCGACCTCAAGGAAATAGCGAAAGCCTCCTTGCTGTTCCCAAATACTTGGTAAGCGGTAAGAATATGAGACGTTGGCGCGAACTGATGATGAATCATCTAGTCGGTGTAAACCCGATATCCGAGCTTGATTATTATGGACATGCTGATGCTCATCTCCTTGCTTTATCAGAGATGATGTTTCATGCATAAAATTGCTCGACAATGTCGTATCACCAAGGGAATAGGAGGCACTAACAAATAGTTGTTCAGTTGTTTGACGGTGCTTAGCGTAATCCAGTAAATACACTGGTGAAAATACAGCATCTTTAATTAAGCTATAACCCAATGACAGTGCCCAAATGTTATTGTCAAATCCATAGGCAACCTGTAATGAACGTTTGTTTTCATCCACCTCAATTGGTGCGCTCATTTGATAGGTTTCACCGGTTAATAAGCCTGTTGATATCCCTTCTTGTATTACCTTTAGATATAAATCATAGTGGCGATAATCGGAGTTTGGTGTAAAGCCCTGGTAAACGATAGCCCGTGCCACTTTGCTGTCTAAACGATGTAAGGTTCTCAAGGATTTTGATAATACGACCAGTGGAGATTTTGCATAAAGCTGTTGGAATTGATGCCATTTACTCACATTTAGCGACCATTCAATCTTGTGGTGTGAATTAAACACATATTGTGCCGATAGACCGTACAGGGTCATGGCTTGATCAACATTAGTAAGCGTTATTCCATTTTTTTCTAAACCAGCCTGTTTGGTGCCGATAGATCGTTTAAAAGTCATGCCCAACGCAAGGTCTTGGTTTGAATAATCATAGGACAATGAAATGGCATTATGGCCACTATTATCATTCAAGTCATTAAAACCATCTGATTTGACTTTGCTTACGGTAGCCGCGAACAATGAATGGTCAAATCGGTCTTGATAGCGCGCTGTTAATCGCTTTGAACGGCCATCTGCGTAATATTTAGCCGAAGAAATACGGCGATGGGTTTTGCGTTTCGTTTTGATATGAATAGTGCCATTGAATGAATTAGAGCCATAATTCGTTGCATCAGGCGCTCTGGTCAGTTCAATTCGGTCGATATCATCAATAGAAATGGGCAAATTCCACCATGACACATTTTGCAGTCCCGATTGTAAAATAGTGGTATCGTCGATCATTACTAACATCCGTCGTGGCGATACCGGAGATAGCTCGTGATAGCCTAATGCAATGTCAGAATATTCATTACGAGCCATTGATATGCCTGGCAATAGTGTAATAGCGTCAGCTATCGACTCAATACCGAAAGCGGCAATATCTTCTGCGGTGATCACTGACATTGGTAATGGTGTATCAAGCATGCTTTTTTCAAACTCTAGCAAAGAGTCGTCTTGCTCTAGTTTTTGCCATAAATCTTGCGCGAGCGCATTAGGGGTTATAAGCATAGCCATGATGATGGCCATCAATTTATTCATGTGTTCTCTACATCGGATAAGTTAAAAATTTTAAAGCTAAAAAACGTTAATGAAGTGTTGAGTTCGCTCAGCAAAATCCAAGGCTATCAATCACCAGAACATTGTTAAATCCATTTACTGTATGTAATAATAAAGCCATTAAGCCGATATATGAAAATTTAAGTGGATTAGTAAAAAATCATATAGATAAAAGAAATAAAATACATTCAAACGACTTTGCAATAAAAACTGCATTTTAGTTTAGCAGCGATAAAAGTCAATTAGATATTGATGGCTTTGATGCCGTTATTAGAGGTTAAGTTGAAAAGTTTTAAATATTATAGTGTTCTATTTTTTATATCTTTGATTAGCATTACTTTGATTGTCGCTGCTAATGTACAATGGTGCCACCATCAAGAATCTTTATTAGCCATCAATAAAAAAATTGTGGTTAAAACGCTATCTGCCGCCACTTATCAAAATCTTGATGCTTTAAGAGATGTACTTGAGTTGCACAGCACTCAAACTATCGAATTATGGCAAGTTACTGACAGTTTTGGCACTGTGCTGATGTTTAATCAACCGATGACTGAAACTTCTGATCAAACGAGCAGTCAACCGCAGACATCTTTTCCCATTGTGATCCAGCAAGATAGTGATATGTGGGCGCTTGGTGAAGTAAAAAAAGAAAATTTAACGATTAAAGTGATTTTTAAAACCGTTAAATTACTCAATGTGACCTTTTTATCGGGGTTTGTACTTTTAATGGGTTACATCGTTCTTTTTCTATTCAGTCGTCGATCACAAGAAAACCTCTATCAACGTAAGCTTCAATACGTCAATCAACAATGTGACAGCCAAACTCATTCGATTAATGCACTGCTCGTTAGTAAAAGTGATTTAAATGATCGGCATAATCAGCTGCAACAACAAAAGATTATGTTAACGGAGACCATATTATCTCTTCATGACGACAAAGATTTGTTGAGTGAAATTGTTAAACAACAACGCATTGGTAAGAGCTTGTTTGTGGCTGATCTGTGTCACGAGATTAAAACCCCGTTAACATCGCTTTATGCGATGATCAAGAAAGTGGCCGATAAGGATAAATGGCAACAACATGGTAAGATCATTGAAAAAAACCAATTACTATTAAGCTCCTTTTTGGATGACTTTATCGAATTGGCTAAAAAAGATAATGGTAAATTTAGCGTCAACAAAATATGGTGTTATTTAAATGTGATTGTTGAAGAAGCGATTGATATTGCCGCCTCTCATAACGCAAACACTCGAGATATTGTCTTTACCCACAGTCTTACTCAAGTAGAATGTTTAATCGATGCCTTACGTATTAAACAAATTTGTATTAATTTACTAACCAACGCGATGAAATATGGTGGTAACTTCGTTCATTTAGATATCTCACTCGATCCCGCCAGAACCGATAATTTGTTATTGACCGTACGAGATTACGGCAGGGGTATTCCTAATGACACCAAAGAAAAAATATTCCATGCGTTTGAGCGAGGTAATATTGATGACAATCATCAATATCAAGGTATCGGGCTTGGCTTGCATATTATTTGTAATATTTGTCATTCACTTGATGCAACCATCAAGGTCTATGATGCTATTCCTCAAGGATCTATCTTTGAAGTTAGGCTCAAGTGTGAGGTTAAAGATTTAAGCGAGCAGTCACCGAAAAATCAAGGTGCGTGCATCGCTTTTGTTGGTAATAAGAGTCCGGTATGCCTGGCACTATCTCAAGCTTGCGGTGATAAAGTGTTGATTGATTCTTTTGTTAATGAGCATAGTTTCTTGGAACACCTTAGCTTAGAGCAACCAAGTTATGATCTGATTGTTTGCCACGAAACGACGAGTCACTTGACCCGTGAGATAACGGCTAATATCAACAATCAAACAAGTAAAGTTATTGAATTGTCCAGTCCTGATGTTTTTGGCCACTTACTTAACGATAATCATTCCAATAGCAGTCGTTTAACACCTACTATTATCAACGAGTTAATTGGTGATATAACATCTGAGCATCACTATCGTGGCAACATCTTGTTATTAGATGATACTCCTAGCAATATTTTACCGATCAGACAGATGGCAGGTAATGATTATACTATTTGGGTTGCTGATAATATTCATGACGCACAGCTTGCGAGTAATGCAAATTCTTTTAGCTTGATTTTGGTTGATCTCAAGTTATTTGACGGTGAGTTAGGTTATGATTTTATCACCCGATGCCGGTTATTTGGTCGAAATAAACAGACGGTTATCTACGCATACACGGCGAGCTCTGTATATTCACTGCTCGATTTTTGTATCTTGGCCGGAGCTGACAACATTCTTGAAAAGCCAGTAGCGCAATATTTAACCATCGAAAAGTTAATTAATATTGATAGCTCATTGGCTATTGACGTTCTGTCATTAACTCTGCCAAATGAATTACTCAAGCTTTCAGGTGGATTGTTTATGAGTGATATCAGTTATTGGCAACGACAAATTAATACTTTTCTGTCCCGTGAAAATGCCGCCGTTCGCACTATTTTTGATGAGCTATTTAGTTATATTTTGACCTTAACCAATGATGCCGACGGTGAGCAAATCATTGATTACTTGATGGATAGATTACACCAAGCGATCAACTAGTTAAAAAAGGCTGAGTTTAGTGTAGCGAGTTAACGTTTCGGATCGCTAGATAAATAGATGGCTAATTATAACGGTATAAATTGTCCCAATGATTATCCAGTGCTTTTTTTCCTTTAGTGATATTAATAGCCCGGTAAACGTCATTTTTCATTGTGACTAAATTAAACTTAGTGAGTGTTTGCAACGCATCACTGATATCAAAGTCTAATTTGCACTGATGTTGTTGTAAAAACCATGTTTCAATCTGTTGGTCGAGCGCTTTCGCCAATAAACCTTCAGGATGTTGTAAAAGAAAACAGTAGGCTAAAACACTCTCTTTAACATCCTCAGTTTCTGCTGCATTGACTAAGGTATGGAATACTCCCGCATTATTATCCATATTTTTATAATATAAACTATCGGTTAGAGCTTTCATAAATTTTATTTTTCTATTTTTAAACTTACTCCATTCTTTAAAAATAAAACCACCAAACACCCCCATACCAAGCGCAAGTGCGATCAGTTGTTTTTCAGATATTTCGACCCTTTCATCACTTAATCCTAGCCAAAAAGAGAATAACGTTATTAGCAATAAAATAGAGGCGCTTAGCTTGGTCACTAATACGACTGTGCCACCAATTAACGCTGAGCCGCCAATAATTAATTTATCTAACGGTCGCATTTTGATTTTACTATTGGGAAATAACATTTCTAAGTCGGCTTTTGGTATATTTTGAAACAGTTTAATAACGGTTGAACCGGGTTGACAACCTGCAGGCAGTTTTGATTTTTTACCCTCAAAATAACTGGCGTCTTTAAAACTGATTAATATTGCGACGCGATCATAGTGAGTAAACTCGATAGTTTTCTTTTTTAATCCCCACAAATAATTCAGCGTTTCTTGCCGAATAGACTCGCCACGATGATAAAAAATAATTTGAGAAAAATCGTTAAAATCAACGGCTAGCCTTACTTTGAATAAAGACTCTTCGGTCAGCGCTGCGGTTAAATCATCTTGAGTTACTTCAGAGAAATTAGCACCTTGTAATACTTTGATTAAATTTTTGCTAAATTCCTGACGGCATTGAATTAAATCTTGCGGGCTATATTGGACCAAACTTTGAACATCAGGTGAGGGATCAAAGGGGGCATAACTTTGAGTCAATTTTTCCAAAATACCATGATATTGGTGATGTAATAACGCAGATAGTAACTGAGCTATTTCATTTAACCCATCATTTTCAACATGTTGTCTATGATGGGCTAAACACATCGTGATTACATCTTGTTGAGAAAAAGGAATAAACTTTTCTTTTGTCATCGCTTTTATCAACTCGTTAAGGATTTTAGTTGTGCTAATGCTTGGTCATTACCTTGATAGCGGTGTGATGCGCCGTGCTGATAATGATAGCTAAAGACATCAAACCATAAATCTAACAGCTGACCATTGTGATGTTCGCCAAAACTGTGCAGCACTTGTGCAGCCACTTCAGCAGTGGCTAATTGACCATCGGCAATCGCTTTACGGACACGATAACGTTGGTCGGGACTATCGTCGTTAAGTTGGATTGATAAAATGGGTAACGCTTGAAGATAGAGACTTTTACGGTATATTTTTTTAGCTTCGCGCCATGTGCCATCTAGCAAGATAAACAATGGACGCTTGCCTTGAGCTATCGGTGGTACCTCGTTATGTACTTGGGTTGCTTCTTGCGCAAATTCCTGCGGAAAAACCACAAAAGGTTGGTACTGGGGATCGTTAATTAATGCGATAAGTTGTGGATCTATTTCGGTGCGTTGCCAAATAAACGCATGGGTATCGTCAATTAAGTCTGCTATTAAACGGCCGGTATTACTGGGTTTTAATACTTCATCGTCCCACATTATCAATAGGAAGGCGGCATTAGATTGACAGCTAGGTTTATGCTGACAGATACAATATTTATGATTAATTCGGCAGTTTTGACAGCGATCTATTTTATAGCCACGACCTTTAAATGGTCTGGTACTGATGCTTTCTCGATATTGGTGTAAACGTTGAATAGCGTGCATGAGGGGACTATGTTCGATAAATTTTCGACATTATATCATGGTTTGCGCTAGGGTTATAAAGTAGGAATGGGATAGCCCATTCCTACTTTTATTTACTATTTTTTACTACGATTTAACCGTGACATACCAAGTAGACCTAGACCAAACAAAGCAATGGATGTTGGCTCTGGCACTTGAGTTGAAATTTCTCTTAATAGCTTCTGTTGAATGCCAGCATTGAAGGTAGAAAAATCTGTAGCGTGTAAATGAAAGGCATTTGAACCGCCAATAACATTATTGATATAAAATTCACTAAGACCAGACTCATCACCAATAGTGATACCATTAATGGTATCTATACCAGCTAAAAATGCTGCATCACGAGCTTCTGAAATAGGCGCACCATCGTTAATCTCACCGTCACCAGAAATGTCAATAACCTGTCTGTTGCTGGTAAAACCGTTGTTAAAGAATTTAGAAACACCATAATTGATCGCTGAACCAATCGCTGTATTACCATGATATTGACGAGTTAGTGCATCAAGTGAATCAGCAAAAGCTAAAGCAGACTCTTTACTGTCAATTAATATCCAGTCTAACTGAACGGCTTGTTTATTAAAATCAGACCATTCAATGTATTGAACCGCTATGCTACCTTCTTTTCCAGCTAGGATTGCGTCAATAATCGATTCATTTCTAAATGCTGCTGAATATCCTTGTAATTGTAGTCCGTACTCGTTGCCCCAAGGAGCATCTGAAATACTAGTCGATACATCCGTTAACAGTTGAAGTTCTAAATCCACTAATGTGGCATTTGCCGTCCCAGCTAACGCAGCACTGCATAGCAAAGTTGAAGCAACAAATTTATTAAACATTATATTTCCTTAATTGAATGTTGTATGCAGTATTCTATCTGTTGTTTTGTTTGATTAGAAGTCTAATTTGTTAATTTTTAAGGGATTTTACATTTTTTAATAGTATTTATCATTTATAACAAATACAACTTTAGTGCTGTCATATTTAATGAAATGAGACTATCTGACGACTAATGGTTTGTAATTAGCACAGATGTTGGTTACTAATTGACCGTTCGATGGGGAGGGTTAATTTTATTGATTGCCACTAAGCAACAAAATAATTTCTCTAGTTAAATAATTGTTGTCAGATTGTTATATTGTATACAATATAATCTTGCTGTATGGTGTTTGCTTGTAAATAACAGTGACTACTTGTTTTAGCTGTTAGCTTACATAACCTTATGTATTAATATGAAAACTAAGGAACACCTATGCTTCGTATACATCAACAGAGAAAAGCACTGTCTATGATTATGCTGTTGTCGGCATCATTTTCATCCATTGCTGGGCAACACATTCCATTAACAAATTATTCAAACACTTCTGCCGGTAAGGTATGTGCCATTGATGGAAATGGTCAAGACTGGGCAAAATTACAAAAAAAAATAAGCCAAGAATTACGATACTCTGCTATCGAGCAGCAACAACCTAAATCGTTGCTAAGTCGTTTACGTGCTGCGACAACTAATGCGTTATCATTTGGGGATGGCATTGCTGGGCGATATTATATTCCGGTAGTTTTTCACGTTTATGGTGAGCAATTCACCTGTAGTGATAGTGAAGAAAGTTGTTTAACCGATGATAAAATCGTCAATGCTTTACTGCGACTCAATGAGGATTTTCAAGGAACAAATACCCACGATAGTCCGATTGCTGCACAATTTCAGGCGATTAGAGCAAATCTAAATATTGAATTTGTACTGGCTAAAAAAGATCCGGTTGGCCAACAAAGTACTGGTATTGTACGTTATAACCGTGATCAAGCCGGTTATGGTAATGGCACGGGATCAGATCAACTGATCGCCGCTGATGCTTGGGACAACAACAAATATATGAACGTTTATATCATGAACGATTTATATGATGACGGTTCAACTAATAATTCTGGGGTTGCCTGGTACCCAGATAGTGCAATGACCGCAGCAAACACGGCGCGAGTTGTTTATAACGGTTGGTACGTTGGCGATAACACTGATGAGAATTTTCGCTCGGTGTTAACTCATGAGTTCGGCCATTGGCTCAACCTACCGCATACGTTTTCTGGTGACACTTGTTCGCTGGCTAATGAAACATTTTGTAGCTTAACGGGTGACAGAAGTTGTGATACACCACAAATGTCACTGTCGACTGATATGTATGAAAATTCACAAAATTGTTTGGGCCAGGCGACTAATACTGAAAACTTCATGCATTACACCAGTAATTACGCGATGTTTACCCAAGATCAAGTCGCGAGAATGACCGCTGCTTTACACGGTAATGCTCGTAACGCGTTATGGACTAATGAGAATTTAGTGGCTGTGGGCTTAAGCGATTTAACCACTGATGCACCACATCAGTGGGATGGTCGTTCGGGACTGGATTTTGGCCCTCAAGGGGAGGAGATTGCCACATTTAACAATATGTCAGCGAATAAAGGTGATGTTGATACCTTTGTTATTGATGCACCGCAAGGTACGCAAGCATTGGCATTCTATTTAGACGGCTATACTCAAGATCCTGATATGTATGTTTCAGCTGGGCAAGTGCCAGCTCTACAAGCTGATGGTAAATGGCAAGCTGACTTCATTTCATTTTTGTCCGCTGGACAACCTGAATTTGTTGCTATATTAGGGCCTAAAACTGATAAGTCGTATCATGCTGCTGTTCACGCGTTCACTGCCTATGATAATGCAACATTACAAGTCTTAGCGGTTGATGATCCGCTGCTTGAAGCTGGTCAGCGTCGTTTTCACGTGATTAAGCAAGCTGGGTTATGGTCGCCTAAAGATGATGCTCCTAAAAGGTATCAATTTTCGATCCCTGATAATGCAGAAAAAGTGGTGGTGGTACTTGCCGGTGCCTATGGTGGCGATCCCGACATGTACGTGAGCCGTAATAAGCCGGTGGATACGACGACCGCCGACTGTAAACCTTTTAGCGCCGCTAAATTGGCAGAATATTGTCAATTTAATCAAGGTGGTGTATTTAATATCATGATTGATCCCTTTGCCGAATATTGGGATGCTGAGCTACATGTTTATTATGAAACGCGCGATCAAAATAACCAGCCGCCGTTTGCAAATATTGCCGCAAGCTATCAAGGGATTATTAATCATCAACTTCATTTTAATAGCGGCGCTGCGGTCGATGTTGATGGTGAGATAACGCAATATCATTGGGACTTTGGCGATGGTTATACCAGCGACGAGACTAATGCTGTTCATCAGTATCAAGATCTTGGTGAATACTCAGTGACACTAACGGTGACTGATAATGATGGCGCTACGTCATCAACGACTTCACCAGTTAATATTACTTTGTATAATCCAAATGATGAGCCACTTTGTGACGGTTGTCGTCGGGTTTATTTAGCACAAGATGTTGATTTGTCATCACCAGAAGGAGCCACACCTCGTACTTATCATTTCAGTGTCCCTAATGCTGCGTCATTAGTAGTGATTGAAATTGTAGCGGGTTCTAATGGCGATCCTGATTTACACGTTGGACATAATGTTGCTGTATCGAAAGAAGTCTATAGCTGTCGACCTTGGGAAGGTCCAGGCGCGATGGAACAGTGTAAGTTTACCGCTGGTGGCATTTTTAATGTCATGATTGATCCCTTTAAAGCTTATAGTGCAGTGACACTTAAAGCCTATTACGATATTCGAGATGATGCAGATCATTCGTTACCTAATGAATTGCCGATTGCTAACACCAATGGTAACTATCAGGTAATTAGCGGTAATGAATTGACCTTCTCAAGCGAAGGTTCTACGGATGCTGACGGTGAAATTGTTAGTTATTTATGGCGCTTTGGTGATGGGAGTACCAGTGAACTTGAGCATCCAATTCATGTTTATAACGAAGTGGGCCAATATAACATTGGGTTAACCGTGACCGATAATGAAGGGGCTACAGCAACGTCAACCAGTCAAGTAACCGTTATCCCTGTCGGTGATATGGATGGCGATGGTGATGTCGACCGTGATGACATTCGAGCATTTATGCGTGCCATCCGTGCTGGTCAAACTCTCGATGATTCATTCGATCTTAATCAAGATGGCGTGGTTAACACCAGAGATGTCCGATTAATGCGTGGACTTTGTTCGTATGATCGTTGTTCTAATGTTGCACCGCCACCGCAAGCACCTGTTGCAGTCGCTTCTGGTGAAGGGAGTGCGACTCAATTTGAAGCGGTTAGTTTTAGCAGTGATGGTTCATCTGATCAGTACGGACGTATTGTCAGTTACGCGTGGAATTTTGGTGATGGTGAAAGCAGCATTCAACCAAATCCTAGCCATGTATTTCACACCACCGGTCAATTCAACGTGGTATTAACCGTTACCGATAATGATGGCATGACTGCGACTAATAGCTTAACGATTAACATTAATTACGGTGCTCTAGTTAATAGCTGTGCCATAGAGTCAGTGTTTGAGGAAGGCACGTTAGAAGCGGGTAGTGTTGCTTGTTTAGGCGATGCATTAGGTCGAAGCTTTGCGATTCCAGACGTGAAAAACCATCAAACGATGGCTATTACCGTTGCTCATGGCGCTGGTGATTTGTCGCTTTACTACCGAAATGGTACGTGGCCAAATATTGCCAATGGCGATTATGACCATAGTGCGGCTGAATCAAATAATCAGGCTTGCATCTATATTGAGCTCGACTCGACATTAAATTACTGGAGTTATATCCAGTTACAAGGCGCTTCAGCAGGGGCAACCATTGTGGTTGATTATGACACTGCTGGCTGTCGTCCTGTTCAATAATGGATGTTTAAAAAGGAAATAATAATGAAAAAATTTATCGCAATTATGGCACTAATACTTGGTTTTAGTGCCAATGCAAGTTTGTTAACTATTGATGTTCAGTCAAATGAAGTGAATGTCGGTGACAGTTTAACCGTTACCATTAACGCTCAAAATTTTGTCGATACAGATATATTTTGGGTCGATTTTGCATTCGATACCAGCGTATTCTCGTTTGACAGCGCTTCATTAACCACTGATTTAACTTTATTTGATGGGGTAGATCCATTTTATGGTTTAGAATTTGAATCTCAAAGTGATGGTATTTCATTTAATTTTTTGACCGATCTCTTCACCCCCGTTACTGGTGATTTCGTGTTGGCGAGTTTTGATTTAATCGCAATGGCTGTTGGCGTTAGTGATTTTGGCGCGACAGGGTCAGATTATGCCGTTGATTATAGCGCGAGTTATGTGGGAACTTCTTTAACTCAAGTTAACGCTGCTGTGTCAGTCCCAGAGCCGAGTATAGCGCTAATGATGCTAGTTGCTGGCTTTGCGTTGGTGAGAGTTAACCGCAAAAGCTAACATTAGCGACTAAATAATAATAAGTAAAAGCAGCACTCCGATGGGGGGCTGCTTTTTTATTTAAAATTAGGCTAATGATGTCATTCAAATATGCTCCGTTATGGTAGGCTGATAGCATAGTTTTTCAACGATTAAATTAAAGGGTAATAGCATGACTTGTGCCATTATTGTGTTAGGTTCTCCTAACGATCCGCTGGGTAATTTATTACCCATCGCTATTTCAAGATGTGAAAAGGCGTTGCAAGAATACCATCGAATTGGTGATTGTAAGATCCTATGCACTGGCGGTTTTGGTCAGTATTTTAATGTCACAAATAATCCACATGGTCGTTATGTGCAGCAGTATTTAGAGCGAAAAGGTATAGCGTCAACTGCTTTTCTAGAAATAGCCTTAAGCGCTTTCACCTTAGAAGATGCGACATTAGCTAAACCAATCTTACAGAAAAATGCTATCACAGATGTTGTATTAGTGACTTCTGACTTTCATATAAAACGAGCTGAATTGGTGTTTAGCCATATATTACCTGAAATCAATTTCGAATATGCTACGGCTACAACGCTGGTGACTGATGTTGAATTTGAGCGCTTAGTTGAGCATGAAAAAAAAGCGATTAAACGAGAGTTAGTTAATCTTCAACTATATTAAGATATCAGACACAAATTCAAGGAATGGTTGGTGTTGCTAATTACGGTTCAGCAAGGATAATAGTCAGGTCATTTCTTCTCTCTAATGATGCGTAAAAAGGCGCTGTTTAACCAATGATGAGATTAGATCTTTTGATCGTGGATTTTGTTGAATGTGTGAATTACTTTGGATGAGTAGACGCTCTGTTTTTTCTTTTTGTAATTAATCTGTTTTCATCTTTAAACCCCAAGCCTCAACCCTATGTTATCACCGAAGAGAACGATGGTCGTGGAGTCGGGCGTTTCCAAATTAAAGTATATCCATCGGGAGTTACTTCCTTTCAAAATCAATATTATTTTGAATTAAAAAAGCGTCGTTTAGAAATCGGAAAATATCCCCTTTGGTCATTAGCTGATGCCCGTAAAAAGTTTTTTGAGTATAGCGCAATGGTAGAGCAGGGCGGCAACTCTACCGCGGAAAAAGACCAAGCGGCAGCTGAGCGAAAAAAAGAACAGGCACTTGCATCAATGGGTGATCTAATTAGTGAGTTTTTATTGTTTGCTGATGAAAATTGGGCACCTAATACGACTAAGCGACTCGGCTATTGTTTTAGCCATGATTTAACCCCGCTGACATTGCAAACGCCATGGCCCCTAAAACTGTCCCAGTATACGAAGAAAGTTGTGATACATTAAATCAAACTGACGTTATAAAAAAAGTAAAAAATGCCTATCCATTACTAGCTCATCAAAAGGTTCAATATCAACTGGCTGCAAACCAGTTAAAACAGAGAGTCAATAATATGAGTGAATATTTAAGTTCATCCTCTTCTCCTTGTGCTGCTAGATATATTGAATTAGTTGCTAAGAAGTTCGGTATTTATAACGAGGTAAATAATACTATTGAATCAGAATGGTTTGATCTTCTTAAGGGGAAATATTTGAGTGTGGCTTCAGAAATAATAAAAGATATTAACGATAGTCTTGAAGATAGTAGCTTTATCATGGCTTCTAAAGGTATTGGGGGAGCCGATGCTCAAACTTGTGCCATTAAAACCGGAACAAAGGATTACAGAATAGAACTTGACCAAAGTCGTTTAAGTAATGTTGAATGGAGTAATGATGCTTCGTTAGATCTAGGACATGAATTTGCACATGCGGTAATAAAAATGGTACATGAAGGAGAACAAAAAGTAGGATATGAAGATTCAGATGAATATAATCAACGTATAGTGAATCTTTTTATTGTTCGTAAAGATGATAAAATGTCAGCAGACGTTACTTTTCGAGATATGATAGACAACCCATATTTCTTTGAGCATATGCTTGAACTAGCAGGAGATGAACCATGCGCTTAATAATACTCTTTATATTGTATTTCACACTCCCTTTATCTACGATTGCGAGTGTTGAAACTGTTAGGCAAGAGCTTGAAAATAGTCCATTGGGGTTAGCACTAAACCTCAGTTGCGTTAATGGAGAGCAAATGTTAACTGTCAGTTATATAAATAAGTTAGCAGAACGTATTCTTTTACCTCAAAGGGCGGTTGTTCCATCGGTATATCAAGGTGCATTCCTACGCCTAAAAATAATCGGCACTGATAAACGTTTATCAAACGTTATAGGTCTAAAACGTAAGGGACGCTTTCTATATGACTTGCCTGATTTAGCTTATGTAGATGCTAATGCAACGAAGGATATGCTAATAAATTTGGGCGATTTTTACCCTTTAATTGAAGGAACTAAATATGTCGTATCTTTTGATTTAACAATGAACGTACACAATGTGTCGGGTAAAGGATTATTAGCAACGGATATGAAATACCTCGTCTTCACTTATTATGGCTGCGCTATTTAGTCTTAAATAATTATTTGAAATTAAACTGAATCAAATGGAGCCTAATCAGGCTCTGAAGAACTTGTAAATGGTTATATCGCTGTTGTTGGTTTGGTTATTTCTGATCAACTCGTTTCCAC
>SPKZ01017254.1_pt1 | contig 19963 bp, 14 predicted proteins | sample 2456571 | NCBI WGS metagenome assembly SPKZ01 (sample SAMN11192286, study PRJNA482655) | marine metagenome | biome: ENVO:00000447; feature: ENVO:00000244|ENVO:00000211|ENVO:00000569|ENVO:00002023; material: ENVO:00002151; isolation source: ocean water from marine abyssalpelagic zone ... | reverse complement strand
GGCCTTGGCGTCGTCGGCCTTGGCGTCGTCGGCCTTGGCGTCGTCGGCCTTGGCGTCGTCGGCCTTGGCGTCGTCGGCCTTGGCGTCGTCGGCCTTGGCTACGCTGTCGAGCGTCGCTTCGACAGCGACTTCGGCTGCGCTCTCAGGTTCCTCAGAGGAGGCAGCGGAGTGGGTTGCGTCAGGCGATGCGGACGCATCGCTGCTGGTTGCAGGATCTTTAGCTGAGGGAGCAGCAGGGAGAGCGGAGGGGTCGGAAACTGACATCAGGTAGGAATTACGGCTAGGAGGGCAGGCCGAACTACCTGCAGACGCCGTGTCGCGCAAGATCCACGGTCAAATACCGACGAAATGGCCCGATAAATTGCAGATATGGTGCAGATGCTGCCCGCTCACTGAACACCTGGTGGGCGGTTTGCGACACTCAGCTCCGTCAAAGAGACGGCTCTTCCTGAACCGATACCGGCGGTCGCGAGACGCGCATGACGGCATCCAGCACTAACTCTACGGCCACCAAGCCGTCGCCCTTGGGCACAAATGTCCCCAGCTCCTCGGCTTGACGACGCACCTCGGGGTCGTCAGGGCCACTGAAGAACACGATCTTGTCGACGACTCCACGCTCGTGAAGACTGCGGGCTAAGGCCAGTCCATCACCGTCCGGCAAATTCACATCACAGATGACGCACACGTAAGGGCCTCGCTCCCGATCCGCTTCCTCATAAGAGCTGACGGTTCGAACCACGTAGCCCCGGGACCGCAGACTGCGACCGATCGCACGGGACAGCACGGGATCGTCATCGACCACAAGTAGCTGCATGCGCAAACGAGCTTGGGACTGATTAGGGGCCGGCATACCACTGCTGAGATTGGTCACCGGGTGTTTCGAGATTTCAAAACTCGAGGGCGCATCGAGTCCTTGCAGCAGCTTGTTGAGCCGCGCCATCAGCGCAGCATCATCCAGCTGCCGCGCCACCGCGACCGAATCGATGAACAGACAACGAGCCTTGTCGGAGTTGCGACGTATCTGTGCCGCCACGCCCAGTTGCTCAAGAACGAGCGCCCGGGCAGAACTCACGGGCGAAGTCAGATCGAGAGTCTCAAGAAGTACACCCTGAGCTTCATCGATGCGACCTGCTTTTAGCAGCACCGTGCCCAACTTCCGTCCAAATATCGCCAAGCCCATGGTCGCGGTATCCATTTCTCCGCGCATCATGAGATGTCGAGCCGCGTCCATGCCCTCCCGCAACACTTCGATGGCGCCTTCAAGATCGCCTCGTGATTGACGCAACCGGGCGCACTCTTCCACTACCAAAAATGCACCGAGATCCGGACGCCCTCGGATCGCGTGATAAGCGTACAGTTCTGTGGAGCCTCCCGACTCCTCCAACACGTCGGCCGCTTTGGAGTGGAGGGATTCGATGGCTCCCGTAGGGGCCAAACGGAGGGCCGTCTCAGCGATGATCTGGTGAGTCACGCTGACCATTCCATCGGCCAACGTCAACAGCCCCATATCCACCAGGCCGGTCACAGCTTTCACCACGTCCCCACCAGCTCCGAGAAGCGCTAGCATGTTCTCTACTGAGGTGGCGCCAGTGACGGAGACCACCTGGATGGCGCGCATCAACGGTGGCGACAGGGTCTGCACCCGCCACTCGATCAATCCGCCGAGGCTCGACGGTGGGGGAGTGTCCGACTTGCGCGTGTCCGCACGCCACGCGGTGAGCCGTTCCACATAGAGCGGCTCCACGTCGTGCTCGCTACCGACGAGTTGCTGCACCTCGGGACCGAATACTCGTTCTACCGATTCGGCGCCTACCGCTCGTAGTTCGCGGTTGACCACGCGCCCCGGCGCAGCCTCCGGCAGGGGTTCGAGACTGGTGAGCAGCAAGGTAACGCCAGGGATAGGTTCCCTCGCCAGGTAGTCGCAGACAGCCAAACTCGAAACTGCATCCAGCAAGTCCAGATCGTCGATAGCTAACACGAGGTTGTGGCCACCGGCGCGAGCCGTCGCTTGCTGGAGCCCCCACGCAAAGGTCTGGGCGACCGCGTCACGAGTGCTGTCGCGTTTCGGAAGCGCTAAGCCCTCATCACCGAAAACAATTCCAAGCCCTTCGATGATCTCGGGAGCGGCCTCGCTCAGGGTCGAATCCAAAAGCTGCCCCACGGAGCGACCGGTCAACGCTCGAAGCATCCGTCTCAAGTTGGAGTAACCCACCTGATTGGCCGGCGGCAGCATCGCGGAAATGGTGATCACCAAGTCACCGTCAGCGCTGGCACTGTCACAAGCCTGGGCTTGTACCCAAGAACGTCCGGTGCCCCGGGCGCCCCAAATGACGGAACTCTCCTTGGCCGCCAGGAGATCGCCCGACCAGGATATCCGTCGCGCGAGACCGCTTTCGGGCGGCTGCGTTTCCGCGATCAGGCCTAGGGAGAGTGAGTGAGCGTGCAGATCGATGAGGGGAGGCTCCGTGGGCCGCACGGAGGGCGTCGGAGCCGAAGACCACATGGCGAGACTCGCGTTGATCACCGCGATCAGGCTCTCCGCATCCTGAAATCGATCCTCGGGACATTTTGAAAGGCATCGAACCACCGCCTCCGCCAGGCCAGTAGGGATCCCCAGATGGGGTGCGACGTCTCGTGGATCCGGCGTCGTCGCCGTCACCTGGTGCTCCATGTACTTCTCGGGGCTCTCGCAATCGAAAGGCAAAGAGCCGGTCAACATCTCGAACATCAGTACGCCCACCGAATAAATGTCGCAGGCGTTGGTTGCCGTCCTGCCGAGGATTTGCTCCGGCGCCATGTAATAGGGCGTCCCGATAATCTGACCGCTCTTCGTGATTTTGCGCGGCCCCTCCCCCTTGGCGATTCCAAAATCGATCAGCTTGACCTGGACCCCACCCCCTCTGACAGTCTCCAGCATGACGTTTTCGGGTTTTAGATCCCGGTGCGTGGTGCCCTGATCATGCGCCTCCGCCAGTCCGGACAGAACTTGTTTCGCGATGTCGGCTGCCTGGGAGATCGGAAGAGGGCCTTTTTGAACGAGGCTCTCTAGCTCCACCCCGCCCAACAGTTCCATCACGATGAACAGCTGCGGTTTCACGCTCGTGTCATCCCGACCGAAGTCGTAAATGCTAACGATGTTCGGATGGTTGAGTCGGCTCAGTGCCCGCGCCTCTTGCATGAAGCGTTCAACAACTTGTTCCGTCGACAGCAGTTCTGGGTGCACGACCTTGATCGCCACAGTGCGATCAAGGAGCAGCTGGGTCCCGCGATAGACCCGCCCCATTCCTCCGGCCTTGATCAGCCCAGTAATGCGATAGCGGGCAGCCAGCGTATGGCCGATCAACGGATCCGTAGACGCCCTAGCGCCACCTTCGGGCTGTTCCGCGCCACAGGCGGGACAGAAGCGGGCCACCTCGTGCTGGCTCCCGCACTGGATACAGGCGGCGCTCACGAGGCTTGGGGAGTCCGGGGCAAATTCATCGGTGGGCATTGAGTCTACTCGCCGATCAATAACAATCACAGCTGGCTCATCTGCTCAGCATCCAGAAAAGAGCAATCCGAGGAGCCTTTGTCTGACCTGGTGGGAATCGTCCGACAAATGGTGTTGCCGTACGCCCTTCGACCACCTTCGGCCGTTTCACAAAAATGCCGCAACAAGCGCAAACTCTACGCTGGCTGGAGTTGAACCCTGGTTCAACCCTACCTCGGCGCAGCTCTCAAGGCAGCGGGCGCAGGCCTTTGCCGGCGACTCGATCGTTGCCCTTTCTTTGGGTCGTGCCCTCCCGATCTAACTGCTCAAGGAGCGGTATTGCCTGTTTCCTGCCCACACCGAGCAACGCCTTCATGTCGGCTACGCTCAGAAGATCCGATCTTGAAAAGTGATCTTGAACCGAGCGGCGAAGCTCCGCCAAACACCCTTCACTGAACCACAGGTCACTCAGCCGTCGAACCAGTTGCCGACTTTGCAGCTCAGCGAGAGCACTGCGGACGCGCACCGGACTGTCGTCGATTGTCCCGAGCAGCACTCGTTCACTTTGACCCTGGTAGGCAGCTGACTCAATCGCCGCCAACAACACGCCGGTGAGCGCGGAGGTATCTCGAAGTTCCGCGAACTCGGGAGTGCTCACGCCCGATTGCGTCCGGACCAACGCCCCCGTCTGCTCAGCACACGTCACGGCCAACGTCGCAATCACCCGCCCGGCCGATCGTGCCAATCGTTCTCGAAGACTTTCGAGGGACATCGCCGCCTCGTCGGGGTGTTGCTCGTGATGGGCCTGGACCGCCGTTACAGCTCGCTGAGTCGCATCGCTGATGTTAGCCGCACTGGTGAGACAACCGTCCCTCAGAGTGACCACCTCCCCGTCCGGTGCGACGCTTCGTAGCGCGCTTCTGGCTTCTCCCGGCTCCATGCCAAATCGTCGCTCCGCCAAGCGGGGATCCAGGGATTGCGGTCGGGACAACTCCAACCAAGTCATGAGTGCAGAGCCAAACTCCGATACGGCGAGGGATGTCAGCGCGTCGATACGGAGGCGCCGTCGGGCTTCTCGGCGACGTCCCATGGCGGGAGCCGCTGCATCCAAGACACTGCCTCCCGCCAGTACCGCACCGTATTGTCCATCACCGGAAAAACCGCGGAGAATCACACCTTGGCCTCCCGTGCACGGCATGGCTTCATCCAAAATTAGGTGCGCGAAACCATCACCCCACCAGACAATTCTGCCGGCGCGCCGAGTCGTGCCCACGTGAACCATGACTGGCTTGCGATCGTCGAGCTGATGTCCGACTTCGGGCAGAGTAGTGAGCGCGACGTCGAGATAGCGAGAGCACGGCACGGCCTTGTCGCTCGTCAAAACCTGCCCACGCGCTACTTGCTCGCGGCTCAACCGAGCCAGATTCACCGCTACCCGACAAGGCGCCAACGCCTCCGTACGCTTTTCGCCGTGCACTTCGATTTCTCGACACGCACTGGATTCGACGCCGGCGGGACCGACGATGTGCACTTCTTGGCCCTGGGCTAAGGAGCCGCGAATCAAGGTACCGGTCACCACTGTGCCCGCGCCTTTTATCGAGAACACCCGGTCGATGGACAGCCACGACAGTTGGCTGCGCGAACGGCAGGACACGCTCTTCGCACACTCAATCAGTGCAGCCTTTAACTCTGCCACACCGTCCCCCCTTTCAGCGGAAACGGAGATGATCGACAAGGCTTCCAGACCCAATTCAGAAAGGCACTGCTCGATTTCTAGGCGGGCAAGCTCGGCAATCTCAGAATCGACCAGATCCGTCTTGTTCAGCGCCACGACGATGCGCTGAACACCCAGTAGCTGACAGATAGAAAGATGTTCCCGCGTCTGAGGCATCACCCCATCGTCGGCGGCCACCACCAACAAGACGGCGTCCACGCCCCCCGTGCCCGCGATCATGGTGTGGACCAATTGGCGATGCCCGGGAACATCGATGAAGCTGAGACTCTGCTCCGCAAGCTCGGCGAAGCCCAACTCGATGCTGATGCCCCTGCGTTTCTCTTCCGCTAGACGATCGGTTTGCTTGCCCGTCAGCGCCTGAATCAATCGAGTTTTTCCGTGGTCAACATGACCCGCTGTCGCAAACACGGTGCGCTGGCCGCGCTTTGCATCGCCCACGTTGCCGGAAGCATCGGATATCGGTGTCACGAACCCGTATCTCCTACCGCGGATATCGCCTCCAACAGTCGCTCCAGCAAGGCGCCCGCCTGACCCACGGGAGCCACGGTACGCGCGTCCAGCAGCAGTCGGTCATGACTGATACGAGCGACGACGGCGGGCTCGCCTGCCAACAAATGTTCTCGGAGACAAACCGGAGAGGGAGATTCAATAGCGAGGGCGATGGAGGGCCAGCTACGCCCGGGAACGGTCCCGCCACCGATGGCCCCCTCGACTTCCTCAATCGAAGCCCGAACGCCGGTGGGCAACGCGTTGAGCCAGCCTTGTACGACCTGCCGAAGTTCTTCTTGGCTGGTTTGGATCATCTTCTGACACGGCACCGCTCGCCCCGTCAGCCAATCGTCGAGGGTGCTCTGGAGCGCGGCCAGTGTGACCTTGTCCGGGCGAAGCGCCCGCATTAGCGGATGTCGCCGAAGTAGGTCCACCCATCGATGCTGACCCACGATGATGCCCGCCTGGGGTCCGCCTAGTAGTTTGTCACCGCTGAAACAAACGAGCTGCGCCCCAGAGCCCAGCAGCTCTTGGATCCGGATCTCGCCGGCCATCGCGATCAGCGCGCCACTACCGGCATCGACCACCACCGGCGGGCCCAACGCGCAGAGTTTGTCGAGACCGGCTTCCGCGACAAATCCAGTTTGCCGAAAATTAGAATGGTGAACCCGAAGGATGGCACCGGTCGCTTCACCGACGGCATCGCGAAAATCCGTAAGATGAGTACGGTTGGTGGTTCCCACTTCCACTAGGCGGCAACCGCTTTCTTCGAGCACATCTGGCACCCGAAAGCCGCCGCCAATTTCGACCAGCTCCCCGCGACTGACGATCACTTCGCGATCCTTCGCCAGGGCTCGTAAACAGAGCATCACTGCGGCGGCACAGTTATTCACGACCACGGCAGCTTCGGCCCCGGTCAAGGCGACCAAGCGTTCTTCGACGGCAGAGCCGCGGTGACCACGACCGCCCGCCGCGTCCAGCTCTACGGTGCAGTAGGAGGTCGCTGCGAGTGCGGCCTGAACGGCGGCATCGCTCCACGGCGCACGCCCCAGATTCGTGTGAAGCACCACACCGCTCGCGTTGATCGCCGGGCGCAGTCCCCCAGCCAAACAACGCTCGAGCTCTTTCAACAACTCCGGCTTCGAAGGAGGCTTCGACGATTTACGGGCACGTTCTAGGAGTCGCCGAGCCCACATGGCGACGCGGTCATGCCCATGACGTTCGCAAAACTCATCGCTGAGCAATTCGTGCACTGCCGGCAGGCTTCGTCGCGAATCATCCATCTCCATCTCAGATCTTGAAAGCCCGCGGGCGAACCGTATCAAGAATTGCCAGCGGGCCCCACCGCGATCACACATCGCCTGCGTCTTGCCAACACCGGCAGGATCATCCGACGGTTGGCGGAGACGTACGGGAATCGAACCCGCCAGAGCCAGCGAAACGCTACCCCTCACCGGTTTTGAAGACCGGGGGCCACACCAGTGTGCCAATCGCCTCCGAGCAGCAAGTTAGTCCGGCTGGCCCCAGCGGCAATACAAATATGTGAGTCCCCCGCCTCAGGCGGAGGCCTCCGCTGGACAGGTTCACAGCCCCGGACGCGGCGCCGGACGTAGACCATTGTGCCGATCCTCCACGTTGGCGACCGATTCGCGATCTGCCTCAGGGCGCGGGAGGGCTCAGCAGCAATTCGAGTACGGAACGCATCTGGACCTCCGTCGTGCCCTCAAGCACCTGTACACGCTTGCCGAACCGGTCAAAAATCCAAACGACCGGCAGGCCCGCGACCCCTGGCAGATGCGCTTGGGCCACCGGCGAGTCGAAATCGATCAGCTCTGCCCGTCTGACGGCAAGATCCGGAAAGCCGGCGGCGAGTCGGCGCAGCGCCGAGTCGATGTGTCGACAGGGGTGACACCACTCTGCCCAGAAATCCACGACGGTGATCTTTCCGGGCACCAGGGCATCGCTGAGTAGGAAGGACTTTCCGCCGACGGCGACGTCTTCAACATCCCCCGGCAACGTAGCCAGCTCTTCAGGATCTTCATCGAAGTGGCCCGCTGGGTTCGGCTCCCCCGCTGTCGAGGTATGGCTGTCGCCGTGCTCATCGCCGTGCTCGCCGCCTCCGTCGTGATCGTGACCTCCGCCGTGCTCGTGGCTGTCTTCTTCGGGGACAGGCGCCGCAGCGTCCCAAATCGATGTGCTCCAAGAAGCAGTCAAACCGGCGATCCACGGCACCGTGATCTGCCCGCCTTGCGCTCGTAGATTGACTGGGCGTTTCAGACTGAAGCCTAACTCGCCTCGGTCGGCATAGGAGTAAGCGAATCCAAGGTAGGGCACGACATCGCTGCGGCCTGTGTTCAGCGCGGTCCCGGCCCGCCAGGTCGAGGGCTCTTCGTGATAAACAGCCGCCCCGGCGTAGAACCGCCAATCGTTTAGCGTCAATGGGCTCTGCGCTTCGACGCCCACAGTCGCCTTGCTGCCGGCGCGGTAACCGAAAGAGTTATCGTAGAGGGCGGTACGCAACATGCCGTAGCTGCCGCCGCCCCAAACATCCCCCAACAACTGAGCGTTGAATCCCACCAGAGGATCCAGCGTGCCGGAACCGTAGAAAATATGTTGGTGACTCTCCCCTGCTCGCCCTAGTTCAAAGGGATCCTCTTCCGTGCCCCCTGTGGGCAGCGCGAGTCCGGAACGCAGCTCCAGGATCCAATCGGAGTCAGGCTCCGCCCATACGCGGTAGCGGCCCCATAGCTGAACGTCCGAGAGTCCCACCAACGTCTCGTCACGATGATGGATGCTACTGAAGCTGGGATCGCTAGCGCCCGTGGCATCGATGAAGGTCGGACGGATTTGAGTCACTCGTACCGGCACACGAAGATCGACTGCCCACCGCGAGGATAAACTCAGGCTCGCGCCCAAGCTCAGATCCAGCATTGTCACGTCGATCTGATGTTCGACCACGTGCACATCGGTATCCGGATCGCCCTGAACGTGGGAGTGTTCGAGCTGATCGGCAGAAACGGGGTGGGCCGCGTCTACACCCGTCCCCACCAGACGAGTGGTTAGCTGCAAATCGCCGACTTTCAAGGCTCGGGTTGCTTCTCCGCCTTCTCCCGGAAGGTTTGGATTACTTCAGGCGGGTCAACCGGCGCCTAGCACGGGAGATGTCCAAAGCAGGAGCTGGATGATCGCTCCGCCCACGTTGATAAAGCGTCGCTTCATAGAAACGGTATAGAACGGATCCGCCGGGGCGCAATGTTCATGGCAACGGCTAGCTCCCGGCCCCTTGTGCGGATAGCCATTGCGCCTATGACCGTCGAGCCGCTGACCATGGCCAGGGCTTGGGACAGTCTGTGAGTGATCTAAAGCGCTGGCTCGGAGAGGCGCTCTACGGCGGACGCACTGGTCATCTCATCCAGGTTCTCCACCGTATCGACGGCCCAGGCGCGAGCTTGTTCGATCTCACGAAACGCCATGATCGAAACGGGAATGGGGATGAGCGAAAACATCGTCTTGACCAATCCGCGGACCAATCGGCGGTCACTCACTAGGGCCGCGCCCCGAATCGCGTTCAACAGGCTATTGCCCTGCACAAAGCGGAACGACGCCGTGCGAAGCGCTGGCGATATCAGATCCGCCGATCGCAGATCCATGATCAAAACAAGATCACCGCCCGCCTTACACAACCTGGTGATTTGGGCGAAGAACTGAGGCATCTGCTTGGAGACGTCGCCACCGGGGAATCGAATCACCACGATGGGCCAAGCGGATTCATCGACATCGATGGTCGAGCCTTCGTAACAAGCCAGATCGATCTGGGCCGCCATCTGGCGCGCATGCAGACTCGGGGACGACATGGGAATGCCGTGGGAACTGGGAGAGGGCGCCTCCGCAGCCCCTCCGTGGCCCGCGATCAGGCGCTCGGTAGAGTCCAACTTGCCACGGGGGGGCGGAATATCGGATGCCGATACTGCCGGACGTATCGAACTACGGGACGACGGCACCTCGGCATGAAGTAGTCCCGATTCTGACAAATTACCTAGGTTGAATTCGCCGCTCGAATGATGCGTAATCCAACTACGCAGCACCGAGTCGTGGCTCCGAAACATATCGCGCAGCTCATAGCCCACATGATCGGCAACGTCCTGATGACTTCCCAAGACGTTTTCTTCCGCCGCCGCAGCTTCGAGCTCCTCGGCGAACTGCGCGCAAGTCTCGAAACGGGAATCGACGTCCCGAGACAAGGCCTTTTCACAAACCAGAGACACCGAGCGAGGCACGCTCGGCCGCAGGGCGCTAATCGGCGGAATGGTGCGAGTCATCACATTCATCAACGTCGCGGCATCATTTTCGCCCACAAATAGTCGCTTGCCGGCTACCAACTCCCACAACACAGCTCCAGCGGCGAATACGTCAACCCGACGATCTACCGTTTTGCCCGCCGTGGCTTGCTCGGGCGACATGTACGCCAGCTTGCCTTTTAGTTGCCCCACTTCGGTGTGGCTCAATCGCTGACTGGCCCGGGCGACGCCGAAATCCGTCACGCGTGAAACGCCGTCGCTCCCCACCAATACATTTTCGGGAGACACGTCGCGGTGGATGAGACCCGCAAGCTGGCCATTCTCGTCTTTGACCTCGTGCGCGGCGTGCAAACCGGCGAGCAAATCCAGAGCGATGCGAACCGCCACGCGAGGTGGCACAACAGAAATACCACCGGCTGAGGTTCGTCGAAGTTGCGACAAGGTACCGCCCTTCACGTAGTCCATCACCAGGTAATATCCGTCAGCTGCCCGAGCGATGGCCTGAATGCCCACTACGTTCTCGTGGCGAATGTCCGACGCCAGCCGCGCCTCATCGAGGAACATGCGGACAAACTCTTCGTCCTCTGCGATGTGAGTGTGCAGACGCTTGATCGCGACGAAGCTTTGGAAACCTCCGTGTCCGGGTCGCCGGGCGAGATACACGGTTGCCATGCCGCCACAGCCCAGCTCTGCGACGAGATCGAACTGATCGATCTTCTTAGGCCCCCGATAGGCCTCATCTATGATTCTCGGTCCCCGCGTCACATATCCCCAGCTAAATCCCGCGATCTAACCCTTTCAAAATAGCGGGTTCATGGAGGGCTACAACCAATAAGGCCCCGTGACGGACAATCAGCCCCGACACTGTGGGACAGAGCTCCCAGCAACCTCTGGTGTCGCCGCATTCCCTACCCGCGTTACAACATAAAGATTCTGAATCCTTAGACTGATCTGCGAGCGCTGCTGTGCAGGGTTCTCTATCGTGAAAAATCCACGGACCGTGCACTTTCGCCGTGACGCTGTGGAGCCGAAAACATCTAGCCTAGAGACTGGCGATGGGCAGATCGCGGGCGCATGACGCCCCGGCGGCTACCGATCCTAACGGACGCAGTCGCTCGTAGCATCGGGGCTGCCGACATCCGCCGTGACTCCCGAGCCGCTAAAGCGGTGCGGGGCTGACTGTTGCGTCCCCACCGGCATCGGCAAAGTTCAACGACAGACCTTCATTCGCTGCCTCAACAATACCGGCACAGTTGCTCGGCACGTTGTCCTTGTTAGGCAGCGTGCTGCCCATAGTGATGGGCACTGCCCCAAACGTCGATCCCTTGAGATTTGCCTCCAACGGTGCCGACACCGAAGAGTCATCGTTCACGACGGTCCCGCATAGAGTGCCATTATCGAAGAAGTAACCTTCGAACTGCATCTTGGCGATCACAGCAACTTGGGCGATGACCATGTCGAGAGCCGGCATGTCCAGCAGCGCTGAGCCATCAGGATATATCACTACATCAAACACGCCACCTGCGGGATCCGCTAGCGTCTGGTCCTCGTCTCGGAGCTCACCGGTGCCGACCAATTCCCCGGCTTCGTTCATGCTGAAATCGCGAAGGTGCGCGAGCAGCTGATAGCGAAAGTTGGCGATGGGCACGAAGTTGATGTTGATGTAAAAATCGAGACCGCTCGGGTCAACCTGCTCTGGCGCGATGTTGGAGACGGAGCTTTCACCGTCGGAGCTTTCACCGTCGGAGCTTTCACCCTGGGCAAACACAAACACGTCGCCTAAGCCCGCCTCGAAATATGGTCGCTCGTCGTAGCGAGCTGCCGGGTCAACACAGGCCCCCGCAACTACCACCGGTGCCCCCACGGTCAGCAGAGAAAACACGACCGCTCTCCGGAACGACTTGAAGCTCTTGCGGCTCATAGGAACATCTCCAAAGACAGAGTCACGAAATGGCGACTGTCGTTATATTTTCCCGTTTGCGGGGGCTCATGAATGTTTTCAGTCACATTAACCTCAAGCAGCATCTCGTGGGTGTAGCCGAGCGACACGCGATAATCCTCGGTCCCGTAGCGACCCGCGATTCCGAATAGATACTTGGGCGCGTCCATGAGGCCAGCGTCCATGTTGTATTTCGGGATCGCGCTGCCCTCGTAACCAACCATTGCACGAAAATCGGTTTCGCGATCCAGCTGGTAAGTGGGAAGCAAGCGGACAGCGAGCGTGTCCTCCATATCCCGGCGCAAATCCAAGACCGGCGCGTTCGGCGGGATGATCACCTTGTGAACGTCTACCAAAGACCAATTAACGTAGTTGAGAGCCACTGTGCCGCCCCATTTTCCGAAGGTACCGGCAAAGGCCACGTCGACAATATCCGGCAGGGGAAAATCGAGTGCCGCGACGCTATCGTCAGCAATAGTTTGCCGTAGTGGGCCTTCCACCGGAACGTTCTGACGCGAGTGGTAGGCCACCGAAGCGAGCAAGGTTTCCCACTCGTAGCTGGCCCCGACGACGAACACGACACCGTGACCGGTACCGTTGTAATGCAGGCTGCCTTCGATGTTGTTCGCCCCGTCTTCGGAGCGCATCTGATCCGTCTTGATGCCGGTACGTGCCCGTACGGTGTTGATGCTGATCTGTGAATACGCCAAAGAGCCACCGAAGCTCAGGCCGGTATCCGCCAACTTAATGCCCGCCCCTAAGGCGTAGTCCAACACCAAGAGCTCAGTCTCCATGTTGGTCCACCGGTTGGGGCCATCGATAGCTCCGGGGTAGAGTTCCTGAAGCTCGGCGGCAGTCCGGCCCTCGGCGTCTACCGCCGCCGCCCTATCGTAGACATCCGGTGTTTTGTCCCACTTTGCTGCACCGCCGAAGCTTGGGTAAAACCCTGCACCGAAGCTAAGGGTTCCTAAGTCCAGGTCTAATCCGTAGCCAAGAGCGAAGTACGGCAGGACTCCCTGATTGCTGAGAGTACCGACGCCGGTGTTGTAAATGTCCTCTTCCCGCCTCGAACAATAGTCGACGCCGAAATCGTTGTTGTTACAAAGATGATGGTCTGCCGGACGGTTCGGATCGTCGGCGGATCGGCGCTCGTAGGTAACGGAACGGTTGAAGTAGTTCAGATCAACCGTCGCGAAGAAACCCTCGCGTTCGGCCAGCCGCGCCGGGTTCCAGTACATCGCCAGACCACCGTCGGCGTTGGCGTTGCCGTAAAGGCCGCCATACTTGTTCGCGACGAAGCCACCGGCAGAGGCCGTATTTGCAAAACACAGAACGCCTAAGGCCACAGCGGCGCTGGCCGCTAATGCTGGTAGCTTAGGGGAACGCTGAACTGCAGGTCGGAGCCCATCGTGTGGGGGAATCTTCTCGGCTTTGTCTTGGATCATCAGGTCAATCGTGGGGTTGGGCACCGGGCGCCATCTTACTCAGCTTCTAGATGACATCATGCATGGAGCCAATATATGGCGGGGAATTCGCCCTTAAACGCGTTCCAGTCTCGACGCAAAGCTAAGCTGCTACTGTCCGGCGTGCGGCACCTGCTGCCAGGCCTTTTCCCTCGCTGCCTCTCACGACGGCCCGCTCAGAGCCGCCCCACATAGACGGCTGATCCGACCAGGTTTACCGGCCCCGAGTCGCCGATTTCAAATGAAAGCCGCTGAAACTTCGCGGTCGGAAGTCTATCCACAGAGTCGGGAAATACCCAATGCCGACCCTGGTCAAAAGGTGATGCTATTCCGTTGGGGAGAGCGTCTTGGGGAAGGACGCCCGGGGAATACATGGGGAGGCACAAGTGGGCGCTCGCTGCCATCACGCTTGGACGACCACGCCGCGCCTAAATCTGCGCAGCACCGCGGCGTGGTCAAACGCCGGCAACGACTCCGAAAGAGGCGACAGCCAGCCACGATTTCGTCCTCGTCATCGACGGTCGTAACGCTGCGGTACCGACGGCAGTGGAGCGGCAATTCATCACCGACCGGCTCTCCAATCCGAGTCATCGCTCCGGCGGACTTCGCGGCGTGGGGCTCGTGTTGGACAGCGCGCTGCTACGAGGCTCATTTACCGCCATCGCGTGGATGTGCCAGCTCCGGTATCCAGTTCGGCTTTTTGCCAACCGGAGAGGCGCCGAGGGCTGGACTCGTCAACAGCTACGAAAACGTGCCCCTAGCTGAAAGCCGCCACACTCAGCCGCCACACTGGATGCCACAATTGGTCACCACGCAGGCCGACATGCTGATGGCAGCCAGCCCGCGTTCGGTCTCCCCGCCGAAACATCCCATGACACACGGCAGCTCGGGGCTGGAGCCACAATTTTCTGATAGGCAAACCAAGCCATCTTGACAGGTCATGTCACAGGCGTCGAGCTGCGCTGAACACTTCTCTTCCTGACAACCACTACAGCTACCCACCACATCCGTACACTGGGAAGTGACCAATCGGCAGGTGGCGGCGTTGCACGTCAGCTCGCCCTCATCGTAGCCCAAGGCTTCGCAAGTATTGCTCAACAAATCCGCCCCGTCACACTGCTCCCCCAGCTCGGCGACGCCGTTTCCGCAGACGGGCGACGAGCTGCCGCCGCAATTACTGGTGTCGTACACACACGAGGACGGGTGACACGCGAGCGCCCCATCAGCGAGACCCAGAGACAGGCACGACTGACCGGCTAGTTGCGCACTGTCACAGTTTTCGCCTGCCTCGATGCTGTTGTTGCCACAGCGAGCACAGGCAGAAAGGTCGAAGTCGCAAGAAGTCTTGCATCTCAGAATACCACTGGAGTATCCCAAACTATAACAGCTCTCCTCATCCAGATTGGTACCGTCACAGGCTTCAAACCCGTCGAGCCGCCCGTTGCCGCAATCGGTGCAAGAACTGATATCAATTTGGCAGCCCGAGCAGCTCAAAAGCCCAGAACTGTAACCAAAGCTGCCGCAGTCACGGCCCGAGAAATCCGCAAGATCGCAGTCTTCATCCCCCTCGGCACGGCCATCACCGCAGACGGCCGTAGTGTCGTTAACGCAAGCTGAAACGTCGAATCCACACCCCAGGTTGCAGGCTAATTGCCCGCCGTCATACCCGAAGTCTTGGCAATCGGCCGCCGCGAGATCCACTCCATCGCATTGTTCACCGTCATCGCGAAAGTTGTCGCCGCAGGTGACGAAAATAGGATTGGAACAGTCTAGCTGGTTCTGGAGAACACATTCGAAGGGGGCTGGAAACGTCATCAGATCACAGCTGTCCCCTATGCAATCGGAAAAGCCTTCTGAGAGAGGGCCTCCACACGCCACCAAAGCGCACTTCATAGCTGCCTGACACGCCCCGTCGCAGTTCTCGACTGCGGCCGGGTCGCAATCGCATAGCCAATCCGCGCACGGCAGCTGGCCGGAAAAATTCAACGCGGTATCGAAACAGACGTTGGGCGTGTCGCCGCATGAACCCAGGTGAAACTGACACGCCGCATCGCAGCTGAGAACACCCACCGCGAAGCCCAAACTTTGGCAGCTCTGGGCGTTCAAATCGCCGCGGTCGCATTGCTCCCCAGGGCCATTACGCCAGCCGTCACCGCAAAAGCCTTCGCCAGCACTAGCCGAGCCGCCGCCTCCGCCGGAAACGCCAGCTTGAGCACCGCCTGCGGATGTGCCAGCGCCACTGCCCCCGAGCCCGGCATCAACACTCAGGGGTCCAGCACCGTAAGCGCCACGTTCGTCCATAAAACCCCTCCCACAAGCCACTAGGGGCAAGGAACAGAGGGACGCGCTAATCAAGAATGACGAAAAATTGGGCATGTCGATGGTTTAGGGAGGCTGGGTCCCGACACCCGATTCTAACAGGCTCAAACGAGAGAGCACCAACCCTTAGGAAGCACGTGGCTTCTATGGGTTGACGGACAAGGGAGATTATTCGTCAACCACGCTGCATCAGAGTTCCGCCCACATCCTGAGCATATTGTGCTGAACCGTTCGTAGCCGCTGGAGGGTCTCGTCGTGGTGACCGGTGCTCTCTAGCTCGAGGATCGCGCTATTCAGATCGTAGAGCAGTCCACGCTGGTCCGCATTCCGAACCATGCTCTGGATCCAAGTCACCGCCACACGCCGCGAACCGATCACAACGGGGTTCACTCGATGGCAGGCGCCGCTCGAATAGATCACCACGTCGCCAGCTGCGCCTTTGATTTCCTGAGGCACGGGCCCATCGAGCATGCACAGTTCGCCCCCCTGGTAGTCGGCGGCGTCCGTCAAAAATATCGTCGCCGATAGGTCAACGCGAGTGGGCGTGCCTCCCAGCATGAGCGGTAAGTCGAGGTGCTCCTTGTACTCCGCGCCTTGTTCGTAGCGGCAAAGGGTCGGGTGCCGAATGCTGCGCGGCATGGCGAATGCTTGGACCTCGGGATTCCGAAGCATCGACTGAATGATCGTTTTACCGATCTCTTTGCCCAAGGAATCGTCCGCTGCCAGTTGCTGATTCGTTTTCAGAATGCTTCGGCTCCCATGGGCCTGCCCCTTCGTGTCCTCCCAGGAAGCCGCGTCCAGCTGGGCGGAGATATCGACACACTGTTGGGGAGTGAGAACCTGACGAATGAGCGTGAGCATGGGCACTGCTGTGCTCCTTCGGGCGAGCACCGTCAAGCGGGACCGTGCACTGCGAGCGGAATGCCCCATCCAGACCCCATCGGCCGCACAAAAAGCCAGGCCGGGGCTTGAGCCCTCGCAAGAAATGGCCAATCAATCCAGCTATGCCGACCCACTGGAACCGTGAACACATCCCGAGCTTGGATGGCAAGTCTGTTATCGTCACCGGCGCCAACAGTGGCATCGGCTTCGAGGCAGCTCTGGCTCTCGCCGCCAAAGGAGCCCAGCTCACCCTCGCCTGCCGCGACCCGGCGAAGGGACAACGTGCGCTCGAACTGATTCGTGCTGACGCCGCGTCGGCCCAAGTGGATCTCCAAATATTGGATCTGGCCTCTCTGGCCTCCGTAGGCGACTTCGCGAAACGCTACGCCGACAGCCACGACCGGCTCGATCTACTCGTGAACAACGCGGGCATCATGGCCCTGCCCTACGCAAAAACTGCCGACGGTTTCGAGATGCAATTTGGCACCAATCACCTGGGGCACTTCGCGCTGACCGGGCAATTGTTTGGGCTCTTGAGTGATACTCCGAATTCTCGAGTGGTCTCGGTGTCGAGCATAGCTCACCGATTCGGCTGGATGAAGTTCGACGATTTGCAGTCCGAACAGCGCTACACAAAATGGACCGCCTACGGCCAAAGCAAACTGGCGAATCTGTTGTTCACCTACGAGCTCGCCCGCAGAGCCGAAACGCGCGAGCTGAGTCTCACTGCCACGGCTGCCCACCCGGGCTATTCCAACACCAATTTGCAACACCGCTCGGCAGATGCCAGCCGCCTAAAATTGGACGGAATCGTGATGAGGATCGGCAACAAAACGGTCGCCCAAAGCGCCGCGATGGGCGCGCTTCCCACTCTGCGCGCGGCGGTTGGCGTGGGAGCCCGAAACGGCGACTACTACGGCCCAGGCGGTTGGCTTGAGCAGCGAGGATACCCGGTCATTGTGCAATCCAACGCCCGCTCCCAAGACCCGCAAAGCGCCGGGCAGCTTTGGGATATATCCATGGATCTGACCGGCGTCCGTTTCCTCGACTGAAGAGTAGCGCCAGACTCCATTAGCGTGGGATCGCGCCGGTGCTGCGGGCTTTTTGGATCGCGCCTCAGCCTATCCGAGCACGACTATGTTATGGGTGTGCGCGATCGGCGGAGTCGCACCCCCGAGCTTGAACTGCACCACCCGAGAGACTGTGCCACCCGAGACCACCCCCCCCAGATGCTGAGCCATCCCCAGAGCTGGTTGAGCGGTCCCAGGCAAGCGCCGACGAATCGGCTGCGACCACAGATCCCCTGACACGCATCGGCTACTCCCGAGCGGGGGCAGTAGCGGGTCTACTGGCGGCTATTGTCAACACGCTGTTCGTCCAATTCAAACTGCCCCTTGCCGGCGAGGGGGTGGCGCTGCGCTGGCTGCATCTCGTTTTCGACGCGGGGCAACGCTTGGCCCTCGCCTTGTTGATGGCGGTCAGCATCCAAGGCTACCTAGGCGTCGAGAGCTTCTGCCTACGCCGACGTGGCTCTCGCTCAGACGCGGCTCGCCTTCGAGCGCTCGCGCAATTCTTGACTGAGCCGCCCCATCATCGCGGAGACGAAACTGATGCGCTCTCTGTTGTTCCCCGACGGCGATAAGCTGATCCTCAACGACAAGAAGGGCACCCAGGAACTCTACGATCTCAAGGCCGGTCCCCAAGAGAGTCGGAACTTGATCGATGAACCCGACGCCAAAGGGAACGACCGAGTGGGACGTCTGCGGCTGTTCCTGCAAACCCACCAGAACTGCACGCCGGGTTACAAGATTCCGTTCCGCGGTTAGTCGTCCGATAGCGGCGCCGGGCAGTCAGTCGCAGAGCGATACGGAACGCGTCGGCAGAACGCGTCGGCAGAAGTAGTGAATGAACCTACACGGGATCGGCCGGCACTACGAAGACAACCCGAATTCACGCATAAGTTTGATAGCTGAGGCTCGACCGTCCCCGCCACGTCCCCAACAGGGTTGCTCGGCAGCGCAAGATCCCAGGCACTTTATCCAGCACGACGTGATAACCTAGCCCTTCTAGTGGCCACGACATTGAAGCTAGCTGAGGAACGCCTCGGCACCGTACTCCGGGGAAAATGGACCCTCGACCGCGTCGTCGGTGTGGGCGGCATGGCGGCGGTGTATGCGGCTACCCACCGCAACGGCAAACGCGTCGCGATCAAGATACTGCATCCGTCGATCTCGCTAGACGAAACCGTCAAGGAGCGCTTTCTCCGGGAAGGATACGCAGCCAACCGCGTGCAGCACCCCGGCGCGGTCGAGGTGTCCGACGACGACGTAGCGGAAGACGGTTCAGCGTTCTTGGTGATGGAGCTGCTCGAGGGCGAGGGCCTCGACGTACGAATGGAACGCAAGGGCGGCAAGATCGGCGAGTCGGAAGTTCTGTCTCTGATGGACCAAGTCCTTGAGACGCTGATTGCAGCCCATGAGCGAGGCATCGTCCACCGCGACATCAAACCCGAAAATGTATTCTTGACGAACGATCGCCAAGTAAAGATTTTGGATTTTGGCATCGCTCATCTTCGAGACAGTGCTGGCGCCTCAGCCTCCAGCACTCAAAACGGCACCATGCTCGGTACCCCTGCCTTCATGCCGCCCGAACAAGCCAAAGGGCGCTGGGACGAAGTCACCATTCAGAGCGATCTCTGGAGTGTCGGTGCGAGCATGTTCAATATGCTCAGCGACGAATTCGTTCACAACGCCGAAACGATGACCGAGTGTTTGGCCGCGGCCGTCTCACAACCCGCCCGATCGATCGCAGATGTTGCCCCGGATCTTCACCCCGCCACCGTGACGCTGATTGACAAGGCCCTCCAGTTCGACAAGGCCCACCGCTGGCCCGACGCAGTCGAAATGCAGGAGGCGCTGCGCGAAGCCTACGAGCTACTGCAAGGCAACGACATCAGCCACGCTCCCATGCCGTCATTGCCCGGTGTCTCCCTGGCCTCCATCACGGCCACCGGCTCCAATCCCTCCTATCCGGGATTGAGCGATCTGCTCAACTCCAACCCGCTGAGTTCCAGCTCGCCCGGCATTGACAGCGGGCCCGTCTCGACGGGTCCCGGCGTCAGCAATACCATCGGCAGAGCGCCCGACAAGTACACGAGCCTCGTCGTCGGAGGCAGCGCTGCAGCCATGGTGTTAGTGGGTGGGCTCATCTTTAGCCTCGGCAAAGGGCACGGTTGCCCTGGCGTCGCGTGGAATGGGGACCGAGCCGTTGGCGCGTCTGCTGGCGAGCCGCGATCCGGTGCACGCGCTGCAGCTCGCCGCGGCTGCGCCCGCCGGCGTGGCCGCGCCGCCGAGCGACGCCCGGCGCTTC
>SPKZ01004247.1_pt1 | contig 19971 bp, 20 predicted proteins | sample 2456571 | NCBI WGS metagenome assembly SPKZ01 (sample SAMN11192286, study PRJNA482655) | marine metagenome | biome: ENVO:00000447; feature: ENVO:00000244|ENVO:00000211|ENVO:00000569|ENVO:00002023; material: ENVO:00002151; isolation source: ocean water from marine abyssalpelagic zone ... | reverse complement strand
CCCCCGTTTTCGCAGCCGCGAGGAGCCGTTAGACTCCGCCCGCCGTGGCGCACCAGTTCGTCTTCACCATGCAGGATCTCCGAAAGGTCGTTCCGCCCAACCGGGTGATCCTCGATGACATCACTCTCGCGTTCCTGCCCGGCGCCAAGATCGGCGTGCTCGGTGCAAACGGCGCCGGGAAGAGCTCACTGCTCCGCATCATGGCGGGCATCGACAGCGAGTTTCTCGGCGAGGCGAAGCCCGCTGCGCGGATCCGCGTCGGCTTCCTCCCCCAGGAGCCCGAACTCGACCCGTCCAAGGACGTCCTGGGAAACGTGGAAGAAGGGGTCGCGGGCACCCGCGCGCTGCTCCAGCAGTTCGAAGAGGTGAGCGCGAAGTTCGCCGAGCCCCTCGACGACGACGAGATGACCGCGCTTCTCGACAAGCAGGCGAAGCTCCAGGACCAGATCGACGCGGTCGACGCCTGGGAGCTCGACCGCACGCTCGAGGTCGCGATGGACGCGCTGCGGGTGCCTCCGGGCGACGCCGACGTCACGAAGCTCTCGGGTGGCGAGCGGCGCCGTGTCGCGCTGTGTCGTCTGCTGCTGCAGAAGCCCGACATGCTGCTCCTCGACGAGCCCACGAACCACCTGGATGCCGAGTCGGTGGCGTGGCTCGAGCGCTTCCTGCAGGAGTACCCGGGCACCGTCGTCGCCATCACGCACGATCGCTACTTCCTCGACAACGCCGCCGGCTGGATCCTCGAGCTCGACCGCGGGCGCGGGATTCCCTGGGAGGGCAACTACAGCTCCTGGCTCGAGCAGAAGCAGGCGCGCCTGGCCGTGGAGGAGAAGCAGGCATCGGCCCGATCGCGCACCCTCGAGCGCGAGCTCGAGTGGATTCGCATGGCCCCCCGCGCCCGCCAGGCCAAGGGCAAGGCGCGCATCCGCGCCTACGAGGATCTCGTCGCCGAGGAGGAGAACCGCGCGCCCGACCGTGTCGAGATCGCCATTCCCCCGGGCCCGCGTCTCGGCGAAATCGTCGTCGAGGCGGAGAACCTCGCGAAGGGCTTTGGCGACACGCTGCTCATCGACGATCTCTCGTTCAACCTGCCGCGCGGTGGCATCGTGGGGGTGATCGGCGCCAACGGCGCCGGCAAGACCACGCTCTTTCGCATGATCACGGGGGACGAGACGCCAGATCGAGGTTCGCTTCGCCTCGGCGATACCGTCGTGCCGTCCTACGTCGATCAGTCGCGTGAATCGCTCGGCCCGGAGAACACCGTCTGGCAGGAGATCAGCGGGGGGCAGGAGCGCCTGGTCATTGGCAAGCGCGAGCTCAACTCACGCGCCTACGTGGCGTCGTTCAACTTCAAGGGAACGGATCAGCAGAAGCTCGTCGGCAGTCTCTCGGGGGGAGAGCGCAACCGCGTCCACCTCGCGAAGCTGCTGCAGAAGGGCGGCAACCTGCTGCTCCTCGACGAGCCGACGAACGATCTCGACGTCGACACCCTGCGCGCGCTCGAAGAGGCGCTGCTCGGTTTCTCGGGGTGCAGCGTCGTGATCTCCCACGACCGCTGGTTCCTCGACCGCATCGCCACCCACCTCCTCGCCTTCGAGGGCGATTCCCACGTCGAGTGGTTCGAGGGCAACTACCAGGACTACGAGAAGGACCGCAAGCGGCGGCTGGGAGCCGAAGCCGACCAGCCGCATCGCATCAAGTACCGGAGGATCGACGCCTAGGCGTCGCGCGCCAGGCGGATGCCGCTCCACTGCCAGCGGTCTTCGGGGTAGAAGAAGTTGCGGTACGTGCAGCGGATGTGGGAAGCGGCCGTGGCGCACGAGCCGCCGCGCAGCACCATCTGGCTGCTCATGAACTTTCCGTTGTACTCGCCGAGCGAGCCGGTGAGTGGGCGGAAGCCGGGGTAGGGGGCGTACGCGCTCGCAGTCCACTCCCAGACGTCGCCAAACAGCTGCGCGGGGGGGCCCGTAGACGAGAGCGGCGCCGGGTGCAGGCGTCCGCTTTCCTGGAAATTCCCCTCCACGGGAACCGCAGAGGCCAGGATCTCCCACTCGGTTTCGGTGGGCAGGCGCGCTCCCGCCCAGGCCGCGTAGGCGTTGGCCTCGTAGTAGCTCACGTGGCAGGCCGGCTCGTCGCGGCGCACGCGGCGCATCCCCGACAGGGTGAACGTCCACCATTCGCCGCCGCGCTGTTCCCAATAGAGCGGCGCCCGCCAGCCCTTCGAAACGACACGGGCCCAGCCGTCGGAGAGCCAGAGCCCGGGCGTCGTGTAACCGCCGTCGGCCATGAAGTCGAGGATCTCGCCGTTCGTCACGAGCCGGCTGCCCAGCGCGAAGGCCTCGACGTGCACGCGGTGTCGCGGGCGTTCGTTGTCGAAGGCGAAGTCCTTGCCCGCGAAGCCGATGCGCTCCACGCCCGATTCGATCTCGCACCACCCGAGGTCGGCGACCGCTGCGCCCGACGCTCGTTCTCCGCCATCGGATTCGGCGAGGTAGACGGGGTGCAGGGGATTCTGGGAGAGCAGATGCTTGATGTCCGCGAGGAGGAGTTCCTGGTGCTGCTGCTCGTGGTGGATTCCGAGCTCGAGCACGGAGAGGTCGTCGGCGTCGAGGCCGTTTTCGAGTGACTCGAGGATGTGTCGGTCGACATGCCCGCGGTACGCGAGGACTTCGTCGAACGACGGGCGGGTCAGCAGGCCGCGGTGCGGTCGCGGGTACTGCTCGCCCAGGCTGTTGTAGTAGGAGTTGAACAGCACGCGGTACGTCGCGTCGAACGGGCGGTAGCCGTTGCGCTTCTCGAGGATCAACGTCTCGAAGAACCAGCTCGTGTGGGCGAGATGCCACTTCGCGGGGCTGGCATCCGGCATGGACTGGGCGCAGCAGTCCTCGGGCGAGAGTGGCTCGCACAGGGCTTCGCTGGCGCCGCGCACGCTCCGGAAGCGCCGGGTGAGCTCCACGAGGTCCACCATGGCTCCGCATTGTATCGGCCCCGCCCGCGTCGTAAACCCGCTGGCCATCGCTACCAGTTCTCGGACCCCGGCTCTCCCTTGTAGGGTCCGACGAGGTCGGCGGTGATCCAACCCCCGTAGAAATCTCCCGGCTGCGGCGTGACCGGTACGCCGTCGATCCGTGCGTCATCCACGCGTCCCGCGTAGAAGGCGATGTAGTCGCGAATCGACGCGTACGAGGAATCGGGATCGCGGTAGCGCCAGGCGGCATCGACAGCCTGGCGATCTCCCACGCGAACGCTCAGATGCTCCGCGACGCCCTTCCATTCGCAGAACGTATGCCGGTCGCACGTTTCGAGGCGGTCGAGGGCGACGTCGGACGGCGGGAGGTAGTAGACGGGCGGACTCGACGTTTCGACCACGCGGAGGGCGCGTCTCGTGTCGGCGAGCGTCGCACCCGCGAACTCGACGACCAGCTGCGCCGACACGGGCTCCACGCGTGGCGGCCGGGGGTAGTCCCAGACCGATTCCTGTCCCGGCCCGGGAGCCTCTGCGTGCGGTGGCCGCGCGCTGCCATTGAAGCGCCACTTCGACCGCTCGCGTTCGAGGCGCTCCAGCCGCGTCGCGAGGCCCGACGCTTCGCCGAGCTGCGCGCCGCCGCTGCCTCGGGAAGGCGCCGACGGCGCGCGCATCAGATTCCGAGGTTGGCGAGCGTGTCCATCACGCGGCCGACGGTGGTAGCGAGCGTGGGATGTGTCGTCTCGAAGCGACGCGTGGCGTCGCCGAGTCGGTCGACCAGCGATTGTCGCGACGTAGCGTCGCCCTCGTCTCCTAGCAGCGAATGGATGTCGTCGAGCAGACTCGACAACAGCTCGCGCGACTCGAGGTCGACGCTGTCCGTGCCCTCGAGTTCGTCGTGGAGCTGCACCAGGTGTTCGCGGAGCTCGGGTTCGGTCCCCATGGCTTCAATGATGGGCGAGTCGGGTGGCGGAAATCAATGCCCGGGTAGAACTCGCCGCTGGGGATCAAAGTGCCAGCCCGGGGACTTTCCCGCGAGCTGCACGCCGCCGAGCCAGAGGTCGATTCCGTTGCGCGCCCCGGCAATCTGCGAGCCGTCGCGGTCTAGCCGTCGGCCGCCACGAGGGTCTCGGCAAAGTCCCGCGCGGCGTCCGCGAGCTCGTCGAGCACTTCGTCGTCGCTGCGGCCCGAGCGCTTCAGGACGTGGAAGCCGTGGTCGGCGCCCTCCACCACGTGAAGCATGGCTCGGTTGCCGAGATCGCGACGCAGCGGTTCGATGAGATCGAGCTCGCCGAGCTTGTCGCGAGTTCCCTGCAAGAACAGCATCGGGACCTCGACGTCAGCGAGGTGTACGCCGCGTTCGGACCCGGGCTTGCCGGCCGCGTGCAGCGGGAACCCGAAGAAGATCAGAGCCCGAACGCCAGGGAGCCGCTCCTCCGACGCGGCGAGCGACGTCATGCGTCCTCCCATCGACTTGCCCCCGGCCAGGAGCGGCAGGCCCCGCGCCTCCTTCTCGCCAGCAGCGACGGCCGCGCGCACGGTCGCGAGCAGGGTCTTGCGCGGACTCGGGCGCCGCTTGCCCTGTTCCATGTAGGGAAACTGATAGCGGAGAGTCGCGACGCGGCGTTGAGTGAGTCGCTCGACGAGGCCCTCCATGAAAGCGTGGCGCAACCCCGCGCCCGCACCATGACCGAGCACGAGGAGCCAGCGCGCGGCGCGCGGGCGCTCGACCAGGCCCGTGACGTCCCCGGTCTTCTCGTTTACGTGGATCCGGATCTCGCGTGTGTCTGCGGCCGCGCCGCTGTTCCGAGCCGTCATTCGACGTAGCCGATGGCGTGCAGTCTGCGCTCGACCTCATCGGGATCGAAGACGCGGTCCGATGCGAGGTCCTTTGCGAACCGGTCGGAGCGCTCGACGTATTCGCGATACACGCGCTCGAGGTCGCGCTCCGTTTCGGGATCGCTGCGCACGGCCGCGTGTTCCCCGCCCTCGGTTGCTGCGACGTCGATCAATCGGCGCACGTTCTTCGCGACGTCGAGCACGAGTTTGCGGTCCCCCCGGCGGACGCTCGCGAGCTCATCGCCGTAGAGCTGGTAGTCGGCGTGGAGCGCGCGGGGCGCGGTGTCTCCTGCAGCGGCGAGCGCGAGCAGCGAACGGCCGTTCAGCTCGCTGGCATCCCAGGCGGCGCCGGCGACATCGAGCACGGTGGGCGCGAGATCGACGAGGTGCACGGGACGCGCCTCGCGGCCCGGCGCGACAGCCCGCGACGCGGGGAAGCGGGCCACCAGCGGAACCCGCAGAAGGACCTCGTCCATACTGTCGCCGTGGCGATCGTGAAGGTGGCCGCGCTCCTGCAGATGTTCGCCGTGGTCGGAGTAGAAGGCGACGAGCGTCTCGTCGGCGTCGGCGCCCGAGTCCCAGGCGTCGAGCAGCTCGCCGAGGTGTCGATCCGTGGCGCGCACGGCGTTGTCGTACCAGCCGCGCAGCGCGACGGGATCGAGGTCCGACTCGACGAGCGCGCTGCGCGCGGCGGGTACGCGTCCGCGCAGGTACTCGTGTACGTCCATGTAGTGGACGAACAGGAAGAGTGCGCCGTCACCGCCGCTGGGGGCCCGCGCGCGGCGCTTCAACACCGCGAGAGCCTGGTCGTTGACCGCACCGCCCTCGACTGGGCCCGTGTCGATCACCACGTCGAAGCCGTCGGCGGCGAGACCTGACAGCACGTAGAAGTCGTTCGACACGATGGCCACCGTGTCGTATCCGACATCCTGCAAACGCTCTCCCAGCGTCGTGAGCTGCTTCGGGTAGGCGGTCAACACGTGGACGTCGTCCCCCCAGCCGGCGAGAAACTGTCCGGGCGGGAGTTTCTTCCCCTTCATCTGGCGCGCTGCGTCGCCGGTCTGCAGACGCAGACCCGTGCGGTGAAAGCGCGGGAAGAGCCCGGTGAGCGTCGAGACGATCGAGGGCAGGGTCCAGCTTGCGCTGCTGTACGCGGCGTCGTATACGACGCCGCTCCGGGCGAGCGCCGCGAGGCGCGGCATGAGGGCCTCGCCTTCGGGGCCGATGGCCCGGTCATAGCGGTGCTGATCCGAGCAGACCAGGAGCATCGATGGAGCGGGCCGTTGTTGCGGCCGCGAAACGCGGAGCTTCGGAGCGGCGATCCAGCTGACGCGGCTCGCACAGGCGCCCTCGACGCGCCAGCGGAGCCGGGCGGATCGACCGGTGAGGGCGTGGACGGAAACGAAAACGCGATCGTCGAGCACTGCGACGAGCGGGTCGAGTCCTCGGGCGGGCGTCCGCGTGAATCGCGGCGCGCCACTCCAGAGCGGCACGCGGTCCCCGTCCGTCTCCGCGTCGAGTGTCATCCGACAATCGGCGACGGGGGCACCGCGTACGAGGGGGAGGAAGCTCGCCGTGTGATCCACGTCGAAGCTGATCGGTGCTTCCGTCGCGAGCCCCCCTGCCTCGAGACGGTGCACGCGCAGGTGGAGGGGCGGCAGCGCGTAGCCCTCGAGGGCCTGCGTCGACAGCTTCCGGTGGAAGCTGCTCGGCGTGCCGAGCAGGTGGTGGATCTCGGACGGCGCCCGCGCGGCGGACGGGTCACTGGCGGGCCCGGACGGTGCTCCACACGCCCCACAGGCGATCGCGAGGCACGCAATGGCGCGGCGCGCGCCGAACCGGGGGGTGGCGTCGGAAGTCACGGAGCGGTTTGCGCCGCGGGCGCGCGAGCGAGGATCGCGAAGACGCGATGCGGGACGCGCAACGTCGCCTCGGGAAACCGCTCGGCGAGCAGCGCCGCGAGCGCGCGGTCGAACGCCTCGATGCGCTCCGCGGGGAGTGACGCGCCGATGCCGGCACTGGCGCGGATCCGGCCGCGCCAACCGGCGTGGCTGTAGGGAGTGTCGACGTCGTAGGAGAAGCTCTCGATGTCGCGAAACCCCGCTTCGCCGAGACCGGGCATCCACCACGGGTGCATGCCGATTCCGCCGCTCAGGTTCCAGTCGGGGTTGTGGATCTCGATCAGCTTCTCGGTGGCGTCGCAGACGTTGCCCGGGAGGGGAATCCAGTCGAAGTGGGCGATGAGGAGCCGACCCTCCGGAGCGAGGATACGCCCCGCCTCCGCGGCGGCGCGCGCGCGGTCGAACCAGTGCCAACACTGTCCCGCGCATACGACGTCGGCGCTCGAGGGCTCGAGGCCGGTGTCCTCCGCCGTGGCGACGCGGAACTCGACGTCGAGGCCGGCGTTCACCGCGAGCCTTTGCGCCTGCTCGATCATGTCGGACGAGGGATCGATGCCGATGACACGGCAACCGCGCGCCGCGAATCCGCGCGCGAGCGTGCCGGTGCCCGTGCCCAGGTCGACCACCGAACTCCCGCGCGAGACGACGCCCAGATCGGCGATGCGGTGGAAGAACGAGTCCGGGAAGCCGGCGCGGTGCTCCGCGTAATCGTCGGCGGCCCGTCCGAAGTCGGGTTTCATTCGGACTCCTCGGTACGCGTGGTCAGCGCCGCTCCTCGCAAGCCGTAGACTACTCTCTCGCCGTGGGCCTCGCATGGATCGACGCGCTGGTGTTCACGAGTGTCTGGGTGGCCGCGGTGGCCGGGGCATTGTGCGCGGCGTCGGCCCTTGCAATGGGGGCGCAACCGCCGCTCGATGCCATGGGACTCGCCGCTGCGGGCACGCTCGTGGTCTACAACATCGACCGGCTGCGCGATCTCCAGCGCGACTTCGCGACGACTCCCGAGCGAAGCGCGTTCATCGCGCGTCACGCCGCGGCCCTGCGAGCGCTCACCGTGGTGTCGGTGCTCGCTGCCGCGGGGTTCGTGTTTTCGATGGGTTGGCGTGTCGTCGCGCTCCTCGCGCCGGTGCTCTTGCTCGGACTCTTCCACCGACGTTTGAAGTACATCCCGTTCTCGAAGCCCGCCTACATCACGTTCGCGTGGGTCGTCGTCGTGGTCGGCCTCCCGGTACTCGTCGCAGAGCGCGTCGAAAACGTGTTCACTGTCGTCTGCGTCAACTCGCTGTCGATTGCTGCGAACATCATCGCGTCGAACCTCCGCGACGACGAGACGGCGGAGCACGTCCTGCCACCGGCCGTGTCCCTCCGAATCGCGCGGGGACTCGCTGCGATCGGTGTGGTCGTTGCACTCTCGGACGGGCCTTCGATTCGCCCCCTCGCACTCGTTCCGCTGCTCACCGCGGGCGCGCTGCTGCGTCGCGACATCGGCGAGCGTTACGGAATGGTGGTCGTGGATGGTGCGCTTCTCGCGGGGGCCGTTGGCGCCATCGCGCTGTCGTGAGAGGCGCTGGTGGCAAGCCGATGGCGGCCGCGACTTGCGCGGCGTGGCGCTCCGCTTACCCTTCGGCCTGCGAGCCGGGTGGGGGGATCGATGTTCGTGCGGGTGGCGGGGGTCGAAGACGTACGGGCAGGCCGGGGCGTGCGGGTCTACGCGCGCGGGATCGCCATTGGCCTCTACCGGGTGGGCGAGCGCTACTACGCGATGGAGGACGATTGCCCCCACGCGGGCTTCCCGCTGTCGGAAGGCGAACTCTCGGGGACAGTCATTACCTGCGCGGCGCACGGCTTCGACTACGACGTCACCAGCGGATTCAAGCCCGGTTACGAGGACGGCTTTCCGATTCCGTGCTTTCCTGTACGCGTCGAAGACGCTGGGATCTTCGTCGACGTCGTGCTTCCTGACGACGACGACTGACACCGCTCCGCGTCGACCGCTCAGTGGAACGAGTAGATCGCCCGCGCGCCGTCGTCCTCAGAGAGGACGCGCAGACCGCGGCTCGCGACCTCGCAGCGCGGTCTGCCGGGAATGGCGCCGAAGCCGGTGTCCATCGAGCCGATCCGCACGAGCTTCTTCGTAAGATCGGCTTCCCGCAGCAGGCGGATCGCTTCGTCATGACCGCGCCGGTAAAGGAACGAGCGCTGCTCCGGTGTCATCTTCGTGGGATCGAATTCGGCGTGGAGGACCAACTCCTTGCAGCTGCGCGGATAGCGCTTGCCCGGCGGGATGGGACGCAGGTGGATGACGGTTCGCCGGTCGTCGATCTCCTGGAGTCTGACCACTTCGAAGCTCCAGCTGCGATTGTCCTCGGCCGAGACTTCCGGGGAAACCGCGAGTGAAACCAGCAGCGCGAAGCAGATCTGCCGTCCAGCCCACGCCGGCGCGCCCTCGCGCATCAGCGTCCGAGGATCGAGCAACTGATCGCGACGAGGTGCTTCGACAGGAATTCGTATTGCTCGGTCTCGAGTAGAGACGTGAGCTCGTCGCAAATCTCGGACAGGGGCACGCCGTCGGGACCGTCCGAGCGCAAGAGTTCGAGCGCGTTTTCCGCCGCCTCCGAGAGGTCCACACGGGCGTGCCGTTCCGCCTCCACGAGGTTGCGCGCCAGCGTGCGCGCGAACTCGGTCTCGAGTGGCCGCAGAAAGTCGATGTAGTTGCGAATCGAGCGAAGGAACTCGCTGGTAACCGACATCGCGTTGCCTCGAAACCGTTGCCTGCTGCGTTGGGAGAAGTTTACTGGATCGCTTCCCGGAGTGGTCCGAGCTCGTGGGGCAGGCTGCCGCGGCCGCGCCGAAAAGGACCCGCGGGACGCTCGGTCCAGCGGGGCTTCGATGCGTGACCTGAAGATCCGCTCAGTGGAGCAGGGTGCGGGTCGCAACGGGGTGCGCCGTTCGCTCCGCGGCGCAGCGCGCAGCAGACGATTTCCCTGGGTCCAATCGATTCCCGGAAGGCACCGCGGGTCGAACACGGCGAAGCCTGATTCTAGGTGCGAATTCACCCCCGAAGCCATCGACGACAAAGAGGAATCTTTCGGATTCGTCCGGTCTTTGGCGACGTCCCTCAGGAGCCCGAGGAGAGAAGCCGGACGATGTGTTGCCCGCCGGTGTCGTACCAGATCTGGAAGAAGCGCGGGCCGGCGTCTTCGAACCGGACGCGTTGATTTCGCCAGTCGATGCCGCGCTCTTTTACGAGGTCCTGGTCGATGAAGTTGGTCTGCAGGACGCGGCGTCCGTCCGACACCTGGCCCGTGTACTGGCGCACGTAGTTGGCGAGGAGAGGCGGCGACCCGCCGAAGGCTCCGCTCTGGCCGGCGAGCAGGCTGGGGAGGCGGGCCTCCATGGTTGCAATGTCGAGATCGCTCGGCGAAAAGCCGAGGGGTGCACCGCCGCCCGCGTCGAGCGGTGTGAACACGACCCCCTGGTAACCCACGCCAACCACCGCGCGCCGCAGCTCGACGGAGACGGTCTTCGGAAGCAGCGATGGCCGCGTCTTCTCCTGGACGCAGGCCGTGAGAAGCGCCGCGACGACGGCCGCGAGGAACGGTGCAGCTAAGGTGCGCAAGCGCTCAACCTCCGACAGCGCGACCGATGCGCTGGATCGCCTCGTCGACGTTTTTCCGCGAGTTGAACGCCGAGATGCGCGCGTAGCCCTCGCCCGACGCGCCGAAGCCGGAGCCCGGTGTGCACACCACGTGAGCCTCGTGGAGCAGCCGGTCGAAGAAGTCCCACGAAGTCTCGCCCTCGGGCGTGCGGATCCAGATGTAGGGGGCGTGCTCGCCGGCGAATACCGTGATGCCGGCGGCGGCGAGTTCCGCGCGCAGATTGGCGGCGTTCGCCATGTAGTAGTCGACCTGCACCGAGGTCTGGCGCTTCCCCTCCGGTGAGAACACCGCCTCGGCACCGCGCTGGATCGGGTAGGGGACGCTGTTGAACTTTGTCGCATGGCGGCGCGACCAGAGATCGCGCAGGGCGATCTCCTCGCCGGACGGCGTCGTGCCGATCAGCGCCTTGGGCACCACCGTGTACGCGCAGCGCACGCCGGTGAAGCCCGCTCGCTTCGAGAAGCTCCGCATCTCGATCGCGCACTCGCGCGCGCCGTCGATCTCGTAGATCGAGCGCGGCAGGACGGGGTCGCGGATGAACGCGTCGTACGCGGCGTCGAATACGATTACCGCGGAGTGCTCGCGCGCCCACGCCACCCAACTCGCCAGGTTTTCGCGCGACGCGACCGCACCGGTGGGATTGTTGGGCGAGCAGAGGTAGACGAGATCTGCTGCGGTCTCCGGCGGTCCCGGCATGAAGCCGTTCGCTTCGGTGGCCGGCAGGTAGATGAAGCCATCGTATCGACCGAGGTCGTCCGCGCCGCCCGTGCGCCCCGCCATGACGTTGGTGTCGACGTAGACCGGGTACACCGGGTCGGTGACGGCGATTCGCAGCTCGCTCGAGAAGATCTCCTGGATGTTCCCGCTGTCCTGTTTGCTGCCGTCGGAGACGAAGATCTCGTCGCTGTCGATATCGACGCCGCGCGCCTTGTAGTCGTGCTCGCGGATCGCGTCGACGAGGAAGTCGTAGCCCTGCTCGGGACCGTAACCGCGATGGCCCGCGTCGGTGCCCAGCTCGTCGGTGGCGGCCTTGATCGCGTCGACGATTGCCGGCGCGAGCGGAAGTGTGACGTCGCCGATGCCGAGGCGAATGAGGTTCGCAGCGGGATTTTCCGCGGAGAACGCGCGCACGCGCCGTCCGATTTCGGGGAAGAGGTATCCGGCCTGGAGCTTCTGGTAGTTCTCGTTGATGCGCATGGCGGGCGGAGAATAGCAGTGACGGCTTTCGGGGTCCCGATCTGGGCAATGCCCGGATCGCCCCGCCTTCGCTCGCGGCGCGCTAGTTCGGAATCAATACGCCGGGATTCATCACCCACCGCGGATCGAGTTCCGCCTTCGCTGCTCCGAGCGCGCGAGCGAAAACATCCGGGCGTTGCCGGTCGTACCACGGGCGGTGATCGCGGCCGACGGCATGGTGGTGGGTGATGGTCCCGCCGTGGGCGAGCAGGACCTCGCTGGCGGCGGACTTGATCTCGGCCCACTGCGAGAGCTCGCTGCCGTGGCGGGAGGGGGCGAGCACGGTGAAGTAGGGAGCGGCGCCGTCCGGATAGACGTGGGTGAAGCGGCAGGTGACGCTGCCGGCGCCGCAGATGCGTTTCACCGCGTCGCGCGTGGCCTGCATGACGTCGGCGTGGAAGGACTCGAAGCGGTCCCACGTCACGGCGGACTCGAAGGTCTCGGAGATCACGGCCGCTCGCGCGAGCACGTCGCGGGCGTAGGGGGCGCGGAGGAATGCGTTGCGCCAGGCGCTCGCGGCCTCGTCCCGCGCGGGGGCAGTGTCGGTGCGCGTCGCGACCGTGCCGTCGGGCGCGATACCGCCGGCGTCCCGGCACAGCTCGAGGGCGCGCGCCATCTTCGTGTCGAGGGGGTGGTCGGCCGATTCGAAGCCGAGGACGAGTACGGCATCGTCACCGTTACCCGCGCCGGACGTTGCCGCCTCCAGCGGGTCGAGCAGGCGGCAGTTCGCGGGGAAGAGTCCGCTCTGGGCGAGAACGCGCACCGCGCGGGCGCCGCGAGCGAAGGCATCGTCGTCGCTGCCGGATGCCGCCGCGAAGCGCACCGACGCGGACGCGCGGAACGTCGGGCGGTCCTGCAACCGCATCCACGCCTCGGTGATGATGCCGAGAATCCCCTCGGAGCCGAGGAAGAGCCGGTCGGGACTCGGCCCCGCACCGCTTCCCGGCAGGCGCCGACTCTCGACGACACCGGTGGGCGTCACCACACGCATGGACTCGACGAAGTCATCAATGTGCGTATGCAGCGTCGCGTAGTGCCCGCCCGACCGCGTCGCGATCCAGCCGCCCAACGTCGAGAACTCGAACGACTGCGGGAAGTGGCGAAGGGTCAGGCCGAGGGGGCGCAGTGCGGTTTCGAGCGCAGGGCCGAAGATGCCGGCCTGGATGCGCGCCGCGCGCGACGCGCGATCGATCTCGAGCACGGCGTCGAGCCGCGACAGGTCGATGCAGATCGCGCCCGTATACGTGTCACCGACGTCGGCTTCGACGCCGCCGACGACGCTCGAGCCGCCACCGTAGGGAATGGCGGCGGCGCCGGCGTCGCCCGCCCAATCGAGGAGAGCGGCCACTTCGTCCTCGCTCTCCGGGAAGGCCACGACGTCCGGAGGGTTCTCGAACTCGCCGCGCGCACCGCGCACGACATCGCGGTAGGACTTCCCGTACGTGTGACCCGCGCGCTCGAGGGGGTCGCTGGCGCAGCGCGCGGCGAGGGAGTCCGGCGGCGTGAGCCGCGCAGCGCGCAGCGCGACGTCCGTGATCCGCGGCGGCGGCCGCAGCTCCAGGTCATCCACGCCGAAGCGTTGGGCGATCGTCTTCGCGATGGCGACCGATTGTTCTTCGGTGGGCCCGGAAACCTCCGTCCCCCAGCCCCAGAAGCTGCGTCGATTCGACATATTCGTCTCTCCGTTCTGCGATGGCTGACTACCGATTTAGCGCCGCCCACGCGGGGCTGCTACACCGGGTCGCACTCTCTCCATCCATCGCACCCTGGTGAGGAAAGGAAGAATGACGCGACTCCTCCTCCGCGCACCCCTCGTGCTCCTCTTGCTGGTTTTCGCGGGCTGCCAGTCGCTCGCGACCGCCGGTGGTGGGAGCGCAGGCTCGCCTCCCGGCCGCCTCCCGTCCATCCTCGCGAGTCGCGAACTCGTGGTCGGGCTGTCCGGCAATCAACCCCCGCTCAACATGAAGAGCAGGAGCGGCGAGATCATCGGTCTCGAGGTCGACCTCGTAAACGCGCTCGCGGGCGCGATGGGGCTCGAGGTGCGTTTCACCGCGCTACCCTTCGCCGACCTGCTCCCGGCGCTCGAGAACGGCGAACTCGACCTCGTGATCTCCGGCCTCACGATCACTCCCGAGCGCAACTCGCGGGTGGCATTCGCCGGTCCGTACTTCATCTCGGGGAAGTCGGTGCTCACCAAGCAGGACCGAATCGCGAGCGTGCGCAACCCGGCGGACCTCGACGACCCCGCCCGCCGCTACGCGGCGCTCGCCGGCTCGACGAGCCAGGACTTCGTGGAGGCCGTCTTCGCGAAGGCGAAGGTCGTGCCCACGTCGGACTACGACACCGCAGTGAAGATGGTGATGGACGGCCACGTCGACGCACTCATCGCCGACTTCCCGATCTGCAGCCTCTCCTTGCTCCGCTACCCGGACGCCGGGTTGTCGACCCTCGCGACGCCCTTCACCATCGAGCCGCTCGGCATTGCGCTACCGGCCGACGATCCGCTGTTCGTGAACCTCGTCCAGAACTACCTGACGACGCTCGAGAACACCGGCATTCTCACGCAGCTCAAGGCCCGCTGGTTCTCGGACGGTTCCTGGCTGGCCGAGCTCCCCTGATCTTCGCCATGCGACGAGGACACAGCTCGCTGCAGCGGATCGCGCTTTGCTGCGGGTTGCTGCTCGCGCTGTCCGCTTGTGCGAGCAATTCCGGCGGCACGGCCAAGAAGGGGCAGCGGCAGATCCTCCTATCGACGGAGTACGACGACGCGCGCGTCGGCGCCGAAGCGTCGCAGAGCGTCGCCGCACAGATGGGTGTGCTCGATGATCCGGTGCTCCACGCGTACGTGAACGAAATCGGGCGCAAGCTCCTGCGCGGACTGCCACGCCGGTCGTTCAAGTACGAGTTCTCGGTGATCGACCAGTGGGCGCCAAACGCCTTCGCGCTGCCCGGCGGCTACATCTTCATCTCGCGGGGCCTGCTCGCCCTCGCGAACAGCGAGGACGAGCTCGCGTGCGTCATCGGTCATGAGATCACCCACGCAGACCGCCGCCACTCGGCGGCGCAGCAGGAGCTCGGGCGCCGCGGGAGTTTCCTGAAGATCTCGCCCGCCTTCCGCGCCAACGTGGCCGCGTACGGTCGCGACATGGAGCGCGAGGCGGACAAGGGCGGTCAGATCCTCGCCGCGGCCGCCGGTTACGACCCGATGGGGATGTCGACGTTCCTCGCGAACCTCGGTCAGGTCGAGCGGCTGGCGGTCGGCCACTCGCGAATGCGCTCGTTTCTCGACACGCACCCGGGTTCGCAGGAGCGGGCCGCCGCAAACGCCGTGCGCGCCATCGAGATCCGCTGGCAGCGCGACCCGGCGCTGGGCGATGTCCATTCGGCACACCTGCGTCGCATCGACGGCATGGCACTCGAGCAGCGGCCCGAGGCCGGCCTCTTCGTCGGCGATCGCTTTCTGCATCCCGACCTCGACTTCCAGCTGCGCTTCCCCAGCGGCTGGCCGACGTCGAACTCGAACCAGACGGTCGGGGCGTCGTCTCCGAAGGGCGACGCCGTGGTCTTCCTCACGGCCGACACGCCCGAGGGCGATCCGGAGCTGCTCGCGACGCAGTTCCTCGAGGCCGCGCAGCAGAACCAGAAGATCGAGCAGCTCGACTCGCGCCCGGTAAAGGTCGGACACCTCGACGCGTGGCGTCTCGAGGTCAAGGCCTCGGAGAGCCGCGGCTCGATGATCGCCAACATCACGTTCATCCCCTACCGCGGAGCGACCTGGCGGGTCACGGGCATGTCGCGATCGTCCGACGCCGAGAAGTACCGCGGTCGGCTGCTCGGAACCGCGCGCAGCTTCCGTCCCCTCACGCAAGAGGAGCGTGCGGGGATCCGCTCGAGTCGCATGCGCATCGCGACCGCGAAGGCCGGCGAGGGATTCGCAGCGTTGGCGAAGCGCACGGGAAACGCCTGGGACCCCGGCACCACCGCGGTCTACAACGGAGTGTTCGTCGATCACCGTTACCGAGGTGGCGAACTCGTGAAGCTGGCGCGCATCGAGCGCTACGTCCCGCCCGACGCGCCCTGAACGTCCCTTGGTGGACGAACTCCGTACGCTGTTCCTGCTGCTCGTCTTCTTCACGTGGGTGGTCAATCCCGTGTACGCGGCCATCCAGCGCGGGCGCGCCTTTGCGATCTTCAGCGCCGTGGTGATGACGATCTCCAACACCGGCGCGCTCGCGGTGCACGCGCGGCTGCCCGACTGGGTGTCCGCCGCGTGGCTGCCAGTCCTCGAGGTCGGGTTCGTCTACGGCGTCGCCGCCGCAGCACTCCACTATGCGCACCTCGTCCGCGCGAGGCTGCGCCCGGGGCTCTTCCGGGTGCTCGTCTCCGGGCCGGGCCAGGCGTTCGTGGCGTCGGGCTTCATGTCCGCGTTCTGGCTGCTCGGGCTCGTGGTTCTGCGCGCTCCGCTCGCGTTGTTCGGCTTCGACGAGATGCTGCGCTGGCTCGCCCCGCTCGATCTCGTTCCGTATGCGGCGGGGCTCGTCGCGCTGTTCACCTCCTCGCGCCCCAGGTCCGAGGTGGTGCGGATCCGGCTCGACGGCGGTTCCAAGGGCGACTTCACGCGCGTCCCGGTCGAGCGGTACCGACGCCGAACGCCGACTCCGCTGGCGTCGCGCCCGCTGCGGATCGTGCAGATCGCCGATCCCCATATCGGGCCGTGGCTGGCGCCGACGCAGCTGCGCGCGATCGTCGACGATCTCGTCGGCAAGCAGCCCGATCTCGTGCTCCTCACGGGCGACTTCCTGACGATGGAGAGCAATGCCTCTCCCCAGGCCCTCGCCGAAGCGCTCGCCCCGCTCGAGCGGCTGTCCGACCGATGCTTCGCGATCTTCGGCAACCACGACCACGAGGCGCCCGAGGTGGTGCGCGCGGGCCTCGCTGCCAATGGAATCCAGTTGCTCGTGGACGACTCGGTATGTGCCGATACGGAGGCTGGACCCGTGCAGATCGTCGGCGCGGACTACCGCCGGCGCGACCGCGAGGAGCACCTCGCCACGCTCCTCGCGCGCCACCCGCGGATCGACCACCACCTGCGGCTCCTGCTGCTCCACGACCCGAGCGCGTTCCACGATCTGCCCGACGACGACGTCGACCTCGTGCTCTCGGGCCACACCCACGGCGGGCAGGTGGGCCTCGTGAGCTTCGGCCTCGACTGGACCGTGCTGTCCCGCTCGCGCTGGCCCGACCAGGGGCTTTTCGCGCGGGGGCGCAGCCACCTCTACGTCCACCGGGGCACCGGTTTCTACGGTTTTCCACTGCGGGTGGGTGTGCCCGGCGAGGCGTCGGTGTTGGAGCTGTCCGTAGGATCCCACGCCTGGGCTCCGAGATGAAGGGAGCGGCGGGGAGGTCCGGGCGTGTCGGCTGGATCGCGCTCGGGGCCGTCCTCGCGCTTCTGGGCGGACCGCTGGGTTGGGTCGTCAGCGACCGCATCGAGCAGAACAACGATTTCTGCACGAGCTGTCACCTCACGCGAGAGATTCCGCTACACCGCGAGATCCGAAGCGATTTCGACGCCACGCAGCCGGGCGTGCTCGCCGCCGTGCACGGAGCGGCGCGGTGGCCGCGGTCGGAGGCCGCCGCCGACCCCCGCGATTTCCGCTGCATCGACTGCCACGGCGGGACGAGCCTCGTCGGCCGGGCGCGCGTCAAGGCGCTCGCGTTGCGGGACCTCTTCTGGTACGTCACGGGTCACTTCGAGGAACCGACCGGCATGCGCTGGCCGCTCTGGGACGAGGATTGCGCGAAGTGCCACTCGTCCTTCGAAGAGTCGGAGCCCGACCCGTGGGCTTCTCCCCGCTTCCACCAACTCGCCGTACACAACGTCGATCTGGGTGTGGATTGCGTCGAGTGCCACCAGGTCCACCGAGCGGGCGGGAATCCCGACGCTTTCTTCGTGCGCGCCGCGTGGGTGCGCGGTCAGTGTGCCCGCTGCCACGCCGAGTTCGAATAGAATGTGCGTCGCACGGCAAGGCTCGGAGTTTCGGGTCTGAACGCATTCGGGGAACGGATGGAGGGGATGATGATGAAGTACCTCAGGTTCGGATGGGCTCTTGCTGCGACGCTCGTCGCGCTGGCACCGGTCGCGACGGCCTACCCGGGCGGCACGCCGAACTACCAGACGAACGTCGCACCGTACTGCGCGTCGTGTCATTCGTCGCGGTCGGCCGAGGCGCTCGCCGGCGCCGGCGAGCGCGCGGGCAAGGAGGTGGCGGAGCGCAAGCAGATTGCTCTCATCGTGAACGGCAAGGGCAAGGGCTACGCCGCGCTCAGCGAGGCGGACCGCAAGATCCTCGCCGACCAGATCCGCGCGCTCGACGCCGCGTCGACCGTGACGCTCCAAGCGCCCGACAGCGTGAAGCGCGGGCAGACGTTTCAGGTCGTCGTCGACGTCACCGGCGGTAGCGGTCCCGTGGTCGGTGTCGGACTCGTCGACCGGGCGCACCGCTGGTACGCGCGACCCGCGACGGCCGCGGGATGGACGGTGGTGATGCCGCCCCAGATCGTGGCCGCTGGAGAGCCGGCGATGCAGTGGCTCGAGAAACGCCCCGAGGCCGCGGACCGCAATCTCACCTTCGTGAACGTCCCCGGCGTGTCGTCGGATTCGGCCGCGGAGACCTGGGGCAGCGCACAGGTCACCTTCACGTTGCGCGCGCCGGACCAGACCGGCTCCGTGCCGCTCGGCGCCGTCTTCCTCTACGGTACCGAGAAGTCGACCGTTCTCGGCTACACGACGAACGCGGTGGGCTGGAAGGAGGTCCGCGGCGGCACGGGCGGTGGCTCGGGGCGCATCCTGTTCGCGCCCGTCAAGCAGATCCAGGTGCAGTAGACCCCTCGGCGTCGTCGTAGCGGGTGAACTCGCCCGCGCGCAGGCGGTTCATGTAGAGGTCGAGGTCCGAGCGGATCTTCCCTGACAGGAGCATCATGCCCACCAGGTTCGGGAAGGCCATCCCGAGGATCATCATGTCGCCGAAGTCGATCACGGCGCGGGCGTGGAAGATGGCGCCGAGCCAGGCGAACAGCAGGAAGATCCCCTTGTAGCCCAGGACGGAGCGGATCCCGAAGAGGCTCACCCAGCACTGCTCGCCGTAGTAGCTCCACGAGATCATCGTGCTGAAGGCAAAGAGCACGGCGATGAACGAGAGCACGATCGGAAACCACGGGAACACGGTCGCGAACGCCCACGACGTCATCGCAATGCCCGAGCCCGCCGCCGGTTCCGCGTGTGCGCCCGTCGCGACGATGACGAGGCCGGTCATCGTGCAGACGACGATGGTATCGATGAAGGGCTCGAGGAGAGCCACCATGCCCTCGCGTACCGGCTCGTCGGTGCGGGCGGCGGCGTGGACGATGGCGGCCGAGCCCGTTCCGGCCTCGTTGCTGAACGCGGCGCGCCGGAAGCCCTGAATCAGGACGCCGACGAATCCGCCGAGCCCGGCTTCGAACGAGAAGGCCGAGCTCACGATCGTTCCGATGGCCGGTCCGAGGGAGCCCGCATGGCTCAGCAGGATCACGAGCCCGCAAACCATGTAGATCGTGCACATGAACGGCACGAGCGCCGACGCGACCTCGCCGATGCGCTTGATGCCGCCGACGATGACGATGGCCACGAGACCCGCGAGGGCGAGTCCGAAGATCACGGCGCCGGCGGGCTGGGCAAGCGCGGGAACCACCGAGGCGATCTGCGCGTACGCCTGGTTCGACTGGAACATGTTGCCCCCGCCGAGGCTACCGCCGATGCACATCACCGCGAAGACGACCGAGAGCACGCGTCCGAGCCGCGGCATGCCGATCTCGGCGAGGCCGTCGCGCAGGTAGTGCATCGCGCCACCCGAGACGTGACCGTCCGAGCGCGTGATGCGGTACTTCTGGCCGAGCGTGCACTCGGCGAATTTCGAGCTCATCCCCAGGAAGCCGGCACAGACCATCCAGAAGACCGCGCCGGGTCCGCCGATCCCCACTGCCACCGCGACGCCCGCGATGTTCCCGAGACCGACGGTCGCCGACAGTGCGGCCGAGAGGGCCTGGAAGTGCGAGATCTCGCCGCCCTCCCCGGGCCGCGTGTAGCGGCCGCGCACGCAGTCGATGGCGTGCAGGAAGCCGCGAAGGTTCACGAACTGGAAGCGCAGTGTGAAGTACGTGGCGCCGATGATCAGCCAGAGCACTACGAGCGGGAGGGTCACCGCGTCGTCGAAGAAGGCGACGTCGAAGAAGATCACCGCCTCGAGGGGCTTCACCACGGCGGTCTGGAAGAGATTCTCGAGCCAGACGAGCCAGCCTGATGACGGATCCACGGGTCTCACCTCCTGTCCGGGGG
>SPKZ01012403.1_pt1 | contig 19982 bp, 15 predicted proteins | sample 2456571 | NCBI WGS metagenome assembly SPKZ01 (sample SAMN11192286, study PRJNA482655) | marine metagenome | biome: ENVO:00000447; feature: ENVO:00000244|ENVO:00000211|ENVO:00000569|ENVO:00002023; material: ENVO:00002151; isolation source: ocean water from marine abyssalpelagic zone ... | reverse complement strand
GATCATCACTAATCTCGTGAATGAGCCCAAACGTTAAGGCGGCATCCGCTTTAAAACGCTCAGCAGTTAAAAAGTAACGACGCGATTGGCGCTCGCCAATCGCTGCCACCACATAGGGACTAATGACAGCAGGAATTAAGCCAATTTTAACTTCGCTTAAACAAAAACTCGCTCGTGGTGTTGCTAGCGCGATATCACAACAGGCGATTAGGCCAACGGCACCACCGAAGGCTGCACCTTGCACTAGGGCAATGGTTGGCTTCGGAAAAAAGTTAATGTCAGCCATTAATTGCGCGAGAATCGATGCATCATCAAGATTTTCCTGATAATCCTTGTCAGCCATCGCCCGCATCCAATTAAGATCGGCGCCAGCAGAAAAGTTTTTGCCGTTGGCGCGAAGAATCACAGCGTGGACATTATCATCGGCTTTTAATTGGGCAAAAGTAGTAATCAGTTGTTTGATCATTACATCGTCAAAAGCATTATGGACCTCGCGGCGATCCATGGTCACGGTCGCGATGCCCCGTTGATCAATACTTGTTGCGACATAGGTTGCTAAGTTAGGTGTTAGGGAATTAGTCATCATCACTCCTACATTCTAAAGATCCCGAATTGAGTATCCTCAATCGGGGCATTTAATGCGGCAGAAATGGCTAATCCTAATACTTGGCGGGTTTGCGCCGGATCGATAATACCATCGTCCCATAAACGGGCACTGGCATAGTAAGGATTACCTTGTTTTTCATATTGTTCAATAATCGGGGCTTTAAAGGCTACTTCTTCCTCAACGCTCATACTTTGTCCTTTACGGGCAAGGCCATCTTGACGCACTTGCGCTAACACCCCAGCCGCTTGTTCGCCGCCCATCACTGATATACGAGCGTTGGGCCACATCCACATCATGGTTGGATCATAAGCACGACCACACATTCCGTAGTTACCGGCACCATAACTGCCGCCGATTAAGACGGTGAATTTTGGTACTTTGGCACAAGACACCGCGGTCACCATTTTTGCGCCATGCTTAGCAATACCTTCTGCTTCGTATTTTTGGCCGACCATAAAGCCGGTGATATTTTGCAGAAACACCAAGGGAATTTTACGTTTACAACAGAGCTCAATAAAGTGGGTGCCTTTTTGCGCTGATTCAGAAAATAAAATCCCGTTGTTAGCAACAATGCCGACCGGATAACCATGAATACGAGCAAAACCACAAACTAAGGTTGAGCCATAATATTGTTTAAACTCATCAAAATCTGAACCATCAACCACTCGAGCTATCACTTCTTTAACATCAAAAGGCTTTTTCAAATCGGTGCCGACAATGCCATATATTTCTTTGGCATCGAACAAGGGCTCAACGGTAGGTAACACACTAATGTTGGGCTTTTTAACGTGATTAAGACGGCTGATTGATGAACGAATGATTTGTAGCGCATGCTGATCGTTTTGGGCGTAATGATCTGCCACGCCCGATACTTTACAGTGAACGTCGGCGCCGCCTAAATCTTCGGCACTCACGACTTCACCGGTCGCTGCTTTAACTAACGGTGGTCCCGCCAGAAAAATAGTCCCTTGCTCTTTAACGATAATCGACTCATCAGCCATCGCTGGCATGTAAGCACCGCCAGCAGTACAAAGCCCCATCACTGAGGCTATTTGTGGAATACCTTTAGCAGACATATTGGCTTGATTAAAGAAAATTCGACCAAAATGGTCACGATCAGGAAAGACCTCATCTTGGCGCGGTAAAAAAGCACCGCCAGAGTCGACCAAATAAATACAAGGTAAATGACACCGCTCAGCAATGTCTTGGGCACGTAGATGCTTTTTGACCGTTAGCGGGTAATAAGTTCCGCCTTTTACGGTAGCGTCATTAGCCACAATCATACATTCGATGCCACTGACTCGGCCAATCCCCACAATTACACCAGCACAAGGTACAAAGTCGTCGTAGCATTGCCATGCGGCAAATTGACTTAATTCTAAAAACGGACTGCCGTTATCGAGTAGGGCGTTGATTCGATCCCGTGCTAGCATTTTCCCTCGGGACAAATGACGTTGTTGCGATACTTCACCGCCGCCTTGTTTTAAGGTGGCAAGATTCTTATTTAACTCTGTCACTAAGGCTTGCATCGCCTCTGATTTAGCGCTGAATTCTTGACTGCGAGTGTTAATTTTCGATGAGATAATGGTCACGAGCAAGCTCCTGATAATCGCTGAAACATTGCTGTTTCAGCCAATAAAATAGATAAGAAAGGTTATTTAGACTCGTTGAACAATTCGCGGCCAATTAACATCCGGCGAATTTCTGAGGTGCCTGCGCCAATTTCATAGAGCTTAGCGTCACGCAATAGGCGACCGGCTGGAAATTCGTTGATATAGCCGTTGCCGCCTAATAATTGAATAGCATCTAGTGCCATTTTTGTGGCTAGCTCGGCACTATATAAAATAACGGCTGCGCTGTCTTTACGAGTCGCTTCGCCACGATCACAGGATTTTGCTACCGCATAAACATAGGCTTTTGCTGCGTTCATTTGGGTGTACATATCGGCAATTTTACCTTGAATAAGCTGGAACTCACCGATTGATTGACCAAATTGGACACGGTCGTGAATGTAGGGAACCACTAAGTCCATACAAGCATCCATGATGCCTAGCGGGCCACCAGCTAACACTAAGCGTTCGTAATCGAGCCCACTCATTAACACTCTGACGCCTTTATTAAGCTCGCCTAAAATATTTTCGACGGGTACTTCACAGTCTTGGAATACTAATTCACAGGTGTTAGAACCACGCATCCCTAACTTGTCGAGCTTTTGCGCTTGAGTGAAACCTTTATAACCACGTTCAATGATAAAAGCGGTGATACCGTGAGGGCCTTTGTCGATATCTGTTTTCGCATAAACGACATAGGTCTCGGCATCGGGACCATTGGTGATCCACATTTTGGTGCCATTAAGAATATACTTGTCGCCGTCTAAACGGGCGCTTAGTTTCATTGACACAACATCGGAACCGGCATTAGGTTCACTCATGGCTAAGGCGCCGACATGCTCACCGCTAATTAATTTAGGCAGATATTTTTCTTTTTGGGTTTGATTACAGTTTCGGTTAATTTGATTAACACAAAGATTTGAATGAGCACCGTAACTTAAGCCAACAGAAGCAGAGGCACGGCTAATTTCCTGCATCGCGACAACATGAGCTAAATAACCCATCCCAACGCCACCAAGTTCTTCGGGTACAGTGATACCTAACAGGCCCATATCACCAAATTTGCGCCATAAATCCGCTGGAAATTCATTGTCTTTATCTATTTGTTCGGCGCGGGGAGCAATTTCGTCTCGGGAAAACGCGTTTACTGTATCGCGTAACATATCAATAGTTTCGCCGAGGCCAAAATTTAATGAGCTAAAGGTAGATTGCATGTCATTCTCCGTTAAGGTAACGCAAAAGAACAACCTCGCTGCTCTTTTGCTATTTTATGAGGTCTTTTAACTCGCTTTGACAACGAGTCTCCACTGAACTTAGCTCCATTAACACTACAGTAATATCTTCCATTTGCTGTTGTAAATGCTCTTTCTTTTCGTCGATTAAGCTCAGCATGGTATGCAGTTGTTGGACACTAGAACGATCAGCATCATATAAATCGAATAAACGACGGGTTTCAGCCAGTGAAAATCCCAAACGCTTACCACGTAAAATTAATTTCAGTCTTACCCGATCTTGTGGGCTATAAATACGGGTTTGGCCACGACGACTCGGTTTAATCAGACTTTGGTCTTCATAAAAGCGAATGCTTCGTGTCGTGACTTCAAATTCCTTTGCTAAATCACTTATTGAATATGTTTTTTGGCTTTCTATCATTATTCATAGTCCTGAAATTTATTATACCGTACATGAAGTTTACGTTAAGGTAAAGTTTTTACTGGTGCGGTTGTTCAATATATAGATGATAGTTTACCTGTTCGAATAGGTAGACTAAAGCTAAAAGGTGATTATTAAAGGAATAACTTAGGGGGGATAGGTGTTAGCAATAAGTCTAAGCCGCTAAGGTCTAATTATTTAGCATTACCTTAACGTGTAAGTTATATAAAAAATAGGTATATAACTATAATTAAAAGTAAGGAGAGCGGTCGTGGATCAAGATCCGTCTTATCAAGAGCTATATGATACATCGATTCATAAACCACAAGAATTTTGGGCCGATGCTGCTCAAGCAATTAGCTGGAGTAAGCCTTGGGATAAAGTGTTAGACGATAGCAATATTCCTTTTTATCGTTGGTTTACCGGTGCCACACTAAATACGTGTTATAACGCGGTCGATCGTCATGTTGAACAAGGTTATGGTGAGCAAACCGCGATTATCTATGATTCGCCGGTAACCGATTCGAAGCAAAAAATTAGCTTTAGTGAATTGCTGCATCAAGTGTCAAAAATGGCAGGGGCGTTAGCGAGTTGTGGCGTCACTAAAGGTGATCGGGTGGTGATTTATATGCCAATGATCCCGCAAACGTTAGTCGGGATGTTAGCTTGTGCGCGCCTTGGTGCGATTCATTCTGTGGTGTTTGGTGGTTTTGCAGCTAATGAATTGGCGACCCGGATTGATGATGCTAAACCTAAAGTGGTGTTATCTGCTTCCTGTGGTATTGAACCTAACAGAACAGTAGCTTATAAACCGTTACTCGATAATGCTATTGATATCGCTAGTCATAAACCGAGCCATACTATTATTTTTCAGCGTGAACAATTGGTGGCGCAGATGACGGATGGTCGAGATTTTGATTGGCAACAAGTCTCTGACAGCAGTGAATATCATCCTTGTGTTGAGGTCTTAGCAACCGATCCACTTTATATTTTATATACATCAGGCACCACGGGCCAACCTAAAGGCGTGGTGCGCGATAATGGTGGGCATGCGGTTGCACTAGCCTGGACTATGAAGCATATTTACAATGTAAAACCTGGTGAAGTGTTTTGGGCTGCCAGCGATGTGGGTTGGGTAGTTGGCCATTCTTATATTTGTTACGGCCCGTTGATTAATCGTAGCACCACGGTTTTATTTGAAGGCAAACCGATTGGCACGCCAGATGCTGGCATTTTTTGGCGAGTGATTGAAGAATATCAGGTCAAGAGTTTATTTACTGCGCCCACCGCTTTTCGGGCGATTCGGGCCGCAGATCCTGAAGGAAAATTAATTGATAAATATGATTTAAGTTGTCTTAATGCCCTTTATTTGGCGGGCGAGCGCTGTGATCCCGCGACACTGATATGGGCGCAAGATAAGCTGAAAGTGCCAGTGGTTGATCATTGGTGGCAAACTGAAACTGGTTGGTCAATTGCTGCCAATTTACTTGGTAGCTGTCCTGCACCGATTAAAGCGGGATCACCGTCGCGACCTGTTCCTGGGTATAACGTTGAGGTTGTTGACGCTAGTGGCGCGAAAGTAGCGGCTGGTGAATCAGGAATGATTGTGATTAAACTACCGTTACCGCCGGGTACTTTACCGACCTTGTGGCAAAATAATGGTCGTTATTACGATGCTTATTTAAGTCAAGTTGAAGGTTATTATTTGACGGGTGATGCTGGTTATATCGATCAAGACAATTATTTGTGGATCATGAATCGCATTGACGATGTTATTAATGTTGCTGGTCATCGATTGTCGACCGGACGATTAGAGGAAGCACTCAGTAATCACCCAAGTGTTGCTGAAGTGGCGGTAATAGGTGTTCATGATGAACTCAAAGGTGAGTTGCCATTAGGGCTGGTGGTGTTAACCAGTGATTGCGATTTAAGCCACGTTGATATTGAAAAGGCACTGATTAAGCAAGTGCGAGAAGATGTCGGTCCGGTTGCTGCATTTAAACTCATTGCCGTGGTGGATAGGTTGCCTAAAACCCGCTCGGGAAAAATACTGCGGGCAACGATGAAAAATATTGCTAACAGTAGTGAGTATACAGTGCCAGCAACAATTGAAGATGCGTCGGTGCTGGAATCAATCGAACAATCATTACAACAAATGGGCTACGCGCAATAAGTTATCACCACCGAGAATAACACTGCCACCATCTTCGATGGCAGTGTTATGATAAGGGTTAATTCTATTATCTGAGCAAGCAATTGGCTGAACAAGTACAAATTAATTTGCTGTCCTTTCAACGAAAAACGCTTAATTCCTATTTATTAAAAGCAAAAATTCGGGAGTCTGGCGCTATTTTAATACGCAAAGGTCGCTCAAGAAATTGGATTTTGCAGGCTGATTCGAACCAAATTCAACAAATCATCAGTGATATTGAAATTGCCGAGCAGCCGAGTTGGTTGTGGTTAATTAAAGTTCTCTCGAAACAACATCACCAACTGACTGAGTCTGAAATTCTTAATTTAGTAAAACTAAACCCCGCCATTACTATTAATCAATTGGTTTCACTCACTAACTGCACACTATTACAAGCCCGTGCTGCTTTAGATATTTTTGAATGGGACATGTAGCCACGGCTAGCGCATTATAATCTAGATATCGACACATATTACGCAAACACGCCGTAAGTACACCACTGCTTCGCGAACTTCCTTGTATCAAAGACACAAGGTTTCGCTGCGGCTCTAGGTTCGATTTTTCATCCTTGAAAAATAAGGTTTGCTCCACATGTACCGATATCTCCTGCGTTCTGAGTATTAAATTTAAAACGCTCTTGCCGTAGACATGTAGCCTGGTATCTCTTTGAATGAGAATATTTCTTTTTTAGACAAAAATTATAGATTTTCGACTATCCTAGTTTTAGGCAATCAAGTTGCCGACTATTAAGTATTACTCGGTTTTACTCAGTACATTTAAGTTGAGTAATTTTTATTTATAATAATGTTAATAAATAAGAGAATATCTATGAAAATTCCATTAACGCTGATTTCAGCAAGTCTAATGATGATATGTGGTAACAGTACTGCGGCAGCACAATCGCGGACACTACCTTTTACTGAAAACTTTAACGGGGCCCAATTAACGCAATCACTTTCGCAATCGATGGAAGTGTATATTGAGTTGGTACAACCTCAGCAAGCACCGATGTTACGTCATTTAAAAAAAGCTAAAACAGGCAATGACCACAGTGCAGCACTACAAGCGCTCAAGCATCAATTAAGTGCCTTTAATATTAAAACCCTTAAAAATAAATCTAACAAACGAGGTATTCAAGCCATTATTCAGTCTCATGATTTAGAGGCGATTAAGGCATTGCCCGAGGTTAAACGCGTGATGCCAGTGATTCAACATCAGCTAAATCATATCAATAGTGTTCCTTGGATTGGTTCACCCCAAGCATGGAAAACCTTAGGTGGTAATGGCAATAATAATGGCGACCCGATCACGGTCGCTATTATTGATACCGGGATTGATTATTATCATCAAAACCTAGCCGGCGCTGGTGATGTCTCTGAATATGAAGCTGATGATCCTAATATTATTGAACCGGGTAGTTTCCCAACCGCTAAAGTTGTTGATGGCTGGGACTTTGCTGGACCTGATGCCGCTAATCCAATGCCTGATGGCGATCCGATTGATCGCCGTGGCCATGGTTCTCATGTTGCAGGCTCAAGTGCTGGAGTAGGTGTGGAAGGTAGCATTGGACAAGGCGTCGCTCCAGGTGCTCATTTATATGCCTATAAAGTATTTGGTGATGTTGCTGGATCAACAGGCTTGTCTCACCTTGCGATAATGCGAGGGACTGATCCCAATCAAGATGGTGACACCGAAGATCATGTCGATGTCATGAATTTAAGTTTAGGATCATCGTTTGGTATGGCTGGTAGTGCGGGGGCTAATGCCGCCGATGACGCGGCCGCTGCTGGGGTCGTTGTGGTGATTTCTGCGGGTAATTCAGGAAACATCCCATATATTGTCGGCAGCCCTTCCATTGCTCCAGGCGCTATTTCGGTCGCCAGTTCGATTGCTGGTGGCACGACTCAAGGTGCTAATGTTAGCTCTGACGACGCGAGTGTGAATGGTGATATTGTCGCGGTGGAAGGGGCTCATTTTAATAAATTTGCTCAAGGATATTCAATTGATGGTGCGCTAGTCGCTGCTGCGCCGCACAATGGTTGTTCAGCTTTTACCAATGCCGATGATTTTAACGGTGAGGTGGCACTGGTGATCCGTGGTGCGTGTGGTTTTAAAGATAAATACGCCAATGCTCAAGCGGCGGGCGCATCGGGTATTATTGTATATAATGATGGAACGAGTGACTCAAGACAAAATCCACTAGTGATGGGAGGGTTAACCGCAGCCGAAACAATTTCAGGGGTAATGGTTAGTCATACCGATGGCGCGGCTTTAAATAACGCATTAATCCACACCCAAGCAACTTCTGTGGTAGTCAACAGTGCCACCAGAACAAATACCGATCCGAATTTTGATGATACATTATCTGGTTTTACTTCTCGTGGTCCAGGCGATGGCAATATATTTAAGCCTGATTTAGCAGCCCCAGGGCAGAGTATTATTTCTACTGCGGCAGGAACGGGGAGCAGGTCTGCTAACTTCAGCGGGACGTCAATGGCAGCACCTCATGTCGCCGGTGTTGCTGCATTGCTAAAACAAAAATGGCCCAATGTACCGACGGTTGGCTTAAAAGCGATGATGCAGAATTCGTCAACACCCGCCTATATCGATGGTATTGCCGGTTCATCACAACCTTATCCATTATCATTACAGGGTGTAGGTCGGGTGCAAGCTGATGTTGCTGCAACGTTATCTAGTTATGCTTATCCCGGTGGAGTGTCCTTTGGGCGAGTGAACCCAACGTCTCGCGATAGCTTAATTAAGAAAGTAATGATTAAAAATCTTTCTGGCTTAGCTCGAACGTATACGGTTTCACATCAACCTAATCAAACCATGGCAGGTGTTGAAGTTTCGGCAATAATTAAAACTATTCACGTTAGGCCTTGGAGTGAAAAGGCCGTTTATTTAAGGCTAGTAATGAAGCCAAAAAATGCGCCGTTTGATAGTGAAAATAATAGTCAATCGGAAGTAGATGGTTGGATTGTCTTAAATGAACTGGGTGGTGATACGTTACGCGTTGGTTATATGGCTATTGTTGATCCAGCATCAAAAATTTCACTCTATAGTAGTCGCCGTGGCAAGCTTAAATTTAAGAATCGCGCTAAAACCAAGGGTTATGCAAAAGGCTTTACCTTAGCGGGACAAAGCGATACAGACAGGGATTCTGCCGCGACCATTGACAGTTTAGGCTGGCGAAACACGGCATTATTTGGTGCGCCTGCGGTTGAATTTGCCTTAACGACTAAAGGAGAGTGGGGCTCATTAAGTGCTTATCGTGCCATTTTAAGGATTGATAACGACGAAGATGGTAGTGTCGATCATGTGTTGTTTTTACACGATTACGGTAATCGAGGGCAAACAACAGGCACAGTGACCAGTCAAAAGCAGCCTAGCTCAACTCCTAACGGTATTTGGACCTTAACTGATGCTGATTATGATTATAATGATCGCGCGGCATCAGGGGTGTGGATTCGAGATGTTAATGCTTTTGGTTCTGAATATCCGAACATTGGATTCTTAGCCCCAAATGATAGTAGCTTTGATTATGAATTGACCATGGTGAATCGAAAAACAGGCGAGTCAGATACCATTAGTGGTTCAATCGACTTAACACAAGAGATCACCGTCGATACTCCTAATTTTACCTTAGATGCGAAAGAGAAAGCACGAGTGCGTATTACTTCGAGTATTGAAGGGCGGATGCTATGGACTTTCCAATCTAATCAAGTGGGCCGACAATCGACTATTGTTGATATTGACTAATCGTTGTGAGTCTTAAGTAAAAGTCTCCTTTGGGAGACTTTTTGATTTGTTAACCAATAAAAATCATTGAGATATCATCACTCATATTAAGCAAGCGTTCGATATGATGTTGTTCAATAACCATGCCTTTAGTGAGTACTGGAATTCGTCCACCATTGTGGTGTATATCTTGGGTTAAAATCATTTTCGGTACTAATTTGGTAATGTCGATCGGATATTCAATATCTCCTTCATCGGCTTGAGGTCTCTGCTCAAGTAACGTGATGTATTGTTTTAGTATTGCCAGATCAAAATGTTCATTAGCTAAAAGTTGCAGTCGAGTGATCGCTGCTTGAACCGTCAGGGGTTTTTTGGTACTACGTCCAATGATTAAGTTATCAAACTCAGTGACAATTGCTAAAATTCGTGAGCCAAGTGGGATATTGTCGCCGCTTAAATGCTCTGGGCGGCCTAAACCATTCACTTGTTCACTGATATGTTCAATAATATTTGCCACGTACATCATTTCCTCCAACGGCGCTAGCTGCGTTTTACTGTGCTGAAGAAATTGCTCAAACTGTGCAAGTTCTAGTTGGGTTAGTTGATCGTAGGGGGTCGTCAATAGTGATTGCGGTAATGTCAGCTTTCCTGCCTCATAAAGTAATCCCGCGACATAAATTTGGAAAATCATTAGTTTGTCACAGCCTAGTTGATGAGCGAGTAATCGTGCATGGCTAGCAACACGGTGACTATGACCAGTATGTTCTTGGGTGTGGAGGGCGATGGCATTGGCATAAATATCAATAAATACTTGAAATGTTTTGCGCAACCGGGAAAAACTTTTTGCTTCTTTACCAGAAAGCATCGACAGCTTCTTTTTATTTTTTGAGAGAGTTAACTCCATCGACATATTAAGCAATGATAATTGTGAATTTTGTTGTTGATGTTGTTTAAGTAAACTTTTAGTTCGTAGTTCTTCGATTAAGACCGTAAAGGATTGTTGCAGTACGTCGATCAGTTCATCGTTGTCCCATGGCTTGGTAAAGTAGTGGGTTATTTTTCCTTCATTAACCGCATCTAACATCCTATTAATATCGCTATGACCGGTTAAAATGAAGCGTTTAGCACCGGGAGTGATCTCGGCCGCTTGGGCTAAAAATTCGGCGCCATCCATGATTGGCATACGCATATCAGACAAAATAAGCGGGATAAAATTATGGCGTAATAGGGTTAGTGCCTCGAGCGGGTTTGAAAATAAATGGAGAGTAAAATGATGGCGTAACACCCGTGCTAATGCGTTTAAGACATCGATATCATCATCTAAAATCAACAGTTCCGGTTTCGTCATTGTAATATCCTTATAGTATAGAGCTGATTCTACATTATTTTTTGATATTACAAAAACTTATACCAATCTTATTAAGTTTGTGATTTTGTTGTACGTAGATAAAGCAACGCCGTGTACGTTAATTTTGATCAGATTGGTATTATACTTCTAAAGCTAATATTTTTCGTCTTTTTATCCAATGGCAAAGTTTTTTAGCTAGGGTTGGTAAAATGCCATCAAAGCGCTCGATCTCTCTGAGTAATTCGTTTTTGAGGCTGGGATTGAATTGATCATTTATCACGATACCAATGAGTAATGCTTGTGCTTTGTTCAGTTTGTTTAGGGTATTAACTACCGCTGTGTTGGTTGTTCTGCCAGCGAGTACGGTTAATATGGTGCCATCACAGGCGCTTGATATATATTCCGGCGGTAGGTTAGCTCGGTTCGTTAGGCTCATTGGAGAAGTATCAATGAGCACATTGTCATAAGTGTCGAGCCATTGTGTAATGTGGTTTTGGAGGACGCCTGGCTCTCGTAATCCAAGGACTAGTTTACGTTCAATTGGAACCGATATAATGGCAATATTGGTATTACCATTAGCTTGTGGCAATACTGCTGGTAACGGTAAGCCTCGGGATGAATTACTGTTGACACTCGGTTTGGTTAATGCACTTAACTCTGGGTTGTAGATGTTAAAATCAACCACTAAGGTTTTTCTACCTGCGAAGGCATTGCGTTTTGCCAAACTGAGGAGCAGCGAACTGACGCCTTCTCCTGGAGTGGTTGAGACGATAGCTAGTGATTTTATGTCTCGGGCGAGTGTGGCGCTATAAATATATTCAAGTTCAAGATAAGACTCTGGAATGTGGATCATCACAATGCTCCTTTATAATAAACCAAGTAATGACGCTAGAGAGACCAGTTCAAAGACATCACGTAAGCTTGCTCTAGCTTTGGATAAAGTGCTTTGTCGTTGGTCTGGTACATAAACCGTATCGCCAACCCTGATCACTGGTAATGCTGAAAAATCGGCGGTTTGGCTGAAAAGTGCTAGGTCAAACACCTGTGCCTGACTGCGGCAGCAAGAAAGGTTAATCACGGTTATTTTTTCGATGTATGCCGTGGCACTAGTGCCTCCTGCTTGGGCCAATAGATCTAAAATAGTCATGTTGTCGCTATAACTATAGCGTCCCGGTTTATTGACTGCCCCTAATACACGAACGGTCATCTCTTTTGGTTTATCAAGCCATTCTCTATTGCGCTCTGGCAGATAGATTGTGTCTCCCGTTCTAATCTCGGGTAATAGGTGTTCATCGCCAGTTTCAAAATACAGTGCGAGGTTGAGTTGACTAACTGAAGCATGATCAGTATGGCGATGACTAATTCGGATGTTACGAAGGTCTGCTTTGTCGGTCGGGCCATCAGCAGCCGCTAAAATATCGAGAAAATTCATTTTGTTGGTAAACATATAGCGTCCGGGTGCACCCACTTGACCAAAAACGTAAATTGATTTTTCGGCAGATTGCCTGACCCATTGTGCCTTATTATCGTGCGGATCATTGGGTAAACTATGAACCCTAATCGTCGCACCGGCACGAATGATTGGTAGCTTAGATTCACGGGATGCTTGACTAAGGAAGCTATCTAGATCAAAATTATAATGCGTGATTTTGCCATGTAGATCGGGGGTAAGAACGTCAATGTTGGCGGTGTCAGCGCGCGATGTTGGTCCGCCGACATGGGCTAGTAAGTCAATCAATGACATTTCATTGGCCCATTCATAACGCCCCGGGCGAACGACTTCACCAATCACTCGTACCGCGCGTTTTGGCGATATTTTAAGCCATGACTTTTCATTGATATCGGTTTTTTCGGGGACAAAAATCGCGTCACCGGCCACAATAGCTGGGAGCGAACGATCCGTTGTGCCATGGGTATAAGCGGTGAGATCGAAAGACTCGACTTGGCCATCGGCCTTAATTATTTTTATTTGGCGCGATTCTGCAAATCGTGTTGGTCCGCCCGCATTGGCGAGAATATCCATAAAGGTGATATCTTTTTTCCCTTCATAGGCTCCAGGCTTAAAAACTTCGCCCATGACATAGACCACACTACTTCCGGTTTTAATCTGCTCTTCTTGGCGCGGAATAAAGATTGTGCTCCCCGGAGTGATGAGCGGCAATAAGCTAGCATCACCACTATCAAGGTAGTGTTTAAGGTTAAATAAGACAGGCTCTCCATTGGTAATAACGCGTATTTGTTCGACGCCCGCATAACGTGTTACCCCACCAGCTTTCATCAAAAATTCAATCAAACTGGTGCCGGGGTTAAATGAAAAGGTGCCTTGTTGGTGGACTTCACCAAATACCTTAATTGCGAACTTGTCGCTTGCGTCACCCCCAGCGGCCATCTTGGTCGGATCAAAATCGACTTCGATGTTACCGATCATCGGTGAAGCAGGTACAAATAGCGTGTCTAGAGAGCTCAGACGAGGCAGAATATTATTATCGCCACTATCTAAATATTTTTTGTAATTGAAAATATTAGTGTTATTGCTGCTACGTAGTTGCAATTTATCTAATTGTGCGCCTGAGCGTAGCCCTCCGGCCGCTTGTAGTGCCATTTGCACATTGGCGCTGGCGGATAAAAACACTTTACCGGGTTTTTTTACATAGCCCATGACATGAATCAGCAGTCTTTTTTTCGCCACAAATACCGAAAATCCACTCATGTCTCTAAAAACAGGGCTTAATGATTGGTGTAATATTTTTTGCAGCTCTGTTTCGCTATAACCTATTATCGTGATAATACCGATTTCGGGCAAATTGATCGTGCCATCAATACTGACGGTAAAATCTTTGTTTAGAGTTGTTTCACCAGGCAATGCGATGTGTATTTGGTCGCCTAATTGAATATGATAATTTTGCTTTGCGTGTAACGAACAGGTACATAATAGCAACATGATTAGATATTTTGCCATGACTAATGCTCCTTATTGTGGCTGTGCATGCTCAATTAATTCGATAGTGACGCGTCGATTGACCAGACGGTTTTCGCGTAAACTTCCGACCATGAGTGGGTCATTACTACCCAGTGCAGCGATATCAATACGGTCTTTACTTATTCCCATTATTTGAATATAGCGACTGACTTGTTCGGCACGCTGGCGAGATAGCGCTAGATTATGTTGGTTGGTGCCTGTGTTATCAGCATGTCCAGTAATCAACAAGCGATAATCAGTTAATGTTCTAATTAGCGCTACAGCTTGACCAAGCTTAACTACAAATTTAGGGTTTAATGAAAATGAGTCGACAGCAAACTGATTATCAATATTAAGTAATGCTGCTATCTTTTGACCAAGGGCCCCTGGAGAGCTTAACGGTGGCGTTTTGGCTAGGGTGCAAGCCTGATGCTGATTAACATATTCTAGCTGGTGCTCTAAACGGTCTAATAGTCGCCGTTGAATGATAATATCGTTGGCGGCATCAAAGAGTAATCCGTCCTTAAGCTCATTGCCGATACGAATCTCGCGTGTTTGAGCTTGGACTACCGTGGCAGGAAAGCACAGCTCAGCTCCCTCCAGCACTAGAATATCCAAGTGCTGGGTCAGTAAGGTGTAGTCAAAGTGTAATCCATGCTCTTGACCTAACGGTTGATCGACTGCCACCACATAACGTGGGGCAGAGCTACTTGGTAGTCGATTATATTTGGGTAGCATTGCGCAGCCTTGATTTAAAAATATTATTAGCACGCAGACTAAAATTAGTTGCTCTCTCATCATTAAGCCCTATAAATTGAGTTAATGTTTTGATCTGGCTCCGCTGACCAAGTGACCGACATATTATGATGGATCCTGAGCATTTTAATCAGGGACTTAGGTTGCCCGTGTACCCCAATCAATGACAATGAGTAGCCACGATTACGCATCCGCTTGAAAAGAAAAACAATGGCCCCGATACCTGAAGAGTCGATTAAGTCAACATGATGAAGGTCCAATACCATATGCGGCGTTTGGGATTGCTCTAAGCAAGTAAATTTTGTCTGGATTGTTTTGACGCCATCCGCATCCATGTCGCCGGATAATGTAACAACAAGCTGTTGATTTTGTGCTAGATGAGTTTGTAATATCATAACAATTGCCTTTATTGTGACAGGAACATTAAGGTAATTGCAGATATTGAGCCAACTGGTTTATTTTTAAATAAATAGTTTTATCAGTATGTTAGTTTTTTTTTGATGAGGGAATTAAGATGCTCCCTCTATTTTTTTCAATTTGCAATGCAAGATAAAACTATAGACCTCGACCGGTCACCACCACCACCAGGGTTTTTATCAGGATATGCGAATCCATTTTAATCCATTGAATGGGTGTAAACAGTGATAAAGCATAACCATGATCGTAACTAAGCTTGGTTCGTATATCATTTAAACAGGTGTCATATCCTTGGTTTACTTGTGCGAGTCCTGTGATACCTGGTTGGATTAGAAAGGTGCGTTCTGCAAAAAAGGGAATTTGGTCCTCTAGGCGTTGGTAAAATTCAGGCCGCTCAGGTCTTGGCCCTATTAATGACATATCACCGCGCAACACATTGAATAATTGTGGCAGTTCGTCAAACCGGGTTCTCCTTAACAAATGACCTAGCGGGGTTATTCTAACATCATTGACAATTGCCAGTATGGCGCCACTATTTTTTTCGGCATGGTTAATCATGGTTCTAAATTTATACATCATAAAAAATTCCACGTATAACGGCGTCGACAATCCGATGCGTTGTTGAGCAAAAAAGACGGGGCCAGAGCTACTTAGTTTTATCGCGATAGCCGCAAGTAACATCAGAGGCCAGAGCATGAGTAACATCGCACTAGCCAAGATAATATCGACCAGACGTTTGAAAAATTTAATCGATGGATTAATCGCATAAGCATGCATAATAATGTTCCCTTTTGTTAGTGTTACTGACGACATTGGCTATGAAAAACATAACGAATACAACCGATCAAATTAGCGTAATAACCACTGACAACATAATAAATGGTTTGCCAAATTTGGTTTGGATGACTGGGTTTTAGTAAACAATAAATAATAACTGACAAATAAAGTAACGTTTGTAATAGGGCCGTTAGGGCAAAAAACGGATTGGTATAGCATAATAAAAGGCTGCCTAGCCAAGCGCCAATGAGTACTAATGGCATAAAGACTCGCAGTGCTTTTCCTGAGGCAAAGCTGAAAGCGACTCCGCGATACTTTGGCATTAATAATCCTTTAAACCGAATTAATTGTTGAAGATTTCCGGCAGCAATACGTTGCCTGCGACGTAATTCTAATTTATTGGTGGCTTGTTCTAACTCAATGGTGTTGATAGTTGGATCATAGATCGCGCGATACCCTTGTTCGACGACAGCCATGGCAATAACAAAGTCATCGTTAATGGTATTTCTAGCCAATGGTAGAAATAGCTCACGGCGAATCAAATAAAATGCACCGTGAGCGCCAATAATTGAACTAAGTTGAGCCTCACGTTGTTTGATATCACTTTGATATTGCCAATAGGTTTGCTCGCCACGAGACCCCGGATTTGCCAGTAAATAGTGACCAGTGACTAAACCAACCTGTTGATCGCAAAATGCGAGATTGGCTTGAATTAATGCATCAATTGAAATCAGAGCGGAGACATCACTCATGGCGATAATGTCGGTCGTCAGTTGCGGTAATAATGTATTGATTATTGCTACTTTACCGCAGTTATGAGCAAATTCGATTATCTCGATATTGAGTGATTGACAGCCAAATTCAGTGATAGTCTGTCGTGCTATTTGAGCGGTTTTATCATGGCAACCATCACAAGCAATAATCACTTTTAACAATTCTGGGGGATAATCGAGTATCGCTAAGTTACGTATTTTTTCGGCGATATATTGTTGCTCGTTATAGGCTGGGATCACGAGAGTGATACTAACAGGCGTTAAAGCACAGGCATGGCGTTTTTTCGTTGGTAGGGCGCTCTGTACTGACGAATGTTCGGTTAATTTTTTGAGCAGCAAAGGGTAGCCAACATGATGGTAGATAATAAGTAACATACAGGTAATAGTTAAGATGATTAAGATGATTAACATGATTATTTCTCCTTAATTTACGGGGAAATTAGCTTGGCATAAGCGTTAGCCATGCCTTGAATATTGCGATGTTGTGCGATAAATTGGCGTGGAGTAACCGTTGTGCTGCGCGATATCATCGTTTCGATCGCATTCACTAATTGCTCAACATTATCCTGCTCGATCAACAAACCGGTGGTTTGGCAAAGTGCCTCGGCACTGCCACCCACATTAGTCACTAACGTTGGAATGCCACAAGCTTGTGCCTCCATTGGTGATAAGGGCAGTCCCTCTTGTCGTGACGGTAAACAAAAAATATCGAGAGATTGATAAAAATTGGTCATGTCGTCCAGTTGACCAAGAAAATGTATCTGATGTTCAATGTTTAATTTCACCGCCTGTGCTTTGAGTAAATCAGCACAACTACCATCGCCAGCAATCGCAAGATGGATGGAGGATGAGAACTGGCTAATCGCATTGATCAAGACATCTTGTCCTTTTACTACCTCTAAGCGAGCAGCGTTACCGATCAGTACCACGCCAGTCGGAAGTTTTAAGTGGTGGCGGGCACTATTGCGGTTACCGGGGATAAATTTGGTGGTATCGATTCCATTGTAAATGAGGGTAACGTCATGGTGATTTAGATAAAATTTGATTTTATTCGCTACTGCTAATGCGTCAGCAACGACAGTGGGCTTAACTAGTAGTAGCAAAAATTTCTGGAGGATCCGGTGCTTGATATTGATTAAATGCCAAGCATCATGTTCGGTATGGACATGTTTGGTTATACCAATGAATTTGGCAGCAATACCGCCATAAACTAAGGGGCCGATGTGGTGACTGTGTAGGGCACAAACGTGATATTTTTTGAATAATAAACACAGTCGATAAACCGTTAACCAAGATAACCCGCTTGGCTTGTTTAAAAAAACGATTTGATCTCTGACTTGCTCTAGCACTGGCCAACGCTGAATTGCCTCTTCTTTTGTTCCTTCTAGACTAAAGATAATCGTCTTAAAAGGTTGGTGCTTGAGTAACGATAGCACCATGTTTTCAATGCCGCCAGGTCTTAAATGTTGGACAACTTGTGCGACAACTGTTGTGTGATGCAGTGACATATGAGTGTTCCTTTATTTAAGGGGGGGAATACGACTAATCACGGGAACCGATGATAATAGTTCGAGCTGATCGCGCCTAAAAATTGTGTTATCCGTCAGTGAAAACAGAGTGACTAAACCACCGCCGAGTAATGTGCCAGCGAGGAGGCCTGATAGGATGTAAGCAAATAGTGGGTAATTGTTTGGAGTAGCCGGTGTATATGGACGATCAATTATTTTGATCCGCTTGTTTTGCTCAAAATGACCTAAAGCTCGGGTCATTTTTGCCATTTCAAAGCGATGGAATAGTTTTTCATACAACTGTTGTTTGATCTTTAAGTTACGTTCAAGTTTAATCATTTGTTGTTCATCGGCGCCGAAACTTGCGGCCGTTTGTTCAAAATTGGCAATCATGGTGGTTAAGGAATTAATTTCTTCGCTCAAAAATAGCAATGTTGAGCGAGCTTCTTGTAATTTTTCAAGTTGAGTGATCAAAAGTGGTTGTGCCGTATTGCCTGTGGTCACCGATAGCGAGCTGACTAAGTCCCACAGTTGTTCAGCATTGAGCGCCTGAGTTTTTTGATCCAGTAGCAATTGGCGTTCACGTTCTAAGCTGCTAATTTCCCTGATAGTGGTTTGAACCTTGGAGTGTTTCGAGGTATAACGGGCTTTTAATAACGCTAATCTGCCACGCAGTTGGATGATTTTCTCTTCAATTTTACCGATGATCGGATTAGTTTTTGACAATTGAATGTGTAAGCCGCCGAGGCTTTTCTTAACCCCTGAACGTTGCGCTTTTTTTTGTGCCAAATCGAGTTTTAATTTAGCAATTCGACTGATATTTGCGCTATGCAATTGTGGCAGATTTCGAGCATGAGTATCTTTAAAATTTGCCAATGCTTGTTCTGCCTCTTCAAGTTCAAGGTGGCGTTGTTTTAGGTATCTTTCTAGAAATACCGCTGAATCTTTCATACTAGAACGTTCGGGCGCTAATAATTGCTCGATAAAATATCGACTGACGGTTTCCAACATCGCTGCCATACCAACAGAAGATGACGCAGTGTAATCAATACGAATCAGATCTTTACCAGCCATGCTCATCACCAGCGATTCTGATAAGTGGGCAATGATTTTTTCATAGGCATCGTCCTTAGTCGTGTCATTAATGAGCTGTTGTTCACGCGCCACTGCACCGAGAATATGACGAGAGTGGAGCAGCGTTTGTAAGGAATCTAGACGCTCTTTGAGCATGGAAGAAACGGCGAAATCTTCAAGAAAAGGGTTCATTTTAGCGGTTTCTTGAATTAGCATACTGGTGTGTGATTTATATTGCTTGTCGGTCGTGAACCCGATAATTGCCCCGATTAAGGGCAAAATAATGATCGGTGTTATCAGCAAATAACGACGACGCCACACAGCAATTAAAATATAGAGCAGTTGATAGGATAAGTCATTCATAGCTGCTCCAGTAGGTTGTTAACTTGCGCCGCACGGGCTTGCCACGTTTGATTTACAACTGCGCGTTGTTTACGATAATCAAGCGGTTGTTCTGGTTTTATTTTACGTAATGCAGCGACCATTTGGTCGGCGTTATGCACGACATTAATCAATGATTCATAAGGCTCTAATGCTGGGAATTCTGTACTAATTATTGGTCTTGCTG
>SPKZ01002089.1_pt1 | contig 19982 bp, 17 predicted proteins | sample 2456571 | NCBI WGS metagenome assembly SPKZ01 (sample SAMN11192286, study PRJNA482655) | marine metagenome | biome: ENVO:00000447; feature: ENVO:00000244|ENVO:00000211|ENVO:00000569|ENVO:00002023; material: ENVO:00002151; isolation source: ocean water from marine abyssalpelagic zone ... | reverse complement strand
TGAGCAATGTTCGCCGGCAGTGCGCTGCTGATCTGCTGACCGATCATGTCGATGATGGAGTCAGATTCCATCGACCGCTGTGCCTGCTGGTCCGGTTCTACTGAACCGTTCATTTGCTCGGTGAGCCACAGTGCCAGTGTATCCAGGTTCTTTACCTGATCTTTCCAAGCTGGGCTGTTGGCACCTTCCTTGACATGTGTCAGTACCAGCATGTCACGCCAGCCGGCTTCTGCCAGATCCGCAAGGGCCTTCGGCGCAGAGGGTGGGCGAATGCGGGCGCCCAGCACGCGATCGACTTCGCGCTGCGCCTTGGCCAGTCGCTCCTGACCTTCCTGAGTGCGCACCACCCGTTCAACGTTTCGTTGGTGGGCGCTTTCCTGTTGGTTAACCAGCTTGTCGATTTTGGAGAGGGCAGAGTCGAAGACCGAACTGTCTTGGTCATAGTCTTTGACAATGTTGCCGACGATCTCGCCGACGCGGTTTTCCAGCGCTTTGTTCGGGAAGTTGGCCGAAGATGAGAGCTTGGATAGCTTGTCCAGAACAGCGCGTGCCGAATGGCCCCGGTCAACGAAAAACTGAGGCTCGTTAAGGGCAAGTTTCGCTAACGGAATTTGGAGGTCACCCAGAGCGGGTTTCAGCGACTGGGAAACATCAACCTGCGATCGAATGGTGCCGAACAAATTGTCGATCAGGTCTAGCTGGTTCAGGGTGTCCGGTGCCAGCCCACCCGTATCCTTGAGCGAGTCAATGTTCTGTGCATTTTCTGCCAGGTAGCTGCGTAAAGAGTTACCTTCTTGCACAGCGCTGCGCGCACTGGAATCCTGCTGCAGAGCTCCCAGAACAGAGCTGAGCAGGTCGGCATCGGCGAGATTGGCCGATGCGTCATCGCCGCTTGTCGGCGCGGAAGGATCATCGACGACGGTCTCTCCGCTAGCGGCGGGGTTGCCGTAGTTCTTTGAGTTGCCACCGCCCCTGCGAAAATTCAGTGCATCGATAACCGACCGATAAAGGTCTGTGGGCTGCAGCTTTTGCGTGATCTTATCAACCACGCCGTCCACAACCTTCTCGACCATAGGGTCGTTCTGTGCTCGTCCGGCCGTGTCGCCGTTGCCCGCCCTGTTTGTGGATTGCCAGGGGGTGGGCTGTGCCTCTGATTGCTGCTCCGACGGCGCCTGCTCGTCCTCAGACGATTGGCTGCGTGGCGCGGGTTTGCGCGGCTTCTGACGCTGGGGACGATTGAGCAGCGTTCCCTTGGCGGAAATTTCGTTTTCCAAGCCGGGTTTTATGCCTTCTGCCTCGAGCAGGCCATTCAGTGCGCTGTAGTAATCTGCCAATTCCTTGAGGAAGCGTGTCTGGAAAAAATCAAAAATAGCTGGCACTGCGGGGTGGGGGATGCCTTTACCGTTGAGGGCGGCATGGAACCCGCGGCACAGTTGGAGTATGTCATTGGGCACACGGATCTTGAGCGGGTCGGCCTGAATAACGTCGGCCATGCGAATGGTCAGAGCTTCCAGCGCTACCCTGTGCAACTCTTCCCCGGCGGTGACCATGCGATCAACCGCGAGAAAATCCTCGTACTCGTTGATATCAACCAGGTCGAGGTTGTTGGGACCATCAAGCGGCGACTCTTCTTCTACTTTTGCTGGGGTCAGATCGCCGTAATTGTCGCGCACCCGACCCAGGATAGCGTTGATGATCTCCCGTTCATTACGTTTGCAGGCGTTCATCGCCTCATAGAACAGGTTGTGACCCTGAGAACTGGTTTTGCTGGTGGACGCCAGGTCCAAAAGCTCGCCATTCAATGCATTGCAAAAGCTTTGCAGTTTGGTGTCCAGCAGCTCCAGCGCCTTGCTTTTCAGGGCGTCGATCAACGCGTTGTTGGGGGCCCGTTGGCTCCGCACTGGTATCGCCGGTTGTTGAAGCTCGCCGCGCAATAGTTGATGCAGCGCTTCACACTGTGAGGCATCGTTCGTTGTGTTTAATGAAACCACCAGCGCATGGGCGCGTAAGTTGCTAATGCTTGCATCGAAAGCCTGGGGCTTGCCAGACGGGGTGTTGATGCCTTCACAGTAGAAGCCTATCGCCGTGCCAATTTCGGGTGCTTCGTTCGTAACAGTCTGCGGCAGGAAAATCAGTTCGCCGTGATCGTTGTGCCTCACGCGTCCATCAAGGCGCACTTTGCCCGGCAACATAACAATTGCTTTGGCGACGACTGCTTGTGCTGGGTTGGCAGACATTGGCGTCCTTATACGGCGTGGAATAACGATCGGTCATGAAACCGGTTTTTCAACCTCGTGAGTATACCCCGCGCCTCAGAGCACACAATCGGCTGCGGACTCAAGATTGGACTTTTCTGGCTTTTTTACGTTTACCCTTAATGGCCTTTTTAAAGCGTTGTTTATTGTCGTAATAGTGGAAGGGAATACGCCACCAGTTGGGTAGGGGTTGTTTCCATGCGAGGGTATAGGCCTCTGCAAAATGCTCCCGGTCGAGCCAGTTCAGTTTGTAAGCGATACGCATAAGGTCGGCCAGTCGCTGGCGCGGTGTCAGTTTGGAGCCAGGGCCACGCCACACCCAGGCGCGCCCGATGTCGATCAACATCGGTTCGATGTTGCCGGCGTCATCTTGTCTGAGCAGCAGATTGCCAGCTGACAGATCCTTGTGTGCGATTTGTGCGTTGTGCATGCGGCAGACGAAGCCCGCCAGCAAGGTGTACCAGCCACTTTTATCGAGACCGCGATAACTGGTCTCTCCCTCTCTGAAAGCGGCATACACCTCACGCGCGGAGAACGCATCGGGAATGAACTCGCAGACATACCAGGAATCTTTAACCCCAGGCTGATGATGCCGTTCAAAATAGGCCCTTGGCATGGGCGTGTTGATCCCGCGCTGAACCATCGTCACCGCATTATCCCAGTGACGGCGTCCCTTGCTGGGTTTGAGCAGATAGGTGAGCCGCTTGATGCCGGCAACGCGATTCAGTTTTACCGACAGGGCGGGCGCAACTCCGCTGCTGTCATCGATATTCCATATGCGGTTGCGTGTATCTCGCAATACGGCGCGCTCAGGCTGCTTCAGCAGAGTCTGCGGAAGCAGACTCGCCAATCGCTGCTGTGCCTGCCCGGAATCACTCTCAGGGGACAGCATCACGGCGCCGCGCCATTCAGGCGTGGTCGAGGGCAGCGATACCCCTCGCTCTGTGTGCAGTTGTTGGCCGAGTACTTGAGACAGCTTGCCAATGGTGGGCTGGGCGTTTGTCGCCAGTTCGAGCCAGACAGGGTGCTCCGAGATAACGACTGGCGCGTCGATCTCATGACCGTTTTGATCGAACCAGCCAAGGCTCTGTGTCTCGAGCCCGGGTAACACCTCTGCCACGGCGCGTGTCTGGTTGTCGCGACACCACAGAACCAAATGTTGCCCGCGAGCTGAACTCACCTGGAAAACAGAGAGGCCATCCTCGTCGTGGGTCAGACAACGTAGCTGGCTGCTTGCTACTTGCAAACGTGTGTATGCCAAGGCGGCAAAGGCAGGTCGCTTTCGCCAGCTGGCAGCGCCCGCGCGTAGCTGCCGGTACCAGCTCACCTGGTCAATCTCCGGATAGTCGCGCAGTCCGTCGTCAATGATGCCATCGCGGCCGCAGACCAGCGGTCCCCAGTAAACACGCTCCAAAGCACCGCTCGCTGCTGCGAGCAAGAGATAACGCACCAGGTAGTCCGACTGTTTCTGTTCAGGCCTGGGTGAACGTCTGGCCAGTCGTTTAACGGTCCATCCGGTGTAGGTGCACCACAGGCGAGGGCTTCCATGCAGGGCGCCCAGCGCCGCAAGGAGTCGCGCTTTCTTTATCAGGTTCAGCTTGAGCAGTGGCGTGGCGAGCGCGCCGGCAACTCTGTGATCATAGGCCTCTGGCTCAATGACGCGCTCAACGAATAAGTTGTCGGTGTGCACAGCCGGCGGCCGGCCCTGCGCAGCAATCTTCTCCAGAAAGGCGCCGTTATACAGAGGCTCGAAATCGGATACGTTGGGTCCCGCCAATGTCACGCTGAAACGGTCGGCCGCTTCCTGCGCGACATGCCAGGCCACCGGGAGCGTGCGGTAATCAAAGCCAGACCACCGTGCTCGGTTAGGCGTGGCGCCAATCTCGAAAACCGCGAGTGCTTTCCCATAACGCTCGAACACTGTCTCAAGGAAGTCGCGCCAATGCTCCATTGATTCCGCTTCATTGAGTCTTGCGGCCTGTTCAGGTAGCGGGAAAAGGTTGAGCAGCACCGAGAGGCCCTGCGCCAATGCAGCGCGCAAAAGCCGCTCGCCGGGGCCGTCCAGCGCGTCGTAGCTCAAATCCATGCGCACCTGAGTGAGTCCAAGCTCTCCAATCAGTGCTAGCAGATGACTGTCGTCAGCGGGATCCTCGCCGGGTGCAATGTTGATTCCGAAAAAGTCATCGTCAACGGTTGCTGATGCCTGTGGTGTTGCAGGCAAGTTCAGCAGACGCAGACTGCTGCCAAAAGCCCGTAATAGCGCACCTGCGTTTCCACGTTTGGACGCGAGCTTGCCAGTTGGTTCGTCAGGGTGTGATGACACGGACTACAACACGTATTGGGCAGTGAGTGACGTTACGCGCGTCACTCGGTGTTCGCCGCATCCAGGAAGGCCGGTTTTTCGCCGCCGCCGTGGATGGCAAAGCTGGTGCCTGAGACGTAGGAGGAGAGGTCCGAGGCCAAAAACAGGCAGGCATTGCCTATATCTTTCGGTACGGCCATACGGCCTAGCGGAATCGTAGCGCCCACAGCTGCGATGCCATCTTCGTCACCATAATGCAGGTGAGACTGTTCCGTTTGAGTCAGGCCAACAACCAGCGCATTAACGCGAACTTTGGGAGCCCACTCCACGGCGAGAGAGGTGCCCAGGTTGACCAGGCCGGCCTTGGCCGCGCCATACGCTGCTGTGCCGGGTGAGGGGCGTAGGGTGCTCACGCTGGCGATGTTGATAATACTGCCGCCGCTTCTCTGCCGTTGCATCACGCGATTGGCTGCCTGACTGAAATTCAGCGGTGCGATCAGGTTGAGTCGGATAATGGCTTCGGAAAAACGCGGTGAGGCAGTGGCTGCTTCGGCATAGGGAGCGCCGCCCGCGTTATTGACCAACACGTCCAGGCGGCCAAAGGTATCGCTGACAAAGTCCACACAGGCCTGGACCTGATCAATGTCGCGCACGTCGCAGGGTGTGAACAGGGCGATGCGGCCCTCAGCCTGGGGCAGTGACTCGGGTTCGGCGCGCCCACAGATCACAACGTCTGCCCCGGCCGCCAGAAAGCATTCGCTGATGCCTTTGCCGATGCCCTTGCCGCCACCGGTTACCAGCACGGCTTTGCCGGTAAGGTTCACTGGATTTTCCATGCGGTTTGACTCCCCGTACTACCCCGCAAACCCGCTTGTTTACGCAGTTTGTTTTACCTAAGATGCCGAAGCGCTGCCATCCTAACTCAATTGCTACAGCGCGGGAAACGCCGCGTCGATAGCGTCCCCTGGACCATCGAATGCGATTGCATGTGCAGCCTTTGCCCGCCAGTTCTCTAAAGGAAAACCCTACTATGACAACCGAATCCTTACCCGTTCTCTCCATTCTTGGCGGCACCGGCGACCTTGGCACCGGACTCGCGCGGCGTTGGGCGCAGGCCGGCTACCGTGTCATTATTGGCTCGCGCACGCTGGAAAAAGCGCAGGCCGCGGTGAGCGACCTGCAGGAAGTGATGGCTGAGCGTGGTGTCGCAGATATTCAGGTGGAAGCCATGGATAACGATGCCGCAGCCGCGGCAGGCGATATCGTTACCTTAACGGTGCCTTTTTCGCACCAGGCCTCCACTCTTGAGCAGGTCAAACCTGCCCTTGCCGGAAAGATTCTGATTGATGTGACCGTGCCCCTGGTTCCGCCCAAAGTCGCGCGTGTACAACTGCCCGAAGGCGGGAGTGCAGGCCAGATTGCGCAGGCCATTCTCGGTGAGGAAGTGGCTGTGGTGTCTGCCTTCCAGAACGTGGCGGCGCATCACCTTCAGGAAGGTAAGGGGATCGCTTGCGATGTATTGGTTTGTGGGAACAAGAAAGATGCGCGTGCGCAGGTGATTACCTTGGTTGAGGCCGCCGGAATGCGCGGCTACCACGCCGGCATGATTTACAACGCCGCCGCTGCCGAGGCGCTGACCTCGGTGCTGATAACGATCAACAAACAGTATGGATGCCACGCGGGTATCAAGATCAGTGGATTGGGCGAGGATGAATGACGGGCGCGCTAAGCCTGCATGCCCTTGAGCGGTTTCCGCTGGTAGAACCCGGTGATGATCTCTGTGAACTGATTATCGCTGCGCTCGCAGACAATGAATTGTCGCTGCGCAGCGGTGATGCCCTAGTTCTGGCGCAGAAGATTGTCTCCAAGGCAGAGGGTCGCTACGCCAACTTTGAAGATGTGATCCCCGGCGACAGGGCTTTTGAGTTGGCAGAGCAAGCCAATAAGGACCCTCGTCTGGTGGAGCTGATCCTGTCCGAAGCTCGCGATGTTGTCAGAGTGCGACCAGGGGTGATCATCGTTGAGCACCGCAACGGATACATCATGGCCAATGCGGGCATTGATCGCTCCAACATTGAGACGTCTGAACAATCACCTCGCGCGCTGTTGCTGCCTGAAGCACCGGATGCGTCAGCCCGGTCACTCCGCGATAGCCTCAAGGCGCGCCTGGGCGTGGACGTCGGGGTGGTCATTAACGATTCGGTGGGCCGGGCCTGGCGAATGGGCACGGTAGGCATGACACTGGGATGTGCTGGCTTTCCGCCGTTGTTCAACCAGATGGGCGAACAGGATCTGTTCGGCAATGTGCTGGAAGTCACCGAATCGGCTGTGGCAGATGAACTCTCTGCTGCGGCATCCCTGGTCATGGGGCAGGCGGCAGAGGGTTGCCCGGTGGTGGTTGCCCGCGGCGTGGATGCGCTGGTGTCCATGGCGGAACCTGATGCCACGTCTGAGGCGCTTATCAGACCTCGTGAAATGGATATGTTTCGGTGAGCACGAGGCGAATTCTTGCGCTGTCCGGCGGAGTAGGGGGTGCAAAACTGTGCCTGGGGCTTCAAGAGGCCCTTGCGCCGGGGCAGTTGCAGGTGATCGCCAACACGGCTGATGATTTCAACCATCTGGGCCTGCGTATTTGCCCCGATATCGATACGTTGCTCTACACCCTGTCAGGTTTGTCAGACCCCGAGCGCGGCTGGGGGCGGGCGGGTGAATCCTGGACAGTGCTGGAGTCGCTGGGCGAACTGGGAGGCGACACCTGGTTCCAACTGGGCGACAAGGACCTGGCAACACATCTTTACCGCACACACCAGCTTGATCAGGGCGGCACACTTACCGAAGTGACGCAGGCCCTGGCACAGCAAATGGGCGTCACCGCCCGTATTTTTCCGATGAGCGACAGCCCTGTTGCCACCCGTGTGTTCAGCGATGAAGGCAAGCTGCCGTTTCAGGAATACTTTGTTGCAAGACGTTGTGAGCCTCGGGTGACAGACTTTGAGTTTGAGGGTCTGGCCAGTGCGGGCGTGAGTGCGCGGCTAGCGCGGGCAATGGCCGATCAAACGCCAGACCTGGTGATCGTGTGCCCTTCCAACCCTTTTGTCAGCATCGATCCGATTCTCGGTGTTCCCGGTATGCGCTCCCTGCTGGACGCGTTGCAGGTGCCTGTGGTGGCAGTTTCGCCAATTGTGTCGGGTATGGCGATTAAAGGCCCCGCCGCGAAAATGATGGAAGAACTGGGTATGCCCGTCACTGCGAGCGGCGTTGCGCAGCATTACGCCCAGCAACATCCGGGGCTGCTGGATGCCTTCGTGATCGATGAGAGTGACGCTACACTGGTAGCTGATTGTGAGAGCACCGGTGTGGAGGTGCATGTTATGCCGACGGTAATGCGCAGCCTCGGTGATAAGCAGGCATTGGCAGAGCGCCTCATTGCCCTGTGCGCGACGGGGGCGGCGGACTAACCTGATGTTGCACGCCTTGTTGCCACTCAAGGATTTGAGCAACGCTAAGACACGGCTCAGTGGTGTTTTGTCGCTGTCCCGGCGCAGGGCGCTGGCGCAGGCAATGGCCGAGGATGTGCTGCAGTGCTTGCTGCACCACCCGAAAATCACCACAGTCACGCTGCTATCACCCGACCCCACCGCGCCTCATTTGGCGGCGTCATCGGGTGCGCGTTACTTGGATGAGCGTTCTCTAGGGTCCAGCGGCTTGAATGGCGTGCTCACCGAAGCGCTCGGTCAGCAGGGTGACGCTGCGCTGCACCATCTGATTGCGCACGGGGACTTACCCGCGCTGAGCGCCGGTGACATCAGTCTTGCTGTGGAAGCGCTGCAATCAACCGACGTAGTGATAGGGTCAGATCTGGCCGGGCAAGGGACTAATCTGCTGGCATTCAGGGGCGGGCGGCAGCCGCAACTGGCCTTCGGCACAGATAGTTACACCCGTCATAGGGCTGCCGCCGAGCAGGCTGGTTTGATGTGCAAAAATTTGCAAACATCAGGGATCGGCTTTGATGTTGACGCACCTGCGGATCTGGCGACCTTATTGGCGCTGTACCGGAAAGGGGCGTTAGGGAACCACACCAGCCGCTTGTTGCAGGCGGGCTTGGCCGAGCGGCTGTCGCTGGTTATTGATAGCCTGCAAACCCAGCCCTGTGACGATGGGGCAGCGGAGCATAGCGAGGGATAATCGAGTTGGGGCAGCACAGCACAGACGGTACTTGGCCGGCCGCGCTCAGTGACGAGCAGGCAATGGCATTGGCTGACAATGCTGATACTGCTGCGCTGGCTGAGCGTGCTGCCGCCCTGCGTGACCGTGCCTTTGGCAACACCATTACCTATTCGCCAAAGGTATTCATTCCCCTGACACAGCTGTGCCGGGATGTCTGTCACTACTGCACCTTTGCCCAGACGCCGCGCAATCTCGGTAAGATCTATCTCAGCCCGCAAGAAGTGATTGATCTCTGCCAGCAGGGTGCATCTCAAGGATGTCATGAGGCGCTGTTCACACTGGGTGAAAAACCGGAGTTGCGTTACCGCGCTGCACGAGAAGCCCTTGCTGAGCTGGGTTTTGAGTCAACCCTCGCTTATGTCGCCCATGTGGCTGAGCGAGTACTCAAGGAGACAGGCTTACTGCCACACATCAATGCAGGTTGCATGGATGCGCAGGAGGTTGCCCAGTTGCGCCGCGTGAGCGCTTCTATGGGGATCATGTTGGAGTCCGCTTCCTCGCGGCTGTGTGAAAAGGGCATGCCTCATTATGGCTCGCCCGACAAAGACCCCGCCGTTAGGTTGGAAACCATCGCACTGGCCGGCGCCGCAGCTGTGCCGTTTACCTCAGGTATCCTGATTGGCATCGGCGAGACACGCGCAGAGCGGATCGAATCATTGCTGGCACTGCGCTGCGAGCATCAGGTTCACGGCCATTTGCAAGAAGTGATTATCCAGAACTTCAGGGCCAAGGCTGGTACCAAGATGGCCGAGGCGCCCGAACCCGATCTTGACGACCTACTGTGGACCATCGCCGTTGCGCGCCTGATCTTCGGCCCGGAAGTCAGTATCCAGGCACCGCCCAATCTCAGCCCCGGGGTGTTGCCGCAGCTGGTGGCGGCGGGCATTAATGACTGGGGCGGTGTTTCACCCGTGACGCCAGACCATGTGAATCCCGAAGCGCCATGGCCCCACTTACAGCAATTGGCTGACGAAACAGCCCGTGCGGGCAAGGGCCTGGAGCAGCGCCTCACTATCTATCCGCGCTTTATTCAAGCGGCCGAGACCTGGTTAGCGCCGGAAGTTGTACCCGCGGTGCTGCGGGCCAGCGACAGTGAGGGACTGGCGCGCGGCGATCTTTGGATAGCGGGCCAGAGTCAGGATGTACCCGCGCCCTTAAGTGCCCTCAAGGGTGCCGCAGTATCAACTGAGGTTGCTGCCGTGATCGCGTTGTGCGAATCGGGTCAGCGTCCGAATGCGCAGCAGGTGGCGACGCTATTCAGTGCCAGGGGCAAAGACTTTGATGCGGTCATCGCCGCGGCCGACAAAGTTCGCAGTCAGCGCTGTGGCGACACCGTTAGCTATGTCGTCAATCGCAATATCAACTACACCAATGTGTGTTACTACAACTGTCGTTTCTGCGCCTTTTCCAAAGGGCGTGCCAGCGATGATCTTCGCGGAAAACCTTACGACATCAGTGGCGATGAGATTGCCAGGCGGTGCACAGAGGCCTGGCAGCGCGGCGCCACCGAAGTCTGCATGCAGGGCGGCATCCATCCCGATTACACCGGCAAGACCTATCTAACGATTCTGGAAACTGTGCGCGCGGCAGTGCCGGATATGCATATTCATGCCTTCTCCCCACTCGAGGTATGGCAGGGCGCCGAAACGCTGGGGCTCGATCTGTCGACCTACCTAGGTCGTTTGCGCGAAGCGGGGCTGAATACATTGCCGGGCACGGCCGCCGAGGTCTTGCATGACGATGTTCGCGCAACCCTGTGTGCAGATAAATTAAATAGCGCCCAGTGGTTAGAAGTGATGGAGGCGGCCCACGGGCAGGGCTTTAGAACCACAGCCACCATCATGTTCGGCCATATCGATGGACCCGAGCACTGGGCCGAGCACTTGCTGGCCGTGCGAGACCTCCAAGCGCGCACGGGCGGCTTTACCGAATTCGTGCCGCTGCCCTATGTGGCAGATGAGGCGCCGCTGTACCGGAGAGGGCAGTCGCGCCGCGGCCCGAGTTTCCGTGAGGCGGTACTCATGCACGCAGTAGCGCGGCTGGTGTTCAACGGGCTGATCGATAATATTCAGGTATCCTGGGTCAAAATGGGGCGCGAGGGCGCTGCCTACTGCCTGCGGGCGGGTGCCAATGATCTCGGAGGCAGCTTGATGAACGAGAGTATTACCCGGGCCGCTGGCGCCAGCCACGGACAGGAATGGTCGCCCTTTACCATGGTGGATTACATCTCGGCCATTGGGCGAACGCCTCGGATGAGAAACACCCTGTATGGTGATGTATCGCCTGAGCGTGAACGGCTGGCACATCGGCCATCTCAACTCTTACCCATCGTGAACGCGCCTGCAGGTAAGACGCAGTCCAACAAGCGACCTTTGCAGTTGGCTGCGGCCGAGCAGACTCAACAACCCCGGCAGCACCCGGCATCACAGGGCCGGGCAGCGCCACCGCAGCAGGTGGTAATGCTCGCCGCCTGCAACTAGCGCGACCCTGTATGGCCAATCCGCGGGAAATCGCGCTGGATGCATCCTGGCTAGTCCCGCTTGGCGAAGAGTTCGATCAGCTTTACATGAGACAGCTGCGCCAGTTTCTGGTGGCTGAAAAATCCGCCGGCAAAACCATTTTCCCCCGTGGTGACCAGTTTTTCGCCGCATTGAATCAGACACCGCTGTCGGCAGTGAAAGTGGTGGTGCTGGGTCAGGACCCCTACCACGGCGACGGTCAGGCTCACGGTTTGGGCTTCTCGGTGTTACCCGGCGTGCGCGTGCCGCCCTCATTGCAGAACATTTATCGGGAGCTTGCCAGCGATACCGGGTTTACGGCCCCTGAACACGGCTTTCTCAAACCCTGGGCCGATCAGGGTGTGCTGCTGTTAAACAGCGTGTTGTCTGTGGAGCGCGGGTTGGCTGCATCCCACCAAGGGCAGGGTTGGGAGCGCTTTACTGACGCCGTCATTCGCACCGTCAATGAGCATTGCGAGGGCGTTGTGTTCATGCTGTGGGGCAGTTATGCCCAGAAAAAGGGCGCCATGGTTGATCAACGCAAACATTGCGTACTAAAAGCGCCACATCCTTCACCCCTGTCGGCGCATCGGGGTTTCCTAGGCTGCGGTCATTTTTCCAAGGCCAATGCCTACCTTAAGCAACAGGGAAAAACGCCCATTGACTGGCAGCTGCCCTTCGAGGTGAAGGCGGGCGGCGTTTAGTCTGCGCTGATGGTGTAGGGCAGCGGTAGCGCGCTGAAGTGCAGGGCCGGCTCCGCTTCACAGGATGCGGAGGCGATATCGATCTCCGGTTTCATATACAGCAGCAGATGGCTGTTGTTATCACTATCATTACTGCGGTTAATGATTGTAGCTACGGGCTTGCCACTGTCAGTGTCCAGCAGTGTGTCGCAGTCAGCCGGGAGTGTCCCACTGCTGACAGCTGGCAATACCCGCTTTTTTGACTTTCCCTTGTAGTGCAGGCGTGCGACCACCTCTTGGCCGGTGTAGCAGCCCTTGGTGAAGCTTATATGACCGGTTAGGTCGAAGTTCAGATTCTGCGGCACGTATTCGCCCGACTGTTCTGCCTCTATGCGTGCCAGACCCTGATCCACCGTCAGCGCCTGCCATTGCGCGTCGCTACCCGCGGTGCAAGCTGCGCTGATGTCTGTGAGCATTGCGCTATCGGCCTTGGCGTAGCACTCGAACATCTTTCCTTCTGTGTCCAGTTGCATGACATAGCCATCGGGCGTCTGGCAACGTGCATACTGTTCTTGCGGCACCTCGCCAACAGTGGCAGCGATCGTGTCTGCTGCGTTGTCGCCGTAGCAGCCGGCCATGACCCAGTCCCCGACGGGCGTGAGCTCCGCTTTCGAAAACAGAATGTATTTCTTCAGGTGGTCGCAGAGTATCTCTGCAACCGAAGCTCTCACTCTGATTTGCAGTTGGTCGGCACCGGTCAGGTGGCACATGAGATCAGCGACGACGCGACCCTGGGGTGTGCATATCAGCGCGGGCAGCGCCTTACGTGTGCTTAGGGCTGCGGTGTCGCCAGTGGCCTGCCCCTGCAGGAATGAAAGGGCGTCTGGTCCCTGCAGGTTCAGCAGTGATTCTTGGTTCAATGCAGTGAAGAAAACGCTCAAGATGCGGTATCCATTGGGTCTGTGGTGCTCATCATAATCCGGGTTGCCCTGACTGTCTTGCGAGAGCCCGAATCTGCTTCCTTTGGCGCTATAATGCGCGACTTTGATGATGTACGTGCGGGAATTCGATAGGGATGATAGACGAGCAGGAAGTGAACAGAATGCGCTGGGCCAGTCGACGCGGCATGCTGGAACTGGACCTCGTGCTCGAGCCCTTCGTTAATGAGCGCTATCGTGACTTGTCCGAGCAGGACAGAGAGCGCTACCGAGCGCTGATGCACTGCCAGGATCAGGAGATGTTCGGCTGGTTCCTGCGCAAGGAGCGTCCCGATGATCCCGAAATCGCCGCCATCGTCAGCCTTATCCTCGAGCACGCCCGATCTCGTTCTAAGGTGTAACCCATCTCGATACCGGCAGCAGCTGGTGATAGCGCTGTGCGTATTGCTGCTGGCGATTCAAATGCAGGTACTCTGGTCGGGGCAGTGGATGCTGGGTTTTGCCGCGGCCCTGCTTGTAGTGGCAGCCCTCATCGCCACTTGGCGCCAACCGTTTCCCTTTGGGGTGCTCTACCAAGTCGGCTCTCTATGGCACTGGTGTCCCCAGGGTCTTAATGGACACGTCTTTGTTGTGAAGGTAGAACTCTTGCACGAGCGCGCGCCGCTGTGCAGTTTCCTGAGGCTGAGCAACCCAGAGTACCCTGTCTGCTTGCTGGCAGTTTTTCACGACAGCATCGACAGACCAACCCTCAGCGCGCTGCGCCGGCAGCTGCGCCTGAACAGTTCGTTGTCTCAGTGATCGCCCAGTGGCGAGTGGTCGGGGGTGAGAATGGTGTCTTTGGCGTCGCGCAATGCCTCGGGGTAGTCGAGGGTGTAGTGCAGGCCGCGACTTTCTTTGCGCTCTATAGCGCAGCGAATCATTAACTCAGCCACCATCGCGAGGTTGCGCAGTTCCAGCAGGTCATTGCTGACCTTGTAGTTTCCGTAGTACTCCGCGATTTCAGATTGCAACACATCGACACGGTGACGGGCACGCTGCAAGCGCTTGTTGGTGCGAACGATGCCCACGTAATCCCACATGAATCGACGCAGCTCATCCCAGTTGTGGGAGATGACCACGTCTTCATCGGAATCTGTCACCTGGCTTTCGTCCCAGGGTGCGGTGGGCGTCGGCGCCGCAACAGTGTCCAGATGTTCGCTGATATGCTGAGCCGCCGCCTCGGCATACACAATGCACTCCAGCAGGGAGTTGCTGGCCATACGATTGGCCCCGTGCAAGCCGGTGCAAGAGGATTCCCCCACAACGTAGAGGCCCTGCACGTCGGTACGGCTGTGTTGATCCACGATAACGCCGCCGCAGGTGTAGTGTGCCGCGGGAACAACCGGGATCGGCTCGGCTGCGATATCAATACTAAACTCCGCGCAGCGCGCCATGACGGTGGGGAAGTGGTGGGCAAGGAACTCCCGGGGTCGGTGTGAGATATCCAGATAGACGCAATCAACACCCAGGCGTTTCATCTCGTGGTCGATGGCCCGGGCAACGATGTCTCGTGGTGCTAACTCTCCGCGCTCGTCAAAGTGGTGCATGAAGGGCTCGCCCGTGGGTAGCAGTAGTCTTGCGCCTTCACCCCGCAGCGCCTCGGTGACCAGAAACGATTTGGCCTTGGGGTGGTAGAGGCAGGTGGGGTGAAACTGATTGAACTCAAGGTTTGCAACCCGGCATCCAGCGCGCCAAGCCATGGCGATACCGTCACCGCTGGCACCGTCAGGGTTGCTGGTGTACAGATAGGCTTTGCTCGCGCCCCCGGTGGCCAGCACCACGGAGCGCGCCAGGAACAGGTCAACGCGGTCGCGTTCCTGGTCGAGAATATAAGCGCCCACGCAGCGACCGTCCTGGATGACCAGGTCAACAGCGACGCGCTGGGTGTATATCTCAATGTTGTCGGCCGCCTGCGCTTTTTCTGTCAGCACTTCGGAGATGGCGCGTCCAGTGCGGTCCGCCGCATGGATGATGCGCCTGTGGCTGTGTCCGCCCTCCATCGTGAGATGGAACTCACGCAATTCAGGGTCCGGCTGATCCTCCCGCAGGTCGAAATCCACGCCCTGGCTAACCAGCCATTCCACGCATCTGCGACTGTTTCGAACGGTAAATTCGACAGCATCCCGGTGGCACAAGCCCGCGCCCGCCGTCAGCGTGTCTTCCACGTGCGAGTCGACAGTGTCACGGTCGTGCAGTACCGCAGCCATTCCACCTTGGGCCCAGTAGGTAGAGCCCTGATTGAGGTCTGCCTTGGACAGCAAGGCCACGCGGCAGCTGTCGGGCAAGTGCAGGGCAGCACTGAGACCAGCGGCGCCGCTGCCTATCACCAGTACGTCATGTTGCAATTGTTGAGGCACAGCCGGGTGCTTGCTCCCTGTTCAGTTGAAAACTATTATTTATCTCAATGACTTAGCTGCGATATCTCGCTGGGTCGTGAGTATAGCCACAGTCACTGCCCAGAGGAATTGATGCCGCGGGAACTTTTTCCACTGCCAGCCCTCTCAGTCCCCGGCTGCGGGATGATCCCCTGTGCGCTAAGCGCGTCTGCTGATGTGGCGACGGGCTGCGCTGAACGGTGGAACTTAATGCAGGCGTTGGGGTCTACGTTTACGGAAGCAAGGTGTATCACCGGGACGGTCGTGTCTTGGGCTAGGGAGAGTGCACAGGCATGACAGCCGAAGTGACGGACAAGCAGCTCGTCGCTCGGGTACAGAAGGGCGACAGTCGGGCATTTGATATGTTGGTGATGAAGTACCAGCAACGCATCATGGCGCTGATTAGCCGATACGTACACGATGCGGATGAGGTACAGGACGTAGCACAGGAGGCCTTTATTAAGGCCTACAAGGCACTGCCGCGGTTCCGAGGAGACAGCGCGTTCTACACCTGGCTTTACCGAATTGCCGTCAACACGGCCAAGAATCATCTGGTTTCCCGCTCGAGAAGGCCCCCCGGGTCGGATGTAGACCTGAGCGATGCTGAATATCTAGAGGGCGGTGCTGGCTTACGTGAGCTGGAAAACCCCGAAAACCGTCTCTTTGGCGATGAGCTAAAGCAGGTGGTCGAGCAGGCCATATCCGGTCTGCCGGACGATTTGCGCACAGCGGTGACGCTGCGCGAGTTTGATGGCCTGAGCTATGAGGATATTGCTGATGTCATGGACTGCCCGGTGGGTACCGTGAGATCACGTATTTTTCGAGCGCGGGATGCCATTGATAAACAGGTTCGCGAGCAGCTCGAAGGGGAGCGCTGAGCACGTGAACGCAGGCATGGGAAAACTGTGCACCAGACCGTTATCGCGCCAGGCGCGGAGGATGACACATGAGTGAAAAATTGCGGGAGTCACTGTCCGCATTGATGGATGACGAGGCGGATGAGCTCGAGCTTGAGCGCGTCTTGTCGCAGATTTCTCAGAACGATGAGCTGCGCTCGTCCTGGCAGGGTTACCACCATGCCCGGGATGCAGCAGCGGGTCAGGCCAGCACGTTTACAGGCATAGACATCTCTGCGCGTGTGCGTGAAGCCATTGCTCAGGATGGGGCGACGGCCCAGGGTAAGGCTCCCTGGTGGCGGCCAGTGGCGAGTTTCGCCGTGGCGGCATCAGTTATGGCAACGGTGGTTCTAGGTGGGCAGCAGCTCAGCCAGCTGAATTCTGGTTACCAGGACCGCAGCAGTTATGCCGGGAATGTATCGCCGGTGGGCTTACACAATGCAGTAGGTGCCACGCCGATGCGTGCCAGCTACGGCACGCGCTCTGTGCCGGCGCTTCAACCCGCGACCAATGAGGCTTATCGCGAGTTAGCCAGACAGCGCCTGAAGCAGTATGGCCAGTCTCACGCCGAACAAGCGGCGCTGAACACACCGCAGGGGCTGATCCACTTTGCACGCGTGGAGAGGATTACCGAGTGATGGTGGTTTTGGCGCGCTTGGTGCTGCCCATACTGGCGTTTCCGGCGCTGGTGATGGCGCAGCCTGAGACCCAGTGCGGCGACAGCGACCCCGCGGCCTTGCAGTGGTTGGACAAAATGTCCCGCAGCACCCAAGAGATCAGCTATCAAGGCGTGGTGACCTACCAGCGCGGCGATGACCTGCAGGTGATGCAGCTGTCCCGCGGCGTGCAGGGCGACGTCGCCAGTGACCAGATCACTCGCCTTACAGGCCAGGGTGCGCAGGTGGTCAGGGACAATCACCCACTGGGTCTGCTGCATCCCGGGCATATGTTGTTGCAGCTTGGCGACAGCAGTGGTGTCGCCTGCGGGCTTGCTACGCATTACCGGCTATCCATGGGCGAGGGCGAGCGTGTTGCAGGGCGCCAGACCGTTCGGCTTGTTATGGCGCCGCGCGATCTCTATCGCTACGGCTACCAGCTGGAGCTGGATAGCACCACAGCGCTGCTGCTGAAAGCCTCGACGGTCGACCGTGGCGATCGGGTGCTGGAAAGATTCCAATACGCAGACCTTGCTTACAGCGGTCGCTGGCACGAAGAGCCAGGTGTGGATGTTGTGCACCGTGCTGGCCAGGCCGGGCAAGCCACCCCGGGGCCAAAAATGCAGATGGCCTGGGGGCTGCGTTGGTTGCCCCCGGGGTTTGTGGCCACCGAGGAGCAGTCCGCGGGTGCCGCACGTCGAACCTATACCGATGGCATGGCGGTGTTCTCTGTGTTTTTGGAAACGCTCGCCGCCCGCATGCCCTCTGGTGAGGGTGTGGTTAGAGAAGGCAGCACCACGTCTTACACTCGCGGCATTCAACTTGATGGCCAGCCCCTGCTGGTAACCGTCATTGGGGAAGTACCCGTGAATACCGCTAGAATGCTGGCTGACTCTGTAACCCAGGCACGCTGATATGCTGACTGAAACCGGGCGAGTGGTGGCTGTGGAAGACGACAGCATCTGGGTAGAGACCATTCGTCAAAGCACCTGCGGCGCCTGTGCGGCGCGCAAAGGCTGCGGGCACGGTATGCTCAACCGCTACGCCAGTGGTCAGCGCGGATACATCCGAGTGCTGCCCGGCGACAACCTGAAACCGCGGGACTGCACTGTGAATGATCAGGTCATGATTGCACTTCCGGAATCTGTGATCCTGCGTGGATCCGCCATTGTGTATCTGATGCCGCTGCTGCTGATGCTGCTGGGCGCAGCGCTGGGTGGGTATGGTGCCGCCAGCGATATTGCGTCTCTGCTCGGCGCAGGCACTGGCTTGCTCGGCGGTTTGGTATTGGTGCGCTATCACGCGCACAGGCATCGTGATGACCGCTCCTTACAGCCCGTAATGGACCAAATCGTGGAAGCGCCGACCCAAGTGGTTGAAGTCGCCTAGGCCGCCCCCATCTCCTGACGTATACATTTGTTGTTTGCTTATTGAGGCGTTAGCACATGCGTTTTGTTCAAAAGTCGACCTCTTTGTTTTTCGCAGCTGCAGTGACCTGCCTGTTGGCCCTGCCAGCGTTTTCGGCCAGCCTGCCCGATTTTCGCGGTATCGTGAAAGAGGGTTCGCCAGCTGTGGTAAAAATTCTGGTTGAGCACAGTGGAGAGCGGGACAGCCCCTTCGAATCCGATGAGATTCCGGAGTATCTGCGCCGCTTCTTCGAGTATCGCGGTGGGCCGCCCCCCAGTCAGGGGCAGCGGCAGCGCCTAAGCATGGGTTCTGGTTTCATCCTGTCTGACGACGGCTACGTGGTCACCAACAATCACGTGGTTGAAGGCGCCGACAAGGTGGTGGTTCGCATGGTAGATCGCAGTGAATTTGACGCGACGGTTGTGGGAACGGATCCGCGCTCTGACCTGGCACTGCTAAGAATTGACGCTGAAGATTTGCCGGTGTTGAAACTGGCCAGCAACGGTGACCTTGATGTCGGTGAGTGGGTGTTGGCCATTGGCTCTCCCTTCGGTCTGGATTTCTCGGTAACCGCGGGCATCGTCAGCGCGAAAGGCCGAAGTCTGCCCACAGAGCGCAACGAAAACTACGTGCCTTTCATTCAGACGGACGTGGCCATTAATCCTGGTAACTCTGGCGGTCCGCTGTTCAACCTCGACGGCGAGGTGGTGGGGGTGAACTCACAGATATTTACACGCAGTGGTGGATCGATTGGTCTGTCGTTCGCTATCCCGGTATCGGTGGTGCGCAACGTTGTTGACCAACTCAAGCGCGATGGCAAGGTTACCCGCGGTTGGCTGGGGGTGACCATTCAGGATGTAGACCGGAACCTGGCCGAATCCTTTGGTCTGGACCGCCCACGAGGCGCCTTGATTTCACAGGTTGCACCCGATGGTCCCGCCGATGATGCAGGCCTCAAGCCGGGTGATGTGATTCTGAGCTTCGATGGCAATGACATCCCCACGTCATCGGATCTGCCGCATGTCGTCGGCCTGATTGCGCCGGACTCTCGCGTACCGGTGGAAATCATGCGAGATGGTGACCGTAAGACCCTGCGCGTGGTTGTCGGGGGGCTGGATGCCGATGACAGCTTCTCGCTGAATCAGGGAGACGGTGAGGGCGATCGCGGCGGGCGACTGGGCTTATTGATAGAACCCGCGCCTGAGGATGCCCTGGAGCGCTTTGGCATCGGTGGTGGCGTGTTGGTGCGCGAAGTGCAACCCGGATCCGTCGCTGATGAAGCCGGTATAGCTCCAGGTGACGTGATCACGATGGTTGGCTCCAAGGCGACCAAATCCGTGGATGCATTCGCTGACGCCGTGGATGACCTGGACGATGGCGCTTCGGTGCCGGTTCGACTGATTCGTCGCGGCGCGCCCATGTTTATTGGTATCAAGCTTCAAGACTAGTGGGGCATCACATGGCAGGGCGGGGGCGCTTGAGTTACAATCGCGCCTCCCTTACTGGCGGCCAGCGGTCGCCAGTTTCCGTTAAGTAACCCGAGCTACTTCTTTGAGCGACCTGCAGCACATTCGCAATTTTTCGATTATCGCCCATATCGACCACGGCAAGTCGACGCTGGCTGACCGTTTTATCCAGCATTGTGGGGGTCTCAGTGATCGTGAAATGGACGAGCAGGTGCTCGATTCCATGGATATCGAGCGAGA
>SPKZ01007324.1_pt1 | contig 20005 bp, 42 predicted proteins | sample 2456571 | NCBI WGS metagenome assembly SPKZ01 (sample SAMN11192286, study PRJNA482655) | marine metagenome | biome: ENVO:00000447; feature: ENVO:00000244|ENVO:00000211|ENVO:00000569|ENVO:00002023; material: ENVO:00002151; isolation source: ocean water from marine abyssalpelagic zone ... | reverse complement strand
TTAGAATTTAATGCATATGTTGATAGTATTGAAGATGAATATTTGAAAATGTGTGTAAAAGCTAAAGTTGTAGAAATATTCGGAGAATATGAATAATGAGTTGGATAGCAATATTTGAAAAAGTTGATAAAGAGAAAAGACCCTGGGCTTATCATAGTGCAAGGCATTTTAATATATACAATGAATTTGATAAAACAAAGAGATGAAATAAGGAAAGAATATAATGCTTGTAAGTCTGCTAAGACTAAAAGAAAGGTGTGGGAAGAAAAACTACAACCTTTAGAATTAAAATTAATGATAAATGGGAAATAAAACAATAAGTGAAATTGAAAAGGCAAGATATGATCTACAAAACTTAATTAAAGATGCTATAAATTATTACCAATCAGAATATGGTATGACTTTTGATCAGATTAATGTAGGTTATGAAGAAGAAACAAGAAAGGTTTTTCACGTGTTAATTGAAGATCATTTAGATGGTAGTAAGTATGTATCCCCTAACGAATAATAACAAATGTTTATATATAATTAAAGATATCATATATTAGACCTTTGAGGTTAAGAGATATAAAAATGGTAAATGAAATAATCGCAGTTTTAGCAGTTCCACTATTAATTGGAAGTAGTATGACATTAGTTGCCTTGGGAATTAAAGTATTTGAGAAAGCCTCCCTTGTAAATTCAAATAAAGTATATATTGAGGTTCGAGAATGAAAACTTATTGTAATTTTTGTAAATCTGAACAAAATGATGGAAAATTATATAAATGTGTTTTCGATGATGAGAAGGTATACGGACATTTCGAATGTTTGAAAGATGAAGGGTTAATAATTTAAAATGGCAACTTATGAACAATCAAGACAAAAAGTATTCCAAGAATACGCTGAAAAGAAAAAGGCAAGTAAAAAACTTTACAAATACCTTAAAAATAGTGGAAAGAATACAGCTGGATTAGATTTATTTTTCTTTTTCATTTCTGTAAATGGAGAATATGAAAAGTTTGAGGATGATATTTGGGGTCAGACATTAGGTAATACTTCAAAAGGGAATAAACAGTTTAATATGGATTTTAATGTAATAAACAGAAAAATAGATACAATATGGACATTATCTGAAATGGAGAAAAAAAGATGGCAAATAATTTAGTAGAGAAGATATATGAGATGAATACAACGCAAAGAACTTTTCTTTTTGCGAGCGTTAAGTTTTTTCACGCACAATTAGATATCCCAAGACATAGTGGATGTGACTTAGGTGATTTTTGTAGGATGTGTAGATTAGATATTATGGATCAATACAAAATAAATTCAACAGAACTTTCCCAAGTGTACAAATATGTAAAAGATAATATTAATGATTCCAATGTGTATAAAAGTTTTAGAAAGGAATATATGACCAATGTTAACTAATATAGAATGGCGAGAGATTATGGAAGAACAGCGCAAAGTGTTTGATGACAATTATAGAATCAAATGTTTTGAAGATGTAGTAGAATGGGATAAAGCAATTCAAGAGTTAGAGAATAGGTAAATTTAGACCACGGTTTTCATTGACATCTATTAATACCCTTTTTCTTTAGTTATATATATACATCTTGATAGTATTATCGATAACTTTATAAATATAGATAACTATTATATAATTATCCAAAGAAAAATGAAAAAAGATAGAATAGTAAAGTGGATACCAAGATTTTTTGCATACCTTTTGATAATGGGCGAAACATTAATTTTAGTACGTGCAGGACAGTTATTACCTGTGATGGGAATAATAGCAGGAATATGTCTGTTATTACTTGTGGAAGAATTATCTGAAGAAAAATGAAAAAAGATAGAATACTAAAGTGGATGGCAAGATTTTTTGTAATGAGTTGGATACTAGTTCATTCATTAAGTTTTCTGCGTACAAGTTCGTTATTAGCTGCAGTGGGAATCATAGTAGGATTCGGTATATTACCACTTATGGAAGAAAAATGAAAAAAGATATAATAATAAAGTGGATGGCAAGATTTTTTGTAATCAGTTGGATAATGGCTGAAACATTAATTTTAATACGTACAGGACAGTTATTAGCTGCGGTAGGAATAATAGTAGGAGTTTATATGTTAATACTTGTGGAAAAATCATCTAAATAAAAATGGCTACAATACAAGAACAAAAATATATGCAGGGTAAAATCGAGAGGACTAGATACTTTATGACTCTTGAGAAAAAGATTGTGGATCAACTAGTTCTAAAGAAAGGTGATGAACTTTTCTTTAATGGAGAATTAGGTGGAGAAGTTAGATTTAAGATTTTAAGGAAACAATAAAATGGACATATCTCAGATATTACCAATTATAACTATTATAGGAACTTTTCTTGCTATGATTGTTATGGGAGTAGTATGGGCTTTAGCTCCAAGGATAATAGGATTAAAATGAAATTAGATTTATATGCTAGAACTAGTACAACTTCCCAAGATGTAAACAATCAGATGAATTATCTTCGACAATGGTGTGTTAAGAACAATCATCAGATAATTCACGAAGTTTGGGATCAACAGAGCGCCAAAATCGATTTGGAGGATAGGAGACTATTCAAGGAATTGCTTGACAACCCTAAAGGAGAAGGGATGTTGATATTAAATCTTGATAGATTAACTAGGAACTGGGATAGTGTTACATTCCTTGAAAGGTACTTTAGGGAGAATTGGGACTGCTATAAACTAATTTCAACAGCTGATGAGATTAATCTTAGTAATGCTGCTGGACGTTTAATGTTTAGAATCAAACTTGCTGTTAATTGTCATATGCCAGAAGATATGCTTGAAAAACAAGCGATAGGGATCAAAAAGGCTAAAGATGAAGGGAAGTTTAAAGGTAGACCTAAGGGTGCGTTAGGTAAATCTAACAAAATAAAATAAAAAATGGATAGTATGAAAAAATTAATTTTATTGACACAGATAGTAGTTATCCTTACTTTATCTCTTTTTATGTTTAATATAGGAGAAATGTGGGGATGGGTAAAAGGAGCTGAACAAACAGCGACTTATTGTATGTTACAAAATATGACAATAAAATAAAATATGGATGAATACGAGAAATGGGTTATTAATTATGAGAATAGGGAAAAGTTAAGAAAAAGATATGAAGAAGTGAAATCTATTTCTTCTTCTTCTTAATTAATTTACTAATAGATAATCCTTTCTTTTCTCCACGAGTATCAATTCTAGCTCTATTCTTCTCAACAAATCTTAATGCAGTCTTTCCTCTCTTTACACCAAACTTAGATTTAAGTGCTTTTACACTACCTGAACTTATATCTTTACTACTTGTAATTCCAGATATAATTAATTGTGCTGAAACTTGAGTTGTTCTATCAATTGCTCCAAATCCTTTCTTGATAGCTTTATTTAATGGTAACCCTAATCTTCTAGTCTTAACAATCACAGGATTTGTTTTTCCTGCAGGTTTGTTTGGAATTTTACGTTCTCTAAATTTAATATCAAACATTAAAGATTTCCCTTTAGGTAATTTAGAATCAAATGAGAATCTTAATTTAGGTACTTTAGGAACTACTGGTTTCTTAGGTGTAGGTTTCTTAGGAGCTCTAGGTTTCTTTGGAACTCCAGATTTAGACTTAGATTTTGCAGGTGTATCAAATTTAGGTTCAAATGCTTTAGCAGGTGTTTGTATTGGTGTTTGTTTAGATTTAAGTGCTTTAGCAGGCATCTTCTTAAATGCTGGTGTTTTAGCTTGAGCTTCTGCAATATCTATATCTCGAGATATTCCTTTAACTTGTGCAATCAATGCAGCAGTTACAATAAATCTTAATGGTTTAGTTGCTTTAATGATTTTAATTAATCCTTTAAATTGTTGTTTTAACTTTAGAACATCTGAGAGATTAACTTGTTTAGCACCTTTTAGAACTTTAGCTTTAGTTTTAAATACTCTAGCACTCTTTTGAATTTGAATTTTGAATTGTGCTTGAGCTTTCTTATTACTAATTACTGCTTTAACTGGGATTTTATTTGCTTTAGTTATTCTAGTTATAGCATTTATATCAATAAATGTAGTTTTACCTACCTCAATAACTCCTTTCTCAGCTAACTCTTTAGAAAATCTTTGTTGTTCTAGTTTTGTTATATCTAAAGTTTTAACTTCTTCCTTAGGTTTAGCTATCTTTTTCTTACCTTTAGTTACTGTTAATTCTTTTAATGTTTTAACTTGTCTAAGTTTTCCTTTGTCAACAACAAATTTAATTGCTCTTTTCTTAATAACTTTCTTTGGTGCTTTTATTTTAACAATAGTTCCAACTTCAACTTTAACTTTCTTTAATTTAGCTGGTGTAAGTTTCTTTGCTCTAACAACTTTAGTTTTTTCAATTACTTTAACTACATCTCTAGATGCAGCAACTTGTTTGGCTAATGTCTGGACACTTGCACTAGGTCTAGTTTTTATTCCTCTTTGTTTTAATACTTTACCTAAAGCAGTTTTTAGAATCTTATCTTGTTTAACTCCTTTAGTTACTTTACTAGCTTTTACAATTGCTATATTAACTGATTTTAATTGAGAACTTGCTAAATTACCTCTAGAAACTGCAACAGATACTTTTTTATTTGATCTAATTAAATTAACAGCTTGAGTCGTAGATCTAATTCCTTTAGTTCCAAGACCTGCAGCTTGTACTCCACCTTTAATTATTGTACCTGGAAATAAATAAGCTACAGCTTTACCTGTTGCAAAAGCTGGATCTTTTTTGAAAGCAGCATTTATATCTCCTCCAACTCCTGCAGCTCCAGCTGCAACAATGGCTGCAGCTTGTCTAGGATTCTTTTTTACAAATGAAGCAACAGAAACAGTTCCTATTGCTAACTTTTTAATATCTTTATTTAAAGGAGAGTCATCTCCAGCTTCTGCTCGTCTTCTAAGTTGACGACCATATTCAAATGAATTCTTTAAAGCATGGAATGGTAGAGTAATAATCTCTTTTATTCCTTCACCAACTCCTTTTCCTAATTGAACCATTCCCTTAGCAGCTTTAATTGATTTTACTTCAACCTTCTTTTGAACCTTCCTACCTATTCTTAATGCCTTTAATATTTTAGATGTCTTAAATTTCTGTACTAATAACTTAGATCGTTTAGATTTCCTCTCAGCAGTTTCTTTCATCTTACTTCTTTTTCTTTCAGATACTAATGAGATTGATTTTGAAATTGCTTCTCCTCTAGCTTTGTCTTCAATCAATTTCTTTTCTAAAGCTACCTTCTTTACTCTAAGTTCTTCTTCTCTTCTACGACGAGAACTTCCTTTTGAACCCTTAGACCTAACAGTTCGAGTAAATGATTTAACTTCTCCTGTTCGAGTATTCCTAACACTTACTTTAAATTTTGTAGTGCTACTTGCTCTAATACTTTTTCCACTTCCTTTTGTTGAACCCTTACTAAATCTAGACGGGGCTTTTGTAAATTTAACCATATTAGTAAATATATAATCTCAATGTTTATAAATTTATATTTACATACATAAGTACTATGGCTACAGAAGAATTTAAACTATTAGCAGAAGAGTTATTTAACAACTATGTTGAACTAAGAGAAAAGATGAAACAACAAGGACATCAAAATGTAAACCTTGCGTTCAGAGAATACCTTGATTTCTATATCCAATATGAAAAGGAAGGTCTTGATATGGATTACGAAGAAGTAGAAGACTCATCCGAAGAGGATGATGAATAAGTTAGGACTAATATAATATATTATTCCTATTATTATACTTATCATTACTACACATGCAATTACTTTCTCAAATATTCTAAATAAAAACCCAAACATTCTATTCATAACACTAGATTTATTATTATTATTACTATTTTTATTAGATCTATTACTTAATATGTTAATTTTTAATCCCATCGTTTTCATATGACTGTTATTTAATTGTTACTATTGCACTCGCCACCTTGCTAACCCAGTCTGCTATAGTACTCCTAGCCACGCCTTCTTTACGAGCAATATCTGTAATGCTCTGCCCTCCTTCCTTCAATATATAACACCTTAGCCATTTACGATCTACTTCAATTTTATTAGGATCTTTTGCAATATCATCCTCTGTATCTCTTTCAGTATTTATTTTCAATGACCACTGCTTATATTCCTGTTTATCGAATATAAATACCTTATTTGTTCTTGCACTTAATGTCAATAATTTCTTAGGTAAGTTTTCAAACTTTTTATCATTATCATAAAACCTAGCACTTAAATATGATTTTATATCTTTACGACTTATCCTACGACCTTGCATAGGAGAGAAATAACTCGATGCATGTGGAATATTGAATAGGAAGTATTTACCCCTAATGGGTGTTAAATTCTTATCAAATTCTAAATCCAATTCGAAAATCCAATTAATCCTAGATAAAGCAATTGATGGTAAGATTTCTTCAAGTGCTGGTAAGATCAAGTTAACAATCCGTAAGTTCTTACGTTCTCTTCTTAGCTTAGACATAAACTCTTTTACTTCTGGTTTGTTCCAAGCCTTACGGTTTAACTCTTCCGACTCATCAAGAACATAAACTACAAAAGGGATTTCACTATATCTATCAAAAGCAGCCATCATATGTTTAATTCTTCCATAAATAATATTCTCCATAGTGAATTCATAGTTAATCATACCTAACTCATTTAGAACCCACCACCAAACAAAAGCGTGTTGAAATGCAGTGTGAGATTTACCAGTACCTTCACCACCATAATAAATATGATTCCTATCAAATTCTTTCCAAAGCATTCTGCAACCACCAACTACACTTTTCATTACTCTCTTATCTATAGATATAGTTCCTTGTTCTGTCTCAAGATATTGTGGAGGATCTCTCATCAACTCCATATATCTTTCTTTATTGAACTCAGGTTTGAAATCATTATAATAATTTTCCACATCAATCATAAAGCAACACCCTTATACAAATCATCTAACTCTTGAATTTCTACATATTCAACTTCAGGGATTAATTTATTTCGAGATAACTTCAAAACAATTTCATTATAACATTTAAGTAGAACTTTAATACTAACATATTCATAGTTTAATGCGTTAGGTGTCTTTTCACTATAATCTTTAACAAAACTAGGGATATGAAATTGTTGAATTACTTTCTCAATCTTAATTAATATTTTCTCATCCATAATATATGTTCCTCTAGAATAATATAATCCTTGTAAGTTAATTGCAAGTTTTTTTACATTCCCTTTCCCTAAATCATAACAGAAAGGTATTAGCGCGTTAATAACATTCAAATCATCATTTACACTATGTAAATAAGGATTCCAATCCATGTATCTTAAATTACTCTCGGTGTGTTGTACCATAGATATATCATACCTTTGGCATTTATAACCGTTATGCAAATGAAATAATATAAATTGATATAAAATCACGAAACGTTTATATATCGTACTTTGACATATTATATTTACAATAAGGCAATTGTCTTATATATATAATTAAAAATGTCAATGGGAGATTCATTTAACGGATTATCCAAAGGAGCTAAAATTATTGTTGCAATTCTTGGAATTGTAATTGGTGCTTACGCATTAGCTATCCTTGGATTAATTGTAATGGGTGTACTTGCAAACGTTGTTACTTCAGGTCAAATCACAGTTCCGGCTGCGACTAACACCACAGTAACTGCGCAATTAACTGCATTTAACACTCTGGTAGGAACAGTTTTAAACCCATATACAACAATTGCTGCTTTAGTAGTTATTGCTGTATTACTAGCTATCTTCTTTAAAGGAAGATTACCTGGTAGTGGTTCATCTGGTGGAGTTAATTAATTAACTCTTTTTTTAAAAAACAAATTTAATAACTTATTCTAACAACCTTTATAAATGTCCAAAAGTAAGATATATCTATGGCTAAGCCAGATGAAGATTACAAAAACGAATATGAGACTCCAGAGGAATCATATGAGGAAGAAGACATTGTTGAAGAATACGAAACACATTCTAATAATGCCGAATCTATTTTAGATAAACCTACTATTGATAATTTCTTTAATACTGAACAATTGTTACAGGAAATTGAGAAAACTATGAAAGGTTTTCAAAAGGTAGATAATAAATGGCGATATAAAACAATGCCAAAGGCAAGAGATGAATTTATTAATTCTATGATTAACAGATTAAGATCTGTAATTAATCAACAGAATATGGTTTCTTATATCACTGATGACGAATCTAAATATTTACTTCTTGAAAAGAACTACGATTTTATATTCTCAGTATATGAAGAACCATCAATTGATGATGAAGATGTAGAGAGTATAATTAATATTTATGATCACGCATTACAATTATTTATGGGACATACGGTAGAAGGGTTTACTTCAAGAACATTGAGACAAATCGCAGCAGCTGTATCATATGAAGTTGAGAAAAAACCTGAAGAAGATGGTTTACTTAACATTGGATACGGTAAGAATAACATTATTAAGTTAGGTGGTAAAAAATGAATCGCTTAACAAAAGCAAGTTTACTTGCTATGTTATTAAGTGTACTTACAGTGATTGGAGGGTATATTTCAATTATGGCAGTATCTATATATCTAAGTACTATGATCTTATTTGTTTTATCTTTTATATATTATGAATTAAAAAATGGGAAAAGTAACTAGACACACTATCACAGATAAACAGTTTACAGAGATATTATACTATTTTGATATGTATAAAAAGATGCTAGGTAAGTTACCAGAGAACAAGTTACAAGAGTTAGGGTTTGCAAAAAAGGCAGTCCTTAGAAAACATACTAATACTGTGAATACATTATGGACAGAATTAGATAACATTTAAAATGGCTAAAGATAAAGATAAAAAAAAAAATCAAATTAATAAAGCAGAGTATAACATTGTTTTATTAGAAAAGTTAGGTGGAACAGTTAGGATTATTAGAACCTTTGATGCTCATAGGTTTAGAGATGATGAGGATCATGTTGTTTATTTAAAAAATGATAAACAGAAGTTTCTAGAAATTTTTCCTCAACAAATTAATGACTTTAAAAATTATAGTGAGAAAGAAGTAACAAGGTTAATTGATAAGTATCAAAAACAGTTAGAAGCAGAAAGGAAAGAGGATTCTCAAATCAATGATAAAAACATTGAATATGAATTACTTAAATTAAAAGCTAAGGAAAGAAGTTTTAAGTTTGATGATAAAGCATCATATCTTTCATTTGATGAAACATCAAGACCTACTTTCTTTTTATTAAGAGAAGGAAGTAACTTTTTCCCATTTAAATGGGACACAGATACTAAAACTATTTTTGTACCTAGTGATAATAGAAAGAAATCAGCTTCATTAGCATTAAGAAATAAACAAAACAAATATAACATTAAGAAAATGTTAGATGGTTTAAGTATTATATTAATCATTGTTGGATTTGCTATGTCTGCAGGAGGAGCATATTTATTATTTAAAGGAAATTCTGCTTATGATACTGCTTTTGAGCAATATGATCAATCAGAAATCGCAGCAGCTCAAAGGTTATGTTTAGAGAGTATTGGACAAGTAGCTGCAGATGTAGGAAAAATTAGTTCAAGTGTTGAAAAGGAATTAAATAAACCACAAACAATTATTGAAGGTATTATTCCAGAATGATACACGACAATAGGTATAAATTACTTAGTGTTGGTGCTTCCCTTGGAAGTACTTTCGTTTTAACAATAGTTTTATTTTTTCCAAACTTGACAAAAGTATTATTATTTATGTATTTAATGTTATCAATCACAGGGTTATATAAAATGAAAGATGAGTTTTCAGAAATTATTAAATAAACATATTAAGACAATAATTGTTATTTCAACAATTCTTTTAGCAATTATTTTTGTAAGTTTACCTAACTTTATATTCACTCCAGAATATAGTATAACTTGTAAAAATCAAACAAAATACCTTTTTTCTAATGAAACACATTTACTTGAAAATATAGAAATATGTGAATTTCAAAAACAAATGTATTTAAATAATGAGGACATAAAATTTACTAATGGTATCGACTAGTACACAAACATTAGTTCTTGAAGTAGTAGATGCTCAGATGGATTTTAATATTAAATTGATAATTTTAGGGTGTATAATCTTTTATGCCTTCTTATTAAATTATTTAAGCAATAAAACAGAAGTAGACTCATTTGCAAAAAGTATTTTTGTATTTGCTTCTAAAATATATATAGCAGTTACTGTTTTTTTTGCTCCTTTGGCATCAATTATGTTATTTCGAGAATATGCAGCAATAGATTTATGGACACTATTAATCACACTTTATAGTGTAGTTTTTGTGGTTACAGCAATAGCTTTAACAATATTTAGTTATCAAAAGATATTAGATATTGTTGGTGTTGATGTTCAAATTGAGTCTCTAAAACGAGATCAAAAGAGGAAAGGTGAACAATGAGTAAAAATAATATAAAAGTTGGAACAGTTAACCAGAGACAAAAAAATGTCTCAGTATCTTTAATTGGATTGATTAAAAAATATCAAAAACAACTTCAAACTCAAGAGAATATTAAGTTTGGACGAAAAGCTAGGCATATTTCTTTTGTGTTTGCCACAAAAAACCCTAGAAATCTAGCTAAATTTATTATGGAGGTTTTAAGATGAATAAAAAAGCATTTTCTAGTGTAATGTTAACAATGATTGCATTTTTAGTATTGTCTATGACATTTATTTTCACATCAGTTATGTATAAGGAAGCAGGAGAACAATTCTTAATAACTCCAACAGCAGATATTGGAAGAGGTATATTAGCTAACACAACAAGCATTCCTGCATCTCAAGGAGTTGATACAATTACAGCTTTAGAAAATAGATATATTGCATTTAATTTTCCTTATGATCTGTTTTTCTTAGTTCTTTGGATTTCTGTATTTACAAGTACAGTGGTTGCAGCCTTTAGATCAAATAAGGAAGGAATATTTAGTTTCTTTGGATTTATATTTATTGGTTCATTAATATTACTTTTAATTACTGGGTATATGGCTGACTTTGCAAGTTGGTTTATGGGAAATGTATTTTATGCAATGTTTGCAGATGTTACAGTGAGTTTACCTATATTCACATTTTATATTAACAATTTAGGTTTAATCCACTTTATTTGGTGGTTAATATTAGTTTTAGTTAATATTGTTGATAAATCATTTATTAGTAAAACTGGAGAGGTAGAACAATGAAAAGAATAATTACAATTATGATAATTATGATAATGGGTTTAAGTGTTGTGAATGCTACTTTAAGTATTAATAACACTTTACCTACAGATTATGATCAGTATGACATTAATTTAAGAGATTATGTTTCTTGTGTAGATTCTACAAGTTGTAATGTTACACTGGAAAGTACAACTACTGATATAATTTCAGCATACCAACTACTAGATTATACATCTCAAGGTTTTACAGGTGCTTCATCTAATCCTTGGGCTATTACTTTTAATAATAATGGTTCAAAAATGTATATCTCAAACCCAGGAGTTCCTGGATTAATTTATCAATACAATTTAACTACTGCATTTGATCCAAGTACTAAAGTTTCTGATGGGACTTTTAGTGTTACTTCTCAAGATAATACACCTAATGGTATATATTGGAAAGATGATGGTACTAAATTTTATATGTTAGGAAATGATTTAGATGATATATTTGAGTATACTGTGTCAAGTGCATATGATGTAACTAGTGCTTCATTTAGTACAAGTACTCCTGTAGCAGGAACATCTGTTAGTGGATTATACTTTACTTCTGATGGAACAAAATTCTTTTATGTAGATGATGGTTCAAATAGATTCTATGAATATGGTATGAGTTCAGCGTGGGATGTTTCAACTGCAACTCAAACTTCATTTTTATCAACTCAAGATACTAATCCTTCAGATGTTAAGTTTGCACCTGATGGTTTGAAAATGTTTTTACTTGGAAGATCAGGAGATGATGTTTACCAATATTCTTTAACTTCAGCTTTTAATTTATCTACTGCAACTTATGATAGTATCTCTTTAAGTGTGGTTGGAGCATCACCTTCAGGGTTTTACTTTAATAACGATGGAACTGAATTTTATTTAATTGAAAATAATAATAATAGAGTTTATACTTATGCTTTAACTTCAAGTGAATATACCTTTACAAGTACAGGAAATAAAACATATCTAATAGAAGCAGGTAACTCTACAGATACAATAAATACTTCTGGTTATATTTATGTTAATCCAGATATTACTTTCTCATTGCAATTATCAAATGGAACTGCTATAACAGATTTTACTTTTGGAGGTAAAACAGATGTTGCAGGAACAGTTACTTTTGAAACATTAGGAGATGGATTAGTTATTGGATCAAATAATTTATCATTTGAAAAAGATGGTTTTATAGCTCAGAATTTTACTGTAAGTATAACAGGAACAGAATTACAATCGTTTACATTTAATGTAACACCTTCACAAATAGTAATTAATATATTTGATAAAGTAACAGGTTCAGTTTTAACTCAAAACATTTCTTTACAATTAATAGGACCTTTAGGTGCTACTGGTTCAACTACAACTGGATCATTAACATTTGATACAATTGATGGAATACCTGGAGATTATCAAATTATTGCAACAAATGTTGATTATGAAACTGAAACAGTTTATTTTACGTATACTGCACAAGAAAACGCTACACAAAACATTTATATGATAAATTCATCAAATCCAGATTTAGGTATAGTTACAATTCAAGTAAAAGATAGTTTAAGTTTTTTAGTTGAAAGTGCAACTGTGAGTTTACTTGAATGGAAACCATCATTAAGTTCATATATTACTGTAGGTCAATGTCAAACTTTAACTAGTGGAACTTGTAATTTGAATATTGAATTAAATAATAAGTTATATAAATTTAGTGCAACTAAATTTTCAACTACAAAAACAACTAATTCACAAATTATTGCTACAACTGATCAAACAATCATTTTAACATTAGAAGATGTAGTTTTAACTGAAACCCAAGATTTGGAAAACGTTTTATCCAATATGACTGAAACAATTGTTGGCAATGTGTCTACAACAAGGTTACAATGGGCAGATACAAATGGAGTTGTTTCACGAGCATGTATTACAACATATAAAAATACTGGATTCAATCAAGTACTACTTGGACAAAATTGTACTTCATCATCATCAGGGATCTTGTTTGTTACAAATCAAATTAATAATTCCTTTGCAATTTTAATTAAAGGATCAATTGATTATAGTGGAACAACTTATCCTATTGGACAATTCTTCCACGATTCAGTTGATAGTATCTCTGCATCACTTGAAAACTTTGGTTTGGATATCTTTATTCCAACAATCTTTTTAATGCTTGCAGTTGCAGCGGGTATTTTCTGGGGGAATATTTATATATCCCTTTCACTAGCAATTATATTAGAGTGGTTTGCCACAATACTTGCGCCTAGTGTGATAAGTACATCAATTGCAATCATTGTAACTGTTATATGTGGTTTAATATTCTGGGGGGTTTCTAGAAAATGAAAAGTATAGGAAGTATATTTGTAGTTTTAATGTTAATCCTTGTAGTATTTTCAGCAATGCGAATTGTTGGAGAGGAAGGAATAAGTAATAGTAATCTTGATGCTCAAAGTATTGCTCTTATTTCCAATATATCTACTAATATTGATTCAAACTTTAATGTAGATGGTTCATTTACTGAAGTTAGATCAAATTTAACTGTAAATTCAACATTTGATAATACTGATGTGTTTGCTCAAGAGTATCTGGAAGGAAAATCCGATTCGACAGGTAAAACTGGACTTATCAAAAATTTTGTAAAAATTCCAGACCTGTTCATATTAAGTCTTGGTATACCTGAACAAGATGTTTCTTGGATAAAGGGAATTATGATTTTAATGATTACTGTAATGTTAAGCTTTGCAGGGTATAGAGCATTCTTTGGAGGAGGGAAAATAACTGATAATTAAAATGGCAATCAATCTAACAGCTTTAAATAATATAACACCTTTTGAGGTGAATACATCATTAATTAATGAGTCATCAACTCTTGCACCAAATTTAATTTCAAATGCAAATACATTAACTAATGGATATTTCGGATTAGGGATTATGATGGTACTTTTTATCTTTTTGATGATTATACTAATGCAAGATAACGAAGTCTTCAAATTGAGGTTCTCACAAGCGTTAAATGTAGCATCAGGTTTAACATTATTGCTAGGAATTGTAATGTTCATTAGTAACTTGATATCTAGTTACCAACATTTAATGTGGTTCGCAATAATCTTCATGATTTCGTTATTATTGACTTATTATGAGAAAAACTGATAATAAAGTTTATAAATTTCCTTTTTTCTAAATATATATGAATAAATTATATCTTTTGTTATTATTACCATTAATTTTTACTGGGTGTAGTTCAGACATTTTTTTACTGGATAGCAACCCTGATGATTTAATATTTGATACACAAAAAGAATTCACTATCTTTGGGCAACTAGATACGGTTGAACAAGACATATACGGGAGTAATAGAAAAATAACTTTTTATTATGATAATAATGATACAACTAAACCAATTTATTATATCATTAATTTCACTAATTCTAGTGTGAAAAACGTTACTTTGATTTATTCCAGTGATAATCAAACAATAACTGGGATTAATGTAGAGGATATTTAAATATGGTAGATACAGAAAAAAGAAAAGAAATGAAAAGATTTTTATTAATTATAGGTATTATCTCATTATTTCCTATTTTTGTGAAATTCACTAATGGATTATTAAATAGTAAGGAAGAAACACAATTTAAAAGCAAAACTGAAGTCCAAGGTGATAATATTTATTTCGGAGAATATTCTGAGAATAAAGGAGTTATTAAACTATTTAGTCAAAATAATGAATTTAAAGTTAAAGAAAAAATATATGAAACAAATAATTTCTTAAATGACTGGAAAAACAAAAAAGATCTTTTTTAATCTATATTCATAACAATATTTATAAATAATGGATCTGTAATATTAGTATTATTTAAAAAATGGCAATACCAACTACACGATTTAGAGAAATACCAAACAATACTGCTACAACTGCAGTAGATACAACAGCAGAAAGACTTGCAGCAATTGCAGGGGAAAGTACAGTAAGTACAGGATCAGGAAATGAAGCTGATTTTGGAACAGTTGACATCTCAAGTGGTGCAGCAGATTCTAGTGTTTTAACATTACTTTGGGATGTTACAGCAGATGGTGGAAACACTTCAGTAGATACTTTTAAGTTATGGTTATCCTCCAATGGATGGGATCAAGCAGGTACTGTAGCTAAATTCCAACAATTATCAGGTGCAGATCAAGGTTCACCTTCATTAACTGAGAATTATGTTACATCAGCAGGTACTGGATCATATACTTGGGCAACTATGGCAGAATCAGAACCAGGAGCTATTAATGTTTATCCTAGTGATGAAGGATCAAGTATGGCTTTATCTACTAATTCTGATGATGTTGTAATGTGGGCTGAGTATGTTGCAGTTGCAGCTTCAGAAACTACTGGAACATATAAAGGAACTGATGCAGGTTTTGAGTTTCAACACTCATTTAAATTTAGTTTTAGTTAAGGTACTCAAAATGAGTACACAATTACATTTAGATTCAGAGTATAGAAGACGGTGGGAAGAGTACGTTATGAAAGATGGTACAATTTTTAATAGCAAAGATATTAATTGGCGTGATGTTAAGAATTGGAACAATCTAAAAGAAATCAAAGCTCACCTAAAAGGAAATAATTATGTTATCACTTCAGATAAACCTAATTTCAAACATTTTGTAAGACTTAGAAATGGTGGAATTGTTAAAACTTGGAATGAAATTAAACAACAATTTGATTCTAATGTAATCCATGAATGGTGTCTAGGTTGGACTGATGGTGAAAAAGTTTATTTTGATGTGATAGATTTCTTTACAGGAAATAAAGTAAATGAAGAAGTAAGGTTGTATACTGATTGTTTAAATCATATGCATCCTGAGGTAAAATGAAATGGTCGCAGTAACATTACAGATATTAAAAAACACACACACACATAATTTATCTACACAAAAAAAAGCTAGAAGAATTGTGATGGGAGATATAATTGCAATATATCCACGTATAAATGTTCCTCCTTCTCCAAATTCAAATTGTTATTTTATTCATATTAATAATATGCCTAATAAATTAGCAAGAAGAACAAAGTTAGCTTTAGAGAATTATGATTATTTTATTAATGAATTAGGTGAACCAGATTCAACATTTATCTCAAAAAGAAGATTTTTTATTAAAATTCCACATATTCCATTATCTATTAGACGAAGATTGATAGCAGATCGAGAATGTACTATTACATGGAATCAAATAAAAGGTAAAATTCATGATAAAAAAACTAGGTTAGTTCTTGATGAGGGAGATATTGAATAATGGCAACAGTTACTAGGTATGTTAATACTGCATCTACTGCTGGAGGAGACGGAACAACTAATAATACTTCTGGAGCTACAAGAGCTTATGTTAGTTTATCAGAATGGGAAGCTAGTGAACAAACAGATTTAGTTGCAGCTGGAGATATTCATCATTGTATTTTTGAAGGATCAGATACTACTGCATTTACTATTAGTGGCTGGACTACTGGTGTTTCCAATTATATTAAAATTACTGTAGCTGAAGCTAATAGACATTCAGGAACTGCAGCCTCAGGTAATGCTAAAATAAGTAATACTTCTAATGGAAATCATGTAATTAGTGTTGACGAAGATTATACTTGGTTCGAATACTTAGTAATTCAACAAGATAGTACTGGTGGTTCTGACGAAGGTATGCGTATTTTAGCAAATACAGATAATGTTTTAATAAGTAGGTGTATTATTTATACTGAAAGAACAACAAATGATCAAGATGGTGTTTATACGGGGAACTGGGCAGCTACTTATTCTATAGATAATTGTATTATTTATGGATTTCCTAGAGTTGGTATTCATCTTCAAAATTATAGTGGAAGTAATAACCAAACAGCAAATATTGATTATTGTACGATTTATAATTGTGGAAATAATGGACAATTTGATGAGGGAGGTATCGCTTCAAGAGATCCAGGGAATTTGAACACTTTAAATATCTATAATACTGCTGTGCTAGATTCAGGTCCCTCAAGTGCTGAAGATTATAATCAATTTACTGGAACATCAACTTGGACAGGTACTAATAATATTGATAGTGATCTATCTCTTACTGAGGTTGGTATAGATACCAATGCTCAACAAGATCTTGATATAGTAGATACAACGCAATCAAGTGGTTCGTTCTTTGTAGTTAAAGATCTTACTGGTGGGAGTGAAGATTTATTATTATTAGATAACGCTGCAGGGAACTTAGCTTATGGAAATGCAATAGATAGAGTTGGGAGTGAACCAGATAGTAGACAAAACTTAGGTTTAGATATTATTGATGATACTAGATCTACAACTTCTCCAGCTCCAGATATTGGTGCAAGTGAATTTACATCTGCAGCTGCAGAAGATACAGACTTACTTGATGGTAAAATTATCATTTCAGATAATGATACTGACTTGTATGATGGTAAACTTATCATTTCAGATGACGATACTGACTTGTATGATGGTAAAATTATAGTAACTGATGCTGATACTGATCTATACGATGGTTTACTTGTAGTAAAAGATAATGATACTGATCTATACGATGGTAAAATTATAGTAAAAGATATTGATATAGATTTATATGACGGTAAGCTAATCATTGCAAATACTGATGTTGATTTATACGACGGTAAGATTTTAGTAACTGATGATGGTACTGACTTATATGATGGTTTACTTGTAGTGAAAGATAATGATACTGAAATATATGATGGTAAAGTAATTGTTGCAAATACTGATGTTGATTTATACGACGGTAAGATTTTAGTAACTGATGCTGATACTGATTTATATGATGGTAAAATTGTAGTGAAAGATAATGATACTAATTTGTTTGATGGTAAAATCATTGTTGCAAACACAGATATTGATTTACTAGATGGTAAGATTACAATTAAAAACATTGATACAGACTTACTAGACGGTAAGATTACAATTAAAAATGTTGATACAGACTTACTTGACGGTAAAGTAGTTATAATCTCTACAGGTGCAGCTGATACTAATTTATTAGATGGTAAGATTACAATTAAAAATGTAGATACAGACTTACTTGATGGTAAGATTGCTATTGTACTTGGAGTATTAGAGAAAAATGATGCTTTAATCATTGATAGTATTGGTGGTTTATGTTCTCAGGCAGGATTGTCTAGAATTGCTACTTGGGATACTGGTGGAAGACCTAGCAACCCTTTAAGAGGAACAATTGGGTTTAATACATCAACAAATCAAATTGATGTTTATGATGGTTCTTCCTGGAAGTCTGTTTCATAATTCGTATACGAACGAAACTTTTATAAAGTTTAAAGTATATATGTTTTTATGTTAGGAACAACAGAGATTATAGTTATTGTAGCAGCTTTCGTTGCATTATTTGGGACTGGCGCTTTAATTAAATGGGCGAAAGGAGTTAAAGAAGTTAGAAAAATTTTGAAAGAAGATAATTCTTCAGACAATAAAGACCATAATACATCAAACCAACAATGAAGAAACGTTTAAAATATTTTTTTATTTTAAATTTCTTTATATTTATATTTATTTTAATATACAATTATAATTTTTCGATATACTTATTTGATTATTTGAATGATATATTATTATATAAATATGCTGGAACTATATTTAATATCCAAGCAGGAGAAACATTTGTTGCAATATTACATTTAACACTTTACTTAACGTTATTAATGTTACTTCCTTTATTTATGGTATATTTTTACAAATATTTTTATAAAGGGATGGAAGATAAGGAAAAAAGGTTCTTATCATTGTTAGTATTTTCCTATTTTGTTGGGTTGCTAGGTGTTATTTTCTCGGTGTATATATCATTTAATATATTCTTACCGTATTTTTTTAATTATAATAATCTAATTGGTATTGGAAATTATTTGAGTGTAAATGCCTTATTAATATTTGCAATACAAAATGCAATATTATTTTTTATCATCTTTCAAATCCCATTTGTTATTAAATCACTAATTAAAAACAACTTAGTCCCTAAGGAAACTTTTAAAAAACACAGAAAACATAGCTTTTTTGTAATATTATTATTTTCAAGTATTATGTCCCCTCCTGATTTGATGACCACAGGTTTATTTTCAGGAATAATCTTTTTACTTTATAATGTAAGTATAATCTAATGAAATATGGAATTAAAAACTAAAATATACTCAGTTAAGAAACAAACAGAAGCTAAGGATTATTATTCTTATAAAACCACAATCCCTAAAAAAATTATAGATTTATTAAATCTTAATAACGAATCATATTTAATCTGGGACTTTGTAGAAGATCAAATCATTATTAGAATAATGTATGAGTAATAACTCTTAGTTACATATTTAAACTCTATTTATATCTATTTCTAGAAGACTTATTATGTTATTTAGTTAATGTATAAGAAAATATATATTTTATTGTTAAAAACGTTTAGAATAATGTTTTTTAGATTGAAAACAACCCCACGACATCAACCGCAAAATCCTATCAAAAGTTTTACCTTAAGATAGGATGAATCACCAAGAAATTATTTCACATTATCTGGCTAAGAGAATAGGGATCAAACCCTATAAAATAATAGATTTAAAGATTTATAAATCTTTACTTTCAACAGTAACTCTTCCGTTAGCTGAAGCTCTGTAAATAGCTTTGTTAATTAACAATTCTACTTCTTCATTTAATTTCTCAATGAAATCTCCACCTAATCTATATGATCTTTCACCATCTAGTGTAGAGTTAATTTTTTCTTTTACGTGACTTGTTTTAATATAATCCATTTAATTTAATCTA
>SPKZ01011574.1_pt1 | contig 20032 bp, 20 predicted proteins | sample 2456571 | NCBI WGS metagenome assembly SPKZ01 (sample SAMN11192286, study PRJNA482655) | marine metagenome | biome: ENVO:00000447; feature: ENVO:00000244|ENVO:00000211|ENVO:00000569|ENVO:00002023; material: ENVO:00002151; isolation source: ocean water from marine abyssalpelagic zone ... | reverse complement strand
GTGCCAACAATTCCCGTACCAACAAGCAATGATTTGGGTATTTCAGCGGTGCCAGATTCATTAAAAGGCACTTATACCAAGGCATTAAAATTTGATCGCTACACTAAAGTTGACACGCCTAATGGCGGTAAAATTCATATTATTGTTCAGAATGAAATAACTGAGTATCAGATTGTCCGTGCTCGTAATATATTACAGCACTATTTGACCGACTATCCAGGTTCGACTTATGGATCAGACAAAAGCGCAGTGGCCAATAAAATGGCTAAAAATGGGGCTATTTTATTGCTCTTAAATGGGGTTGATGACGGGTCTAATGCCGGCTCTGAGCTTGATGGGCAACCACTGTATTACGGTGAGATGCAAGTAGAAGGTGGCCGCTGGTACATTAAACAAAATTATGAGCATCGTGATGCTTCATTTGAAGAGATCCTACATTTAGTCCATGACTACGGTATTGGCGTTGATCAAAATGCTGATTTTAATGGCGCGTTACCTGAATACCAAGCTCACATTCGGGGGGCACAAATCACTGCGCTGACCGATAAATTATGGGCTTGGTCAGCAGGTCAAGCAGGCTGGCTCGCCGAGTTAACCGCTGAAAATAGTTTATCGCAAGAATATTTGGCGTCTATCATTGATACTTACTACGGACTTTGGGGCGCTTTCGACAGTGAATTGGGGATGTGGGGTTTGTATGTTGCCAAAAATCGTGACGACTTGGCCACAACGGATCCACAAGGCGCGGCCCTCATGGATAATCAATTCTTCCATCCATATTTAACTTATAACGCCAGAATTGATGCCAGTTTTGTTGGTAACTTTAGCCTAAAATTCAACAGCAGCTTGCCTTATACTAACCACGCGCAATATCTTAAAGATATCACCCTAACCGGTACCAATGACAGTAATGTGGTTGTTAACCAATTAGATAATAAGATCAGCGGTAATTCTGGCACCAACACGGTCATCTTTTCAGACCAATTGAGTCATTACCAAATAACCAATGAAAACGGTCAAATAATAGTGAAAGACTTACAAGATAGTAATGATGGCACCAATACGTTAATTGCGATTGAAAAGTTACAGTTTTCGGACAGTACGATTAATGTGTCAGCTATTTAATACCAGTAAACGGGGCACTGGTCACGAGAGTACTTGGGCCGTATTATTTTGGCTTGCAACCAGTTCAACAAACTCAGAAAACGGCATCGGTTTACCAAATTGATAGCCTTGAAAACAAATGCAGCCAAGTTTAATGAGCATCGCTAGTTCATGCTTATTAGACACGCCTTCCGCAATAACTTTCATTTTAAACCCTTTGCCAAGCGCCAGAATCATTGCCACAATTGCTTCATTTTCTGGGTTTTTATCGACATCGATAACAAAGCTGCGGTCTATTTTAATTAATGTCGCGGGAATATGCTTTAGATAGGCCAGTGAAGAATATCCGGTACCGAAATCGTCAATTGAAAACTCTATACCGTATTGCTTTAGCTGGTTTATTATTTTAATGATGTATTCAAAACGATCGATTAATACATTTTCGGTAATTTCTAATCCTAACAATCCTGGGTTAATTCCAGCCTCTTGAACAGCTGAAATAACAGTAGATTTAAAATCCTGTTGAATCAGTTGTTTAGGGCTAACATTGAGTGATATTTTACTGAATTTTTCGGGTAAGCCATTGGCAACTAATGTCGCGATGTCGCGACATGTTTTCTCGATAACCCACTTACCGATAGGCACGATTAAGTCGCTGTCCTCAGCAATCTTAATATATTGCTCAGGTGACTCCATCCCTCGATTAGGGTTGTTCCACCGTAATAACGCTTCCGCGCCAATAATATTGTATTCATCATCAAATTGTGGCTGATAGTACAACTCAAATTCATTACCAATAAGCGCTTGTTTTATCTCGTTAATGTAGGCTGCTTTATTTTCAATTTTTTTCAACATTTCTCGAGTAAACATCACCCCAATCAGCGGTTTTTGGTGCCGAGCTTCATTCATCGCGATGTCAGCGTATTTCAATACATCACTAACCGACATGCTACCCGTCGCAAAGAGGGAATAACCAATACTGCAGTTAATTTTATAAGAACTGTCACTAGCAAAAATAGGTTGTTCAACAATCCGATTAATTTTTTCAATCACTTGCACAATTCTCTGCTGAGCAAATGACTTAGACAGCCCTAAGTCTGGTAACAAAATAATAAACTCATCTTCTCTCAGACGTGCAATATTAATATCTAATCGGGCTAGCGCCTGTAATCGCTGGGCAATAGTAATTAATATTGTTTCCCCAACGGCGTGCCCCATGGTATCAGTGACTGTTTTAAATCGGTCAAGTCCGATCTGAATACAACAGCCAACACTGCCGGTTCGAATCGATTCTTTAAATGCTGGCACCAACAGACCATTAAAATACGCTCGATTAAACAGATTAGTTAGGCCATCATGGCTTGCTTGAAATTGTATTTGGCGCTCCGCTCGCTTTCTGACCTCAATTTCTTGTAATAGAGCACCATGAATAATTGAACTGTAACAAGCTCTGGCTAATTTTTTTAAGATAGGCTCTAGCGCTTTAAGAATATCTTCGGCAATCACATAGCGCGATTCAAAAATAAGTAAGCCATGATTAGGGATTTCGAGTCGATACAAGTTAACGTTGGATTGTTCATTAAACACAGGTTGTTGCCTGTGCTCCTGAAGTGACAACAGGTCACATTGATGATAAATACTAATTTCTTTACGCTTTGGGATACTTAAGAAATGTTCTATTTTGGTGTGGCCGTTACCTTTGTCTGTGGCTTTAATTAAGAAGCCATTGGCCCCTTTTTCTAAATAGACGTGAACACTGGTTAAATCTAATCGCGTTAAACATACTCGCAAAAATATTTTTAGCATGACGGTAAGATCGGAGTCACAACCAATCGCCATCCCAAATTCATGTTGTAGCGAAATTAAAGATAATGCTTTATCATCCATTAAGTTAAAATCTTCCTATCACTGTTGATTTATTTAGCACACGAATAGATCCGCTCTGATTATTGGCTACTTCACCCAAAGACAGCCCTCCAAAAACAATCGCGTTATCCGGCGCGCTGTTATTAATCTCCGATAGCTCTAGCTGAAAATCATCCGCCATGTATAAGACTCGACTAATGCAGTCAAAGATAATGACATTAGCGGCATGTTCATCGGGTACTTCACAGGCTTTGATTACTGCGGCACGAGCCGAACTAATCAATGATTCATTTTTGGCTTTCAAAATACTAACCATTGAATTAACGGGAACATTAGCTACAAATTGGACACTATCACCCTGCACTTTCACCGGATCTCGTACCAATATTTCACCATTAAGCCCAGTAATACCTAATGGATAATTTTTAGCAATTTTATAAAAATCATCGGGTTTAAATTTGAGTCCACTCAAGTCCTCAACGATCGTTTGATAAAAGTCTTTAGCCGAACGATAGTTGATACTTTTGACCAAAGAACCAACCGCCTCAGTGATTAAATATGGACCTTTCAGCACCTCCCAGCCGTGGGCAACACCAGCATATAACTGATTAGACAGCCCAACTAACTGGACGATGTCAGACTTTAAGCCATCATTGGTAATAACACAGGGAAGCGGGGAAAAATCAGCCATACCAGCCCCACCACCAACCACAGTAACGGTGGAGCCAAAGCAATCATAAAAACAATCGACAAACTCTTCTGCAGGGCAAAGCGCATCATAAAACATTAAAAAATTAGTATAGGACGATAAATTTTTATCGCTTTCAAGAATCAGTTCTAATCCTTCAATGTAAGTAACTTTACGACTCAGTTGTGAGATGTTACTAACCGCTAATACCGATGAGTATCCCACCACAATAAAGCCCTGCTTGAACAAGCGATCATTACATACGAGCAATGGATAGACCCCACCGCAGACAGGCACCTTGATCGCTGTTAAAATAGGATCAAAATCCTTAGTCGTTATTTCACTGCTACAAGCCAAAATTAACAGGCTTTTACTTTGTGCCGCCAAAGCAGACTCTATTCCTTGAGCTAACTCAGAAATATCATCATTTTCAGTACACCAGTAAAATATAGGTTGTGACACTACATACCACTCCGTGGTTTAAATAAAGTTAAGCATCTCAATAAGCTCATGATATGTCAATCATTTCGCATTAAAAACACTCGATACTCTATAATGAATTAATCAATAAATTGACTAATTTCAGTCATCGCCTGATCTCTATAACGATCAAGTTCAAAGAACAATTCATGCCTAGCATCAGCAATGTTTACAAATTTTATCAATTCTTCATCCAGTTGAGCAGCAAAAGCACGTTGAGCTTCGCTTTTAACAATGGTGTCGGCTCCCGCCTGTAATAACAAGGTGGGTATATCAATACTCGGCGCATGATCGATGCAATCCTGTGCACTAGTAATGGCTTCAAGCAACCATTGATTCGTTGGCGCACCCATTTGAATATCGGGATACTGTAGATAAACCGCTCTAAATTCAGTATAGCGCTCTTTTGATTGGGTCAAGACATTTTTATCAAATGAAGGGGCCAAATAGCTTTGGCCACCTAAAATAAAACTTGGCTGAGAGCTTAAGAATTCTTTCACATATTGTACTGATTTAACTAAACGTTGAATCATCCACACTGGCATTGGTAGAATAATTCCAAACATTGGGCTAGCCACAATTAATTTATTAATTAAATGGTTACCTGATTCAATGTAGCGAGTCGCAATAGCTCCCCCCATAGAATGACCTAACAATATATGTTGTGAGTGGCCATTATCTGCGACGACTTGATGCACCAGCTGGCGTAGGTCAAGACTGTAATCCTCAAATGAGGAAACATGCCCTTGCTGTCGATCGCTGGTCATTCGCTCTGATAAGCCCTGACCACGGTGGTCGAGTAAGTAAACACTGTAACCTTGAGCAAAAAAATCACAGGCCAACTCTCGATACTTTAAATAGCTTTCTATTCGACCATTACAAATGATCATCGCCGGCGATGGTCCGGTTTGTTTCATCACAGCATAATTAATTCTGACATTATCCGTGCCATTAAAATGATTTTGCTGTAAATTTTGTAACCAATCGCTTAGTACATCCACATTAGAACTCTTATTGATTATTCACTTAAAAACTATAATGACAGAATATGAAAAACATTGAAAACACTGAAATTTGCCCGTTAACAAAAATTCCTTATTTAAAGCTCAACCAAGGACAACACCCCTGCCTGTTTGTTCATGCCAATGGTTACCCTAGCCATTGCTATTTACCGATGTTAGAACAACTATCAGGATGCGAAGTGTACGCACCATTATCTCGCCCTTGCTGGGATAAGTCCGACCCGAACATGACAGATCAATGGCCATTACTATTTAATGATTTTTTAGCTTTTTCCCAAGCTCGATTCGATCAAACGGGTAAAAAAATGACCATAATAGGTCATTCAATGGGTTGCGTTGTTGCGTTGCGTGCGATTATCCATTCTCCTGAATTATTTGATAAAGTTGTGTTTATTGAGCCAATATTTATTGCGGCACATTTAGTTGAAGTCGCCCGACTCATCCCCGCTCGAATTAAACGCCGTCTTAAGCTGGTTTCGAAAACACTTAGTCGTCCTGATCAGTGGTCAAGCTTACAGCAAGCCTATGACTTTCATCGCACCAAGCGGGCTTTTAAACAACTAAACGATCCGGCGTTATGGCAATATATTATCGGCGCAACAACTTCTGAAGGTCAACACTGGCGATTGTCGTATCCAAAAGCCTGGGAAGCTTGGTTTTATCAAAATCCACCCAGAACTTGGCGCTACCTAAAGCAACTGACATTGCCGACATTAGGTATGCGCGCTGAAAACTCAGAGTTTTTGACCGTCAAAGATTGGCAGAAATGGCAAGATATTATGCCTCACGATAAGTTTATTGAGTTTAAAGGCCAACATCACTTACTACCGATGGAGATCCCACAACAAGTCGCCCATACCATTTTGGACTTTATTGAGAAAAATTAATCAGCCAATCATATCGAGAGACAGGTATAATAAACAAAATTTTTAAGTTTGCTTACAGGTCTCTCATGCTTAGTTATCGTCATAGTTTTCACGCTGGCAATTTTGCCGATGTTTTGAAACATACGGTTCAATCATTAATTATTGAATCTCTTCAACAAAAACCAACACCTTTTGTCTATGTTGACACCCATTCAGCAGCTGGACGCTATAATTTAAGCGATAGCAAAAGCGAAAAAACGGGTGAATACAAGCAAGGCATCGCTCGGTTATGGCATCGTAATGATATTCCTGAACTCATGCGACCTTATTTATCAACGGTGCAAGCGCTTAATCCAACCGATAAATTACAGTATTATCCTGGCTCTCCAATGGTCGCCAAAACATTAATCGGTCATCATAACAGAATGGAGTTAACCGAACTTCATCCCACCGATATCGAACTATTAAGACAAGAGTTTAGCGGCGATCGTAAAGTTAGAATTCAACAAATTGATGGCTACAAAGGCTTAAAAGCAACGTTGCCACCAGCCCAGCGCCGGGCATTAGTACTCATTGATCCACCTTATGAATTGAAAACAGAACACGACGATGCGATTAACGGCATTGTTGCTTCACATAAACGTTTTGCCACTGGCATTTACGCCCTGTGGTATCCGATGGTGTCTCGTGCTCAAGTGAATCGTTTTTGTGAAAAATTTGCTAAACAGGGCATTCGAAATATTTTACGAATTGAATTGTGCGTTAAGGCCGACACCAATGAGTTTGGCATGACTGGTTCAGGCATGATTATTGTCAATCCACCTTGGAAATTAGAACAGCAGATGCAACAATTATTACCTTGGCTAACTGAACAGTTAAAACAAGATGACAGCGCGAAATTCACTCTTGAGTGGTTAGTGCCAGAATAAGCTTCTTGAAAAACATAGATTACAACCGTAATCTATGTTGTAAAGAGGTAATAAATGATTAAATATTTTTGGCTGTTATTATTATTGACAGGATGTAGCACTAACATTCATCTGTTTACTCAAGGGTATCCTCAGCAAAAAATTAACCAATTGTCACAACAATTACGTGACCGTGGCTTGGTTGTCTACCATAGGGAAAACAGTATCCCACAGCAATTCCCAAACAGTGTTATTGCCGTTAACCCTCAATTTAATCAGTTAAGTTTAATTGCACAACTGCAAGATATTTTAGCGCAAAGCCAATTCCCTGCAGCAGCAGAGCTTAGATTCGGCCAAGGTAATCACTTTTATAGTGCCGATCATATCGGATTGTATTTAAGACATCCTGATTTTAAGTATCGTACTAAAATTCCACCCTATATTGTCAGTCTAGGCTGTAATACCACACTCGAGTTTAACAATAATAGCCGTTTCATCTTAGAGATAACTCGCGTCGGTCAAGAACAGTATCAATTAAGCTATCAAGAGGGGAAATGGCAATATGATGGTAAGATTTTACGATTAAATTTCAGCAATGGTGATATATTTATTTATCAAAGAAACCAAGAACAGCGTGCTACTTATCAAGGTTTAAGACCTGCTGACGTATTTAAGCCGCTCAGTGGTAACCGGTCAAACCCGAGTTACCATTGCGAATATGAGGTTATCTATCTGAAGTGACTAGCTGACTACTTAACACCTTGATGAGAATAGAACGTGACTTTGTCAGCGACAAATTTAATGTCGATAAAACGTTGCTCGTTGCCCCACTGACACTGCTTTAGTACTAATGTTTCTTGGCAGGCTGTTGGGGCCCCTAATATTAACTCGACAGCACTATAATCTTGGCCCATTTCCAGCGCTTGGTAATTTTCTTTAGTAATTTGACTGCATCCGGCTAGTGCGAGTGATGACGCCGCTATTAATAGTGATAATGTAATTTTCATGTTGTTCCTTTAAAGTATAAAACCATGACTAGCAGCAACTGCCCAGCCTACTGTGATAAGACTTACCGTCAGTAATACATAATGCAAGCGACTAATCATGCTAAATGTCCCTTCCGGATCTCGCTTAGCCTTCGACTTAATCAGTCGGTGCAAAACTAATGGCTCCAATATAAATAACATTATCGTAAAAAGAAGCCAAGTAAAGATCATTAAATGCAGCCAACCATTACCGTCGACGCTTAACCGTTGCCAACCACCCGTCTGAAACAACATATAAAACCCCGAGCCACCGGCAAGCACCGTAGTAATACGTGATTGCCAAGCAAAATTGCCTTCTATTTTTTCAAAAAAATCAACTCGCTGCTCAGGTTCAATCAATCGTTTTATTGCCGGCAGTAGCACTAAAGTCACCATTGCAACACCGCCAATCCATAACACGATCGCAATCACATGAATAACCCGCGCAATGATGAAGGGATCCATATTAATCACACCCAGTCTCTGACCGGTAAGTATTTTTCATAGATTTCAGCTTCAGCAGTTCCAGGTTCTGGTTGGTAATTATATTGCCAACGTACCAGTGGTGGCATCGACATTAAGATTGATTCGGTACGTCCACCGCTTTGTAACCCAAAATGAGTCCCACGATCATAAACCAAATTAAACTCAACATAGCGACCACGACGATACAATTGAAATTGGCGCTCTCGTTCGCCAAATTCTTGATCTTTTCTGGCTTTAACAATGGGAAGATAAGCATCAACAAAGCCATTACCAACGGCTTGCATAAAATCGAAACTTTGCGAAAATCCTGGCTGATTTAAGTCATCAAAAAATAATCCACCAATACCACGCGCTTCATTTCGATGCTTCATAAAGAAATATTGGTCACACTCTTTTTTGTAACGAGGATAAGTATTTTGGCCGAAAGGTAAACAGAGATCGCGTGCTACCGTATGCCAGTGGATACAGTCATCTTCATTACCGTAATAAGGGGTTAAATCAAAGCCACCACCAAACCACCAAATAGGATCTTGGCCTTCGGCATAAGCAATAAAGAATCGCACATTAGCATGAGATGTTGGCACATAAGGGTTATTAGGGTGAATCACTAACGACACACCCATTGCCTCAAAACGACGCCCTGCCAGCTCAGGCCTAGCTGCGGTTGCCGATGGTGGTAATTCCGCGCCCATCACATGGGAAAAATTAACCCCGGCTTGTTCAAATACTTGGCCACCGGTTAACACTCGACTTTCGCCGCCGCCGCCCTCTTCTCGCTGCCAACTGTCATGTTCGAAGCGTAATTTAGGCTCTTGCGTTTCGAGATGACGACAAATTTCATTTTGAAGTTGTAATAGATATGCTTTAACGCTATCAGCGCAAATTTGGGTCATTACATGATTTCCTTTTTCCGAGGGGTTATCTAAACTGCTGGCCAGTCATACCATCAAAGATTTCACTTGGCTTATTACTTGCGCCTAGAGGTGCATCTATTATCATACCAAGCGATTCACCAAACATCATAGAAACTTGTTGGGCGTTGACCGCTGGAGCGATACCTGATGGATTGGCACTGGTTGACACTAAAGCACAACCGAATTCACTCGCTAACTGTTGAATCACTGGATGAGCACTCACCCGAACGGCGACGCTATCAAATTGACCACTAATCCAATCGGGGCATTGAGCACTTTTGGGCAATACCCAAGTCACTGCACCAGGCCATGTCATGTTAATTTTGTGCCACATTTCATTATTGATGGTATTAATATCGACAAAGGGCGCCAATAATTCAAAATCACCAGCCACTAGGATTAAACCTTTATGGATTGGGCGTTGTTTAATCTTTAATAATGATAAGACAGCTTGTTCATTGGTAGGATCGCAACCGAGGCCGAATACAGCCTCGGTTGGATAAGCGATTACACGCCCCTGCTTAAGGGCTGTAATTGCTAATTGATAATTTTTATTCATGGCTTATAAAGACTTTAACATCTCTTGTAACGCTTGATCTTTAGCAATAACAGCTTCAGCATTTGCTTGACGATCAGCTTTAACGGCAATCGCTAACTCATCATCTGCGATAGCTAACATTTGAGCCGCTAAATAAGCCGCATTTTTAGCGCCAGCTTTACCGATAGCAACGGTGGCAACAGGTACACCAGCTGGCATCATTACTGTAGATAATAATGCGTCTTGGCCTTTTAGTGGGCCGGCGTCGATAGGTACACCGATAACAGCACGCGTTGTGATACCAGCAACAGCACCAGCCAAATGAGCAGCAAGTCCAGCAGCACAAATAAAGACTTTACAGCCACGCGCTTCAGCGTCAGTGACATAACTATGGGTTGCTGCTGGTGTTCGGTGTGCAGAAGTTACTTTCACTTCAAAAGTAATATTGAATGTTCGAAGGATATCGAGAGTATTTTGCATCACAGGCAGATCCGAATCAGATCCCATTAAAATAGCAACAAAGGGTTTGCTCATTATATTTTCCTAACTTAAGTTGAATAAAAAAGGGTTATGCTCGCGTTGTTTTATAGTGACATTTTTTTTGCGGGCATTGAATTTTTGTACCTGCTGAGTTTTTCTTTTCAATCAAAATACCCCAACCACACTCAGGGCAACTTTCATTAAGTGGTTGGTAATTTACAACATACTTACATTTTGGATAATCATTACAAGCATAGAATGTTTTGCCATAACGTGACACGCGCTGAGCGAGTTGACCGTGATTACATTGTGGACATTCGACCGTTTGCTGCTCATTCGTTTGATGTTCAATGTGATGGCAATCGGGATAATTAGAACAACCAATAAAAATGCCATAGCGGCCCTTTTTTATCGCTAATTCATGACTACACTCAGGGCATACCGACCCTTCTATCCGTTGTTGTTCCATACTTTCCTGATGAATCAACGGACGACTATACTCACAAGCCGGGTAATTACTACACCCTAAAAAAGGACCATGCTTAGAGTTTTTAATTTGCAGCTCACAACCGCAAGTTGGGCAAAGTTCATATTCTTTCTCTAATGCATGCTCATGTTGCGAAAACAACTCAGGTTGTTTAGCCATAACCTTACCCAAACGAACAATAATGGCGCAGATTATACCAGAATCAGCCAATAATCGGATAAATATTGTAAGTAATTATGTTATGCCTTAGCACTAGTTTTACTTGATTGCCGTTTCTCAGTAGGATAGCCAGCAGATTACCTCATATATTCCAGATTAAGGATGCTCGACATGAAAAAGTTTGCACTGGCGCCAATCGCCTTAGCCCTAGCCATCACCGGCTGTGTCTCAACCGAAAAAGAACAAAAAAACATCACTAACTCAGCAATATCAATGTCTCGCGTCGACCATGTGGCTGCGGCAAAGTTAGCATTAAGCAACCCTTTTGCTAACGCATATAATACCCCCCATGAAATCCCTGATTTCGCAAAAATAAAACCAAGCCATTATTTACCTGCATTTAAAGCTGGCATAGCTGCCCACCAACTAGAAGTAGCAGCTATTGTTAATAATCCTCAAGCGCCAACCTTTAGCAATACCATTGAAGCTATTGAGTTTAGTGGCAATTTGATCACACGGGTTAGTAATGTATTTTACAATTTAACCTCAGCAGAAACTAATGATGAATTAAAGGCAATCGCTAAAAAAGTATCGCCTTTACTATCGGCTCACTCAGATGACATTTCATTAAATGCCCATTTATTTTCACGGATAAAGTCAGTTTATGCTCAAAAAGACCAACTTAGTCTGACACCATCACAACAAAAATTATTAACCGATACCTATATTGGGTTCGTTCGTAGTGGTGCCAATCTTAATGCCTCTGAAAAAGATCAAATTCGTCAATTAAATGCAGAATTAGCGAAGCTAACGCTATTATTCGGTGATAACTTACTCGCCGAAACAAATAGCTTTGAAGTGGTCATTAGGAACAAGAATGATTTAGCAGGATTATCGGCATCAGTTATCGATGCAGCTGCGGCAACAGCGACAGCTCGCGGCCATGACGGCCAATGGGTATTTACGACACATCGACCATCGGTTACGCCTTTCCTAACCTATGCTGATAATCGCGAATTAAGAAAACAACTGTACTTGGGTTACACTAATCGTGCTAATAACAATAATGAGTTTGATAATAAAGAAACCTTAGCAAAAATAGCATCACTACGGGTTAAGCGCGCTAACTTGATGGGTTATGAGTCTCACGCTCATTTTGTACTAGAAGAACGCGTTGCTAAAACACCACAAAAAGTTTACGAGTTACTTAACAATATTTGGCCAACCGCATTAGAAAAAGCGAAAAAAGAAGTTGCAGACATGCAAAATCTAGTCGATCAAGAAGGTGGGAAATTCAAAATTGCCGCTTGGGATTATGCTTACTACGCTGAGAAAATTCGTAAAGCTCGTTATGACCTAGATGAAGAACAAACACGCCCTTATTTTGCGTTAGAATCAACATTACAAGGTGTATTCTACACCGCCAATAAACTATACGGAATCACCGTTAAAGAGCGTACTGACCTACCAACTTATCATGAAGATGTTCGCACCTTCGAGATTTATGAGGCCGATGGCACTTACATTGGATTATTTTTAACCGATCATTATGTTCGCCCAGGTAAGCGCGGCGGTGCTTGGATGAATTCATACCGTAAGCAGTACAATATGGATGGTAAGGACTCGACGCCAATCATTGTTAATGTCTTAAATTATCCTCGCCCAACGGCAACTGAGCCAACACTATTAACCTTTGATCAGGCCAGCACGTTATTCCATGAATTTGGCCATGCTGTTCACGGTTTATTGTCACAGGGCACTTATCGCTCACAAACAGGTACTGCTGTACCACGTGATTTCGTTGAGTTTCCTTCGCAGGTCATGGAAAATTGGATGTTACAACCGGAAGTACTCGCGGTCTTTGCCAAGCATTACAAAACTGGCAAAGTTATTCCGCAAGAGTTAGTTGATAAGATCCAAGCAGCCAGCAAGTTTAATCAAGGTTTTGCAACGACTGAATACATGGCTGCAACGCTGCTCGATTTAAACTGGCATTCACTGACCGACTCAAAAATTCGCGACACTGCTAAGTTTGAACAAGATGCACTCGAAAAACTGGGTTTAATTGATGAAATTAGTCCACGTTATCGTTCAACATACTTTGCACATATCTTTTCAGGTGGATATTCGGCTGGTTACTACAGCTACATTTGGTCAGACGTGTTCGGTGCTGATGCCTTTGCGGCGTTTGAAGAGAATGGTATTTTTGATCAAAAAACAGCGAAAGCATTCCGAGATAATATTTTATCCCAAGGCGGTAGTGATGATGCATTAAAACTGTATCGTCAATTCCGTGGTCGCGATGCAAACATAGAACCGCTACTTAAGAGTCGTGGTTTAACTGATTAATAAAAATTTTAAACGAATACGTGTCGAAACCAATTTTAGGGTTTCGGCATGTTATAGACTACTTATCCTTCACTATATTTTTCAAGCTGAGGCTCAAAGTTAAAATGATAAGTTACGTTCGACTCACCTGACTCTCCACTGTGCTCATCTAATTCTAATGAATGAACGTCAATAGCACAAAGCAAATGCTCTAAGTCATCAAAATCATCTTCTTTTGCAATCTCAACATTTTCACAGCTCCAGTAATCATACCCGAAGTTTTTAAAAAGTCGTTTATAAAAACGATGGTGGACCTTTCCTGAAATGCAAAAACCATAACGATAACCCAGCGACTTACTAAATTTGGCCAGTGCGAGACAAAACTGTTTTTGTAAGTTGAATTTAGGAATATCGATTTCAGGTCGTAGAGTCAACCTCATCCATTGACAATAACCATTTCGGTCAAGGTCAAGAAAAGGGAGTTTTACTCTTAATTGCTCGGTTAAATTCTCAAGGGGTAATGGTTTTGATTTGCTGTTGCTATTACTGCCGCAAATACGTATGCCACCCAAACATAACTCCCCAATACGAGCGATTAAGATGTCTGACTGTCTATCTAATTCATCTTCTTCACCATTAAAATCAGATAAAGATAAAACTTCGCGATAAGATTCTTCCCTGAGACTATAATACTGATTTAGCAATTTCTGATCATTAGTGATCTCAAAAACAACATGCATAAGTTAACCTAACGAATATTGACAATAATAATTAGATAATCCCTTACAATACAGTATTATTATTAAAATTTACTGCTCTTTATAATTCCTTTAGCTTAATTATATATTAAGCTGTCGCCAAGAGAAATAACAATAAATTACTATTTTTTACATTAAAAGTAATCACTTAAGGTTATTAATACAAGCTGAATAAGCCAAATTTATTTTATCGTTTGAGTAAGTTTGCAACAGATAGGCGAATAGATCGAGCCCAAGGAGATTTTCCAACGCCAACTCGCCCCATAAAGACACGATTTTCAATTGCATCGGTCCCCGTTAATTCGGTTAGCTGGTCTGACAGTTCTTTTGCGAGTAATATAGCGTTGCTATTGTCGGTAAATTTTACACCCTTATTGATGTAGTTTGAAAAAATTATCGGGGTCATTTCTGGCTGGAATTGTAACCCTAAATCTGCACTCGTTAACCAAAATCTTTGCATCGCAGCACCACCACGATAATATGCTTGTTCTGATTTTAAACCGTCTTTTGCAACAATAATAAAATGAGCAGCGCAGTTTCTTGCAGGCATTAAATCGAGTTGTACACGCGGCATTAAAGTACCTGATAAATATTTATTTAACCATTGTACTCTAGACCAGCTTGTCATTGCCCAACGCATTAACTTTAATGACACAATATCTAAACCCACCGCCTGATCAGGTATTTTGGTTTCGCTAAAACGCGCGTCCCATTCGATAATTTGTTTATGAACTTCATAAGCCTCTCGTATGGTCAATCTAACTTCTGCATTTTTAAACAACAATTTAGCGATTGACCATTTCAGCGCCTTACCTTCAAACCATAGTATACGATAGCTATCACCGACGGACTGTTCTAGCGCTTCTTTTTGAGTCGGTGTTAATGCTGTTTTTTCAAAAGGTCTTCGCTGGGTACAACGCGTCTTAATAGAACTCACTAAGTTATTTATCTCGATACCATGGTCACTTCTCAGTGTCGCTTTAATAACAGTGCCTTGGTAACAAAAATCAACCCTCATTTTTTCATTGTTTGCAGCAATTTCGATGGTTTCGAGTAATGCGCCAACGGCAATTTTACTGGCGTTACCATCTAAATCATAAACACACCAATCCCTCGTATCTGACGTATGAATATTAAAAGACACTTCATCAATGATTTCGAACCGCCACGGTTGAGTGTTATCTCCACTAGGCGCCCAACGAGCTAATTCAATAATACGATAAATTGTACCCTTAGCTTCTGGATCATTTGATTGCGTTTCACTATTCATGCCATCACCTTAAGTTTCATGTTATTAAGTGTTAATAACAATATTATAAAAGAAAAAAGAAGACAACTACTAGGGTAAGTCAAAATAAAAAACTAATACAATCAATTTGGATTTTTAAAGAAGCGTTAACAACAGCAGCAAGAATATAGCAGATTGATGGTGTGGCTATAAATGAAAAATCAGCTTGCATTACACAAGCTAATTTTCAGACTAGCGAACTAAATTAAGCTTGAGCTTTAGGCTTTCTTCTTAATGAAGCAAGTCCCATCATACCCAAACCAAATAGAGCAAGGCTACCAGGTTCTGGAATTGAGTTACCACTTAATTCACCAGTACTAATTAATGAAAAACCTTCAGCGGTACTGCCACCCCCTGGGAAAGGTTGGAAACTTGAAGTAAACAAGAAATCAGCAGGGTTGCCATAAAAATCAGCCTTTGTATTAGTATCGAAGTTACCAGCAGCCATCCCACCAATAACATCAAACAGACCAGTACCACTACCAAAAGTATTGTTCATACCAAAAGTACCAGATGTTACTTCACTAATTAAATCACCAGTTTTATTCAGATTAGCATCATAATTAGCATGACCATCTAGAGCTAGCCATAAAACGCCATCGCTTGCAGTTGCTGAGTTTTGAAAATCAAAGTTAGCTGAGTTATCAACATAAAAATTCAAGCTACCATTGTTAAAAATAACATCAGTAAGAAGGTTTCCATCAAAATTACCAACCTCAGTCACCGTGTATGAGAACTCAAATGTTAACTCACAACCGCCACAAAAACTGAACCCCCCATTTACTGAAGATACTTTACCAATTCCACGTAACACATCACCAACCGCTGAAACGTTAGTTTCATAAATTACAGATTGTGCTGCAAAATCAATAAGACTATCAGGATCCCAAGTCACACCGCCAACGTTTATGACAGAAGCTTGTGCTTGTGCAGCCATCGTTAAGGCAATACCAACACCAGCAACTTTAAATAAATTTTTAATTTTAGTCATTTTTCACTCCAAAAAAACTAATAGTATCTTACATTTAGGCTTTTATGTCTCAATATAAGACATGTCCTTTCCATTGAAGCCTGTAACTGTTCGAGCGCTTAAATAATCCTAAGTGACCAACAAAACAAACTCACTACTACTCAGTTAGCATTTTTTATGCCAATAAAAAAAATAACAGCTAACCAATTGATAATGTTTGCTTAAAAAAAACACTAACGATGATTTATGACTAATAAAAAAGGATGAACAAATTAATTGTAAAAAAAATGGACAATGATAAGACCTAAAGGAGATAGCAAGGGCGTATTAAGCCCTAACATAACTTATTTTTTGGCTACAATTTTTTTTGCCACTTGGAACATTATTCGTGCAAATAAGCCATTATTACCAAAAGGTCGATAAGTTTTGGTAAACTTATTTCGATAGGCATCAAAATGTAAACCGTGAGGGGCAACCACTAAATCGCCACGATTTAGTAGTATTTTCAATACATAAGTACCAGCGATCCCAGAACAGAGCTGAACTGCCATTGGCGTTGATGGCCCCTTTTTAGCATGAAAATCGACCTTAGACTTATCAACCAAATATTTCTGCTGCAACATTGCAGGGGAGAGCCCAATCAAAAATTGAATATATTGATCTTGTTCTGACTTCCCTTCAAACCTGAAGTACTCTTCATAGGTCATCTTGCCAGGCATAAAACATAAAAATGCACTGCCCATTCCCAAAGGAGCCGCAGTAACGATCGGAATATTCATTTCTAGGCATCGCTTGAACACCATTTTTCTAGCGTCTAATGCGAAGAAGTCTAGACTATCAACATAAATATCAACCCCATCCAAGAACTCGTTAACATTTTCAGGCGTCACCCCTTGATCAAAACTCGTTATATCCATTTCAGGATTAATGTCTAGTGCCATTCGTTCCATCACTCGTACTTTCTCTTGATCGATGGTCGACATAAAAGCACCGGATTGACGATTGAAGTTATGAATTTCAAAGGTGTCAAAATCAGCAATATTAAATTTACCGACCCCTAACCGACTCAATGTTAGCAGATGCACACCACCAACTCCGCCAGCTCCAGCAATTGCAACCTTTGCACCTCGTAGTTTCTGCTGTTCCTCTTCCGTTACCCAACCTATATTTCTAGAAAATGCTTTATTATAATCAAACATATTAAGCTCCATCCAGCTAATGTCATTAATCAACTATTATTGATTTTTTTAGTACAAGTATTCGTGCTTCAAAATAATCAGGGAATGTTTTATAAGTTGCTATATAGTCAGCCCAGTCCTTAAAAAATCCTCCTAAATAATCTAACTGATACTGGTTGTTTTCAAATGCTCCACCAGTATCAGCCAAAATGGTTAAGCGATGTTTGTCACCATGGGATAACAGAATAAGTTTCCCTAATCCTAAATGTTTTAAATCACCAGCGACAGTAACATGCGGATATATTGGAATTTTCAAATTGGCATCTTTACCGTAACCTAAAACTGTTTTGGTTTGTTTAAAGTACCAATATCGCCCTTGCGCTTCTTTATTTATATTTCGTTGGTATTGGATACCATTATTTCGATGAACATTAAAGAAGGTTTCAGTTCCATCAATAGTGACTTTGACTGTTCCTTGCATTAATGCATCTTCGAGATCGACCCTCGACAACCAAATTAAAGGTGTTGCTAATCCTTGTTGCTCGAGTATTCCTTTTAGTATGTCTTGTTTGGTGTATCGATAACGAACTAAACTCGCTTTCTTATTTTGTGCCTGCTCTAGTGTTAATCCAATCTCATCATTTGGCAATGAATACAAAGCATGGGGCATCGCTTTCGTTTTTCTGATACTGCCTTGGGCTAATTTAATGTAATATTTAGTCAATAGTATTTGGTCATCAGGTATATTTGCTATCAGTGGTTTGTTTTTTTGATATTTGTGTGACTGAGTCTTATCTGGTAACCATCGAATCATATCAAAATGTTTTCTGACAAATTCAGTGTCAGCTAAACGAGATGATTGATTTGAATTAATATCTTGCTCTGCGATCAAACAAATAAACTTTAAAGTATCTTCTATTTGCTCAGCGGTAACCCCAAACGATTTAACGACTCCAACCCTGATAACATCGGGATCATATGAAGATCCACGGTTTAAATAGCTTAAAGTTCCTCTTGCAACATCGCAAAGTTCAGTGGACGAATGATCAACCATGGAGCCGCGCAATTCTTGCTTGTCCAAACTGTAGATTGGCTTTGCCGCAACCGATATTGAGAAGGAAAGGACTAATAGATAAAATAAACTCTGTCTCATGCGAGACCTCTGATGAATAAACCCAACTAATAATAGTTTCTGCTAGCTCAGTGAGAATATCAACTTAATTTTTTATTATCCTAGAACAAACAGCAAATTAAACACCCCTATGATATTCTTGAAGATGAAAATTATCACTGATGGTAGGTATTATATGGAACAAAAATCGAATATCGAATTTATTCTTGGCGGTGCTCGCTCTGGTAAAAGCGCATTTGCAGAGCAACAAGCGATTGCATCAAACCTGCCAGTGATATTCGTGGCAACAGCTGTGGCACAAGATGATGAAATGGCACAAAGAATAGCTAAACATCAATCCGAACGACCTTTGCAATGGTCGCTCGTTGAAGAACCGTATAATCTTGCTCAAGTCATCGCCGATAATAGTACATTTGACAATTGTTTAATTATTGATTGCTTAACATTATGGCTCTCTAACTGTTTATTTGAATCTAACATTGATTGGCCGAGCCAAAAAATTGATTTTTTAATAGCACTAACAAATGCACCAGGCCAAATATTATTAGTATCAAATGAAGTAGGGCAAGGTATTGTTCCCATGGGTGAAATAACTCGAAAATTTGTCGATGAGGCAGGATGGTTACATCAAGAAATCGCTGCAAAGGTTAATCGAGTATCATTTATTACCGCTGGTTTAGTACAGCAACTTAAAGGCTAGCGATAGTGAAAGAAAGAACGACAACAATTCACTTGTTACGCCATGGTCAAACGAACGATAGTGGCTGCATGCGCGGGTTAACTGACGTTGAATTATCAGCGGCTGGTTTTTATGCAATGGAACAAGTAACCAATAATGATGAGCAGTATGATTTCATTATTAGCTCCCCTTTACGCCGCTGCTTGTTCTTTGCACACCACTTAAATACGACAACAAAAACACCACTAATTACGAACAAACAATGGCAAGAAATTAATTTCGGCCTGTGGGATGGCGTACCTTATCAGGAGCTCTGGCAAGACTATGGCATTGAGGTTTCAAAATATTGGGAAAACCCATGGCAACAAACTCCCCCTCAGGCCGAAACCTTGGTTGAGTTTGATCATCGTATATTCAATGCTTGGCAACAGTTACTCAAAGAATACCAAGGAAAAAATATTCTAGTCATTACCCATGGTGGAGTAATAAGACAAATTATTCATCAAATCTTGAACTTACCAAAAGATAATACTCACATTTCAAGAATAAACCTACCTTATGCAACTAAAGTGACAATTTCTGTATATATCGATGAGATGAATAAGCAATGGCCTCAACTTCATTTTTAAAAATTTTAACGCCAATCATAAGTATTGAATTTTACTGAAAAAAGCCC
>SPKZ01023960.1_pt1 | contig 20068 bp, 23 predicted proteins | sample 2456571 | NCBI WGS metagenome assembly SPKZ01 (sample SAMN11192286, study PRJNA482655) | marine metagenome | biome: ENVO:00000447; feature: ENVO:00000244|ENVO:00000211|ENVO:00000569|ENVO:00002023; material: ENVO:00002151; isolation source: ocean water from marine abyssalpelagic zone ... | reverse complement strand
GGGTAACGGCGGGAGGCTGAACTCTCTGCCGGATTCGAACGGTAGTCCAGCCCGTCAATGGGGGTCAACACCCGGCCCGGAGACCGCGCACGGCGGGAGAAGAGCTTTGCTCGGTGCCGGGCACTATCCAATCACTGTGGTAGCTTGGAGGGCGTGTCCTTGGGGGATCCGGACTTGTTCAGCTCACAGATGTTTAGTCCACACTGGTTCGTAGCGTGCGTCCTTGGCTGCCTAGGTTGGGGTTGTGGCGAAGACTTGGCAGGGCCCTATGCGCCGGGCAGCGAAGAGGTGACCCTGCAGATCGCGGAAGGCACGTTGTTTGGAACCGTCCAGCTACCGGATGGCGCAACCGACGGCATGCCATTGGTGTTGTTCCACGCGGGCTCAGGCCCAACCGACAGAGACGGCAACAGTGCCCTCGGGACGGCTGACAACGATAGCTTGGCCTTGCTCGCCACAGAGCTGGGCCAGGCCGGCTTCGCTTCGTTACGATAAACGTGGCGTGGGCGAGAGCGTCGGAACCGTGACCGACGAGGCCTCTCTACGTTTCGACGATTATATTGATGATCTGGTTTTATGGCATTCGCAGCTAGCCGCAGATCCCCGTTTCGGCGCCATTGTTTTGCTCGGTCACAGCGAAGGTTCGCTGATAGCCATGGTCGCAGCTGAAAGAACGGGGGCCGCGGCGTTTGTTTCTTTGGCGGGCGTCGGAAGGCCTGCGGATGAACTGCTGAGCGAGCAATTGAGCACTCAATTAAGCGGTGACTCGCAGCAATCTGCGCTGGACATACTCGCACGCATTCTGGCTGGCGAGACCGTGGAGACGGTGCCCCGGGAGTTAGCGGCGGTGTTCCGCCCCTCTGTCCAGCCGTACCTGCGCTCATGGTTCTCCTATGATCCTCGTGTGGAGATTACGCGGCTTCAAGACCCTGTCTTGATTGCAGCGGGTACGTCGGATATCCAGGTGCCCATCGCCGACGCTGACGCCCTGGCATCGGCGCTTCCGACAGCCGGGCTTTGCCTGGTCGACGGAATGAGCCACGTACTGAAAGAGGCCACGTTGGATCCAGCATCGCAGCAGCGTGCGTACGCCGATCCGGATCTACCGGTGATGAACTCACTGGTCATGTGTCTTACCGACTTTCTCAACTCCGCTCTGTGAGCTGTCGCGGGGCGCGACAGGCTGAGGTGGCGTGGGCTCGGCGCATGAGCCTGGAGCCGGAATCGGAACAGCACTTGTCAGCCTGAGCCCGGGGGCGTATCTCGGATGGGTGGCATCGGCGTCCCTTCTCTCACTCCTGGTGCTGGGAACGCTACTGAGCGCGACGCTATCGGGCGTCATTGGCATGGCGGGCGGGACCCTCTTGCTCGCGATTATGCTCTTTTCCGGCTTGGACCCCTGGCTCGTGGTTCCGGTGCATGCGGCGGTGCAGCTGGTCGCGAATGCTTCGCGAGTTGTCGCCCACCGACATCATGTGCGGACGGCTGCGTTTTGGGTTCTTGCAGGGATCGCGTTGCCTGGACCCCTGCTCGGCCTCCGTTGGCTGGAGGGACTCGACTCGACAGCCGTGCGGGGTGCCATGGGTCTGATGATCATCATGTCGGTGTGGCTCCCGAAGTTCGCTTTCACCCGACTCTCCGAGCGAGGATCCTTCGCCTTCGCAGGGGCTGTGGGGGGGACTATAGGCGTGATTGTCGGCGCAGTGGGCCCCATGATTGCCCCGTTCTTTTTGCGCCCGAGTTTCAGCAAGCGGGAAGTCATCGCTACCAAGGCCGCCTGCCAAGCCTATTTGCACCTGCTAAAGATTGCGGCGTTCTCCGGGCTGTACCCGGCCTTGCTGACCACGCGTAGTGTACCCGCTTTCGATTTTGCTCATCAAGCGACGCTCATCATTCCTATGGGCGCCGCAGCCATCGGTGGCACCTATGTTGGCAAATGGTTGCTCACCCGGGTCAGCGAGCGACGTTTCGTCGTCTTGTACAAGCTGGTGCTCACGGTTCTCGCCCTGCGCTTAATTGGTGGATTCCTCTGGCAGGGGCTCGCGGGGGCGTAGGGACTACACTGCTCGGCTGTCCGAGGTCGAAGGGGCCGTTCAATCGGTGGGCGGCGGTGGGTCTTGGTTGCGGTACTTAATCTGGAGGCCCTGCAGAAAGCGCCGCAGGATTTGATCCTGGCATTCACGGAACTGGCGATGCCCCGGGCGGCGAAAAAACGCGCTGAGCTCGTGCTGGCTGATGCCGTAGGCGGCCAACTGGAGGATCTCGACGAGGTCTTCGCTGCGCAAGCTCAACGCGATCTTGATCTTCGTGAGCACCAGATTGTTGTTGAGCCGCGTCTCCGGCTCTGGTTGGGGACCCTCCCGTCGTCCCCGGCGGTCGACGATCAAGCCGTTCAAAAATGTTGCTAACACGACGTCGCTGCATGGCTGAAAGTCGGGGTTGTCGTCGCGCTTTAGCCAGTCGCTGAGCTCAGCGCGGCTTACCTCTCGACCCCCAAGCTCAAACAGTTGCATCATCTTCGAATCACTGAAGTCGAAGGCGTAGCGAACTCGTCGTAGAGTGTCGTTGTTGGTCACGGGAGGGTTGTCGCACACATCCCCGGCAATCCATATGCTCACGGGAGGTGCCATGACGACGGTGTCGCGAGAGCCGCGAGAGCCGGGCAGCCGCCGGCCGGGTGAGTTTCGTGCGTTCTTCGGTGTCCGGGCGCGATATTTCTGTGTTTTCGAAGGGGCACCGATGCCGAGGGCACGGACAGCTGATTCCAGATCTCGACTGATTTGAGCGACCGTCTCGCGTCCCGTTTGGTGCGCGGAGTAATCCCGCGGCTCGCCGATACGCAGTTTCAGCTTGACGGGTCTCGGAATCACGGCGCCTTTCGGAAAGGCCCGGTGGGCGCCGTCCAAGTGGCAGGGCACGACCAATACATCACTGCCTTCAACTAGCCGACCGATACCCGAACGAAATCGACCGACCGAGCCAGACTGACTGCGCGTGCCTTCGGGGAAAATCATCAGGATGTTGCCGTCAGATTGCAGCAATTCCCGGCAGAGCTGAAGGCTCTGATCGGTGTCGCCTTCGCGTTCGAAGGGGAGCGCGTTGATCATGATGGCGAAGAAGGCACTGCGCGGTCCGTTGTTGAAGAAATAGTCAGCGGCGACCGCGGGAAAGGCGCGATGGATCCAGCTGATGGGAAGAGCTGCACCCAAGCACGGCATGTCGAGGTGACTTTGGTGATTACACACGAGCACGAAGGAACCGTCTTGGGGAAGGTGTTCGGCGCCATGGATTTCCAGGCGATGCCAGATTCGGACCCAGGTACGCATCACCAGGGCGGCGACGAAGCGCAGCACATACATCCAGAGGTGGGGCTCGCGCGGAAAGGAGCGAAAGCGCTCGGGCAGTGTCGAGTCAATGTCCGCAGCCGGAGAATATCTCCAGGGTTCCATCGTCACAGCACTTGCCCCTAGATCCCGTGGAACCAGCGATCCATGTGAAAAAATAGCGGCCCCACGATGATCAGACTGTCGACGCGGTCGAGGAAGCCGCCGTGACCGGGGATGGATTGCCCCATATCTTTCACGCCGAGATCCCGTTTGATGAAGCTGAGGGTGAGATCACCCAATTGGCCTCCGATACCCACAATGAGACCGGTGAGGATGAGTTCGGTGGTGCCGAAATGGGGGAACGAAAAATGCAGAACCCAGGGCAGTGCCATCGCTACGGCAAGCGCTCCGAGTGCGCCCTCCACGGTCTTGCTAGGACTGACGTTACTACGGAGTTGGTGTTTGCCGAAGGCTTTGCCGAAGGTGAACGCTGCGATGTCATTGATTTCGACCGCGAAAATGAGATAGGCGACATAGCCGTGAAAATGGGGCGAGTTGGCGAGGAAGCCCAGGTGCCCGAACATCCAGCCCATATAAGCGAAGCCGACAATCGACAAGGAGACTTGCTGCAGTTGGCCGTCCGTCTTGTTGCGGATGACGGGAATGATCATCAGCAGAGCGATCACGTAGACGGGCATTGTCCGAAATAGGCCGTGCCAACCGTTCGCGCCAGTTGTCGGATCGGGCAACAGCGTGGCGATTGCCAAGCCGGCGATGCCTAGATAGACGGTGCATGTGTGCCACCAGTCCTTGTACAGGCCGGTGGCGCGCGCGAACTCTTTGAAGCTGACGACCGAAAGCGCGGCGACGCCCAGTACGCTGGCGGTACGTCCCAACATGACAGTGCCGAACAATGTTGGGATCATGATCAGCCACCCGCGATAGGTCAGCCAGACCTGACTCACGTCCCGCTTGAGTAGAGTCCCGAGGACGAACAGAATCACGCCAGCGATCGCCAGTAGCGTGCCGACCCACAGCGCGTAGGTCCCGAAAATGGGATCCGCGCTGATGGCGAATTCCGGCATCACTGGGTAGCGCTCAGCTTGTCTGCGATCTGGCTGAGCCGCCCGAACGCCGTGACCAGGCAACCGAGGCAGATCACTCCGAGCGCAAAACCGGGAGCTGCGATGTCGTGGGGCAAGAGAGCGACTTGCCAGCTGGCGGGGGCGAAACCCTGAAATAAGCAGAGAACCGTGACGATGAACATCCGGTGGGGCTTGCCCATCAATCCGGAGAACACTTGTCCGGCGCCGGCCAAGCCCCCCATCGCGCGCACGTAGGCGACGAAAACGGACAGCAAGGCGGCGGAGTAGCCGAGGTGCACGTGGCTGCCGCTGACGAAGCCGAGCGCGACCAGTACGGTGATGTCGGAGATCCGGTCCGGGATTTCGTTGAACAGCTCTCCCAGGGGAGACGCCTGGCCAGACTCCACGGCCACCATGCCGTCCAACAGATTCGCCACCAGCCGAAGTTGGATGCCCCCCGCTGCGACCAGCCATAAGCCGCGTTCGAAGGCGGCGTCGCAGCTCAACGTGCCGAGCAGTGCGCCCGCTGCCACCATGGCGAACGCGATGCTGCACGTCGATATGACGTTCGGCGAGACGCCCCGCCGCACCAAGGTGGTGGCGAGCGCCTGGAACACGGCAAATCCGCGGCTGGTTAGCGGCCTTCGGTCGGGAGCTTCGTAGGGAGCTTCCGCCACGCTTCAGCGCCCCATACAGAACATGCCGGCAACCAGCAGCCCCATGCCGAGCACGTTGACCGCCTTGATGGGCGTGCCGAAGGCGAAGTAGCTGATGATGGCGGCGAAGATGAAGGTGCTCGCGTAGACCGGGTACAGCACGCTGAGGGATCCGCCCCGCTTGAAAGCGGCCACAAACAGCACCATGACGGCGGTGTAACAGCCGACTCCGCTCAGCAGCTGCGGGTTAAGCAGGTAGCTCGTCGGACCGCCTGTGGCCGCTGCAGCCCCCGCCTTGTACAAAAACTGGCCCAACGCGCCGAAGACGGACGCGCCAAGGAACATGAGCACGGATGCGAGCGGGGTTTGCACGATTCGAAATCGTTGCGCCATGCATGGCTTACCAGCGCCAGGGCCGGCGTTCTACCTACATCCCCTCACACCAGATGAATGCGGGAAGAATAGCACTGAACAAGAGGACAGTTAATTTGGCCCATGTTTTACTGCTCAGGTATCCAGTGCATATGAACAACACATCAGGCGCCAGTGCCCAGTTTCTGCTCTCCGAACTCTACCTTCTTCACGCCGAGCTAGGACGGCGCCCCTGCCTGGACGACCTATGTACGGCGGTGGGGCAGGTACCGGATCGGGTCCGCCCTGTACTGGCTCGCTTGCGGCATCGGGGCCTCGTTCAAGGGAACCATTTGGGGCTCACTTTCTCAGGACTCTTGGTGGCGAGCGGCGCGCGACAGACCTTGGTGTGTGCGGCGTGAGGGAACGCGACATCGGTCACTTGGTTCGCCGCGGCGGTGGGGAAGATGCAGGGTGGCCGGGCGCCGCGGTGGAGCCCGGCGGCGCGTGTCGCGGAGTTCAGAAATCGGGCTGTGCCATGTCTCTGTGGGAGGACTCAGGACATGGCACAGCCCGATGTGTCAGTAACGTCACCCGCATTCGCTGTGTACCGCCCGACGCGATACATACTCTCACCGGGCATTCACGTTTGCACCATTGGCGGTGCGCCGTCACTGGCCGAGCTGCGCGGTGTGTTGGACGGTATCGCCAAATGGCTGGCTAGTTTCGACGAACCCATTCTCCTCATCGTTGATCTGACGGGCCTCACTATTTCCGATGCTCCTCTTCGAGGGGCTTATGGAAAATGGCGTGGCGACCACAAGATGTTGATCAAGCGCGCTATTGTACGCGCGGGTTATGTGGCAGATGGCGCAGTCTGGAGAGGAGTGCTGACGGCAATTTTTTGGATCGCTCAACCGGTGATTCCAGTGAAGATATTTGCCACGGAAGAACTGGCACACGAGTGGCTGAAGTCCACCCAAGAGGAATCAGCTTCTGACACGGCACCGGGCCCGCCGCCCCGGAGTTCAACAGAACGAACTGCAGTTTGAGCCTCGATAGATTGAGCAGACCCGGCGGACGAGGGAAGCGCAGGCAGCCGACAGCTCTGGCGAGTCCATAAATCCGAAACCCTCATCTCTTTGGACCCGCCTAGCGAATCGGTGCACTCGATGATTCAAGTCCGCTCTGATATCGCTAGGTATGGCTGTACCGGGAACCGAAGCGACTGATACGCTCCTCTCACCATGGGACAAGCCGTCGAAACCCAGATTGATATCAACGCCTCAGCGGAAACAGTCTGGGCGTTGATTGACGACAGCACGAACTGGGATCGCTGGAGTGAAATTTTTGTCGGTCTCGATGGCCCGCGGCATGTCGGCGGTCGCATGAAGTTGCGCCTACGTCTGGGGGGGCTCCTCCTGGGGGTTGGCGTCACTCTCGTTGAGTTCGACGGTCGCTCGAAGATCCTATGGACCGGTGGCTTGCCGGGAATCCTCATGGGGAGTCACGGCTACCACCTGGAGCCGCTGGAGTCTGGCGGGGTGCGCTTTGTGCACTACGAACGTTTCTCCGGAATCGCCAACGTGTTCGCAGCTCTCGCTGTCCCCACGATGACTCGCGACTACAACCAGCTCAACCGCGAACTCAAGGCCGCGGCTGAGGCCGTCTGATTCGAACATCACCGAGCGGTTTCAGGCCCTTTGTTCACAGCATAGCGATAGCCTACCGCCCGTTGGCAGAAGCGCGTATGGCACGCCTCCCCTGATGGCGCGGACTGCCCCGCCGATCGTTCCGGATTTTCTCCCATGCGTTCCGTCGAATCCAACCCGCGCCTCCTCGTGGCGTTCCATGGGGTGCAGATGACGCTGTTTCCAGTCAGCATCATGACGCTGTTCTGGAAACACGATGTTGGCTTGAGCATGACGGAGATCATGCTGGTTCAAGCATTCTTCGGCTTCACCATGGCCATTTTCGAGTTCCCCTCGGGCTATGTCGCGGATCGTATGGGCTATCGGCGCACGCTGATTGTATCTTCCGTTTTGAGTTTCATCGGCTGGGTTGCTTACTCCTGCTCTGACAGTCTGCCGGGCGTGATCGTGTCAGAGGCGATTCTGGGAGTCGGCATCGCCATGGCCTCAGGCTGCGATAGCGCGCTCATGTACGAGTCGCTTTCGGATATGGACGACGAACAAAGCTTCGCTCGCTGGAACGGACGCGTTCGATTCTGGGGGCAAAGCTGCGAAGGGACGGCGGCACTGGTCGCGGGAATGCTCTACCTAGCGTCGCCACAGCTGCCCTTCGCCGTGCAATCCGTCATGTGGCTCCTGAACTTGGCGATCGCGTGGCGATTAGTGGAGCCCTCTCGGGGGCGCGCGGCGCCCACCAGCCACTGGAAAAAAATTCGCGGGATGGTCCGACATATGGTGGTGGACAATCACCACCTCAGCGCTGTGGTCGGCTTCACCATCGTGCTGGGTATGGCGGCATTCCTACCCGTCTGGATTGTCCCCCTGTACGCGACCGAGGCAGGCCTATCAGCGGAGTGGATCGGTCCGCTGTGGGCGGTGGCGAACTACACGGTGGCGATCGCGTCACTCTACAGCGAACGCATCGCGGAGCGCTTGGGTTTCCTGCCCACGATGTTAGCCTGCGTGGGCCTCATCGCTCTGGGCTACGGGGGGCTTGCGCTGAGTTACGGGATGTTCGGATTCGCTTGGTATTTCTGTTTGACGCTCATGAGAGGCGTGTTCGGACCTGCGCTGCACCATGCGGAAAATCGTCTAATTCCTTCCGAGGATCGAGCCGGATTCCTCTCCCTTCGCAGTTTGGTGTTTCGGCTGACGTTCCTCGCGCTCGGCCCTGCAGTGGGCGTCGCCATTGATCGACACGGGAACCATTGGGCCCTCGGTTGTCTCGCCCTCAGCATGCCGGTGGTCGGGTTCGCGGCGTGGTGGTGGCTTCGGGCTCATCGAACGGCGGCACTCAATGCTGGTTGAGCCGCGGGGCTTCTGTTTTTCTCATTGGCCCCGTCCACACGAGATATGCGGTGCGCGCATTATGGCAGAGGGCGTAGGTTTCGGACGTGAGGGTGCGTTGCTGAACCCAGTCTGGGCGAGGGGTGGGGCTGGGCTAAAGACTGGGGGGAGTGGGATGGACTCGCGCCTTTGGCGCGACGAGCCGCAGGGGCGTCTCGACCGTAGGCGTTTTTGGAAAGCTCCAGCTTGCTGGAACTTTCCAAAAACGCTCGAACCCTGGAGGTACAGCCACCCTCTCCGCCAATAAAAAAGCCCACAGCATCTGCTGTGGGCTTTTTTATTGGCGGAGAGGGTGGGATTCGAACCCACGGTACGGTTGCCCGTACACATGAGTTCCAATCATGCACCTTCGACCACTCGGACACCTCTCCTAAGACTTACTGAGTTTAGGAACTCGAATTATTTGATTCTTGCTTGGCTATTGTTCCTGTCTACCCTAGCGGAGAGAGTGGGATTCGAACCCACGGTAGGGTTGCCCCCACACCTGATTTCGAATCAGGCACCTTCGGCCACTCGGACACCTCTCCGCGGCGGACTCTCTCAAGCTCGATCGGGACTGTCAACGCTAGAAATTGCTGTTTTGCCGGGAAAAATCGTCAATTGATGGACCGGAGGCCCCATTCTGGACCTTGCGCGAGGTGCGGCTGGCCCCCAGAGCCATGGTACTGTGGTGGGGCTTATGATTGCGAACGACGAGGAACTGGAAGTTCAACTTGTCCGGCTCGGTCGGCGATTCGAAAAGGTGTCGGAAGGCACGTTCTTGATCGCCCTGGGCGGCGCTGCTCCGCCGGCTGCTCTGCGGCTCGCGGACCCCGTGTTGGTGGTCCAGGTGGAGATTGGGGCGGCACCCGCGGGGGATGCGGCGGGGGCTAAATTGCTCCGCCGGCTGCTGGAGCTGAACGCTTCGGATCTCATCCATGCCGCCTACGGGATCCAGGGTGACAGTATTACGCTGAATGCGGCCTTGGAGTTGGCGAGCCTGGATCTCAATGAACTAGAAGCAGTGCTTGCCGACGTTGATTTGGCGATCGCTGAACATGTACCCGCGCTACGCGCGTTGATCTGACGGACGCAGCATTGCCTACGCCGCATCAAATTGCCTACGCCCCACCGAATTGCCTACGCCGCACTGACCGGTGTGGCCACAGCCCCCGGAAGGAAGCGCGTTTCCGCGCCTGAGTAGTTATGGGATTCTTTGCACGACTCGCTCGAATACTTCGATCCAACGTTAACGACCTGATCAGTGGCGCCGAAGATCCGGAGAAGATGCTCACGCAGATCATTCTCGATATGGGTACCCAGCTCGGCGAGGCGAAAAGGCAGGTGGCTCAGGCCATCGCGGATGAGAAAAAGCTGCAGAAGCAGTTCGACCGAGAGGCTGTGACCACTGGCGAGTGGGAACGCAAGGCGATGCTGGCGGTGAAGGCGGGGGACGACAATCTCGCCAAGGAAGCGCTGCTCCGGATGAAAGAGCATCAGGAGTTGTGCGGAGTGTACCGTGATCAGTGGCAGAAGCAGAAGGCTTCGGTCGATCAGCTCAAGCTCGCTCTGCGCGCTCTGAACGCCAAGATCGAAGAGGCCAAGCGAAAAAAATCCGTGCTCATCGCTCGCAAGAAGCGCGCCGAGGCCCAGCAGTCCATTCACGAGACAATGAGCGGCATGAAGAGCAATAGCGCTTTTGCCGCCTTCGAGCGCATGGAGGCCAAGGTTGACGACATCGAGGCCCAGGCGGAAGCCTCAGCGGAGATGGCTGAAGAGGGCGCAGGCGACGTGCTCGCCCGAAAGTTTAGTGAGCTAGAAGGCAGCGCCGGCGCAGACGACGATTTGGCTGCCCTTAAGCGCAAGATGGGATTGGCCCCCCCCGAGGCAGCCCCCGCACCCACAGCCGAGGTCCGGGTGGACACCAGCTCCGCGGCTGACGCTCTGGATGACGCCGAACAAGACGAACTTGCTGCGGCCTTGGCCGAACTCGAAGCAGAAGAGCAACGAGCACTCGTCACCAAAGGCTGAACCGGGATGCGGCGCGCACACCAAGTCATTGGGCTCCTGTTTGTTTGTCTCGCCGGTACGCCTCTGACCGGCACCGCACTCGCCGGGGAGAGTCGTGTTGAGGTATTGCCCTTAGCGGGGAAAAAGCTTCGGGTAGACGGAATGCTCCGGGAGTGGCCCGGGCGCATGACGAAGCTGAGCTCCCGCATGAAGGGACGAGCTGGCGCTAGTGCCAGTGGCATGATCGGCTTCGACAAGAAGAACGTCTACGTCGCCATGGACGTAAAAGACTCAAAATTTGTGCGCACCCGGGGTTACGGTGGCTCCGAGGACTACGCTTCCTTGGTACTGGCCTTTCCGACGGCAAGCGGTAGCTACAAGACCTACGAAGTGAAGCTCTACGCGGGCGAGCCGGGCCGCATTGGCGGTGCCGTCAAGATAGGCGATCGCAAGATCTCCGGCGCAAAAATTGTGGAAGCCCCCAGTCGCGGTGGCTACGTCTTCGAGGCATCAATCCCGTGGCGTGCTTTCCCGGATGCGCGATGGGTTCGCGTTGGCTTGCGAGGAGCCTTGCGTTACTCGGACGCGGGTCGGGGCATTATCGCCACTAGCAAATCGCGCGGCAAAGCCATGCCCCGCGTATTGCTGGACGCGGAGTACGCGATCGACACGGGTTTGGTGCAGGCGCGAAACCTACGGGCGGAACCCAAGTTTGAAGTCTTTGGGAATGTCTCGGGCAGCGGCACTTGGGAGAGTGTGGCGGTCTACGATAAATACCTCACGATCGCCGGCTCTCAGTATCGCCGCGGCAATCAGTTCTTCTTTCGTGACTTGGCGGTCGACAGCGCCCATGCCGTCAAGAGCCTCAAACTGATGGAGCTGACCGGCGACTCCCGCAAAGAGATCGTGCTTCGGCTCAAGTTCACTGAGGGGCCTAACCATCGCGATGTGCTGCAGGTGCTCAGTGTGCCGAGCGGCAGCGACGAACCCTTTGTGGCGCTCCAGCAAGAGCTGGGGATTTACACCCCGGACTTGTCGATTCAGAACAAGCTGCAGATTAAAACCGGAAAGTCGCTGGCCATCATCGTGTCCCAGGGCAAGGTGACGGGGGTGGATCCGAAGACCTATGACGAGCCGAAGGCCGCCGGCATGAAGTCCGCGATCATGCCTTGGTCCAAAGTCGAGGTGCGCACCTACGAGTGGGACGGCGATACCTTTTCAAGCGAGAACGACAAACATTGGCAGCCGAAGATGTCGCGTCCCCGGCGAGGTCGACGCAAGATGACTGCGTCGCGCTCATCGAGTTCGTCCAGTACCGGTGGCTCTCCGGGCTCCAGTCGGCGTGACGGGCCGCCGCCTCCGCGCCCGCCCTCGGTGGACGAACTTCTCGACCGGGTCTACGGGCTCTACCGACAAGACCGCGGGCTCGGTAAGAGCCGTGCGAGTTTCGACTTCGTGACCGACGTCGCTGCTGACCAGCAAACCGAACGGGTGTTGGTGCACGGTAAGGATCTGGTTGTGTTCGGCAAAGGCTACAAAAACGGCAACAGCTACGCTTACACCACCATGGGCGTAAAAGAGGCCTCTCACATCAAAGATGTGACGGCTCGGGATATCACCGGTGACGGCAAGGCGGAGATCATCGTTCGTGGCATCATTCACGCTCGCGCTAGCAAGAAGCGTGGCGGCGACGTGGTCTCTCGACATGCGTTCTTCGTTTACAAGGTGAGCAGCGGCGGCATCCAGCGGATCTTCGTCGCGGAGACTGGTCGCAGCTTGGGCAAGAACGCGATCATCGCGACCCTGCGCTTTACCAAGTCCGACAACGGCTTCGATATCGAGCTACACCCCGGGCGCGCCATCGGCTGGTCCCGGAAAAATTACCCCTTCCCGGTCGATCGTCACCCCTACGGTGGCTTGGAGCCCCTGCCGGTACCGTGGAGGGAGCTGCCGGCGCTGCACTACCACTACGATGGTGGGCGCTACGTCAAAAAATCTGAGTGAGTCTCCTGACGGGGAGCGAGTCATTCGGCAATCAGTACAGGACCGTGAGTCCCAACACCGCCCAACCACCGGGTTCTAGGGTAAGGGTCTGCCGATCTTCCGCTCCGCGGGCGCCCAGCTGAATGGTGTGAGTACCCGGTGGCAGCGTGACACGCCCGATGGCGATGCGGGCGGGCAGGGTGCCCCAGCTACGGGTGTCCGGCGTGTCGGCGGCACTCAGCGTTGCCTGGGTCGTGAGGCTCAGTAAGAAGCCAAGCAAGCCGCCACCGCTGATTCTGCGGGTGGCCTCGCCGGCGACCAGGCGGGCGATCATTCGGGTAATCGCGCTCGCGATGATTCGCCCCTTGGCGGCATCCCAGGCCCGCGCCGCTTCTCGGTCCACGGCCAGAGCCCCTTCGAGTCGTCGCTGGTGTCCATTGACGAAGAATTTCGGTACCGAGTATTTACCGCGGGCTCTGCCCAAGCTTGGGTAGTTGATCCAGGTGACTAAACCCTGGGCTGCCAGCATATTGGCTTTTCGTCGGTCGTGGTGACTGATGGCGCCGGACGCATAGGTGAGGGCGAGACCGATGGGGATGCGTTCGGCCTTTTTTGCCGGCACGCGTCCGAAGTTGACGATGACCAACACTTCGGCGGGAGGCACGTCAGCTGATGCGGCTTGTTCCGTGCCAGTGATCGGCTGCGGGTTGGATTTCGGGTTTGCTGAGCCCCCGAGGGGCGTACCAGGCGTCGCCGGTTTTGTCTGCACGTCAGTAAAACGTTTGGTGGTCGACCCGGCGGATGCCTTTTTCGTCCCAGACGCCGTACCGGCAGAAGAATCAGAGGAGGAGCCTTTGGACGCCGTGTTCTTGGACGCCGTGTTCTTTGGTGGATCGGCGGGCCGTGCCTTGGAGCTGCTGTTTTTCGTAGCCTGGGGTGATGGGGGCGTGGAGCCTTTGGTAGCTGTCTGGGAGCCTTTCTCCGGCTTTTTGGCGGCAGGTGTGGGGATACCGAGGATCTTGTTGATCCGCGGGGAGCGATAGGAGGCTCGTTGGCTGAGGCGTTTCACCGGCTCTTCAAGGCTAGCGAAGGGTACAAACTGTAGGGCTTCGTCGTAGAAGCGCAGGGCCTCTTGGGGTTCGTTGCTGCGTTCGAAGGTGAAGCCTGCCAGGTAGCTACCCGGTGCGCTCATGGACAGGCTGGGATCATCGCGGTCTCGTAGGTACTTCTGCATCACCGCGAGCCGTCGGGCTTCGATGCGGGCGCCGTTCAAATCGCCGCGCATCAGGTAGTTGGCGATGTTGGTCGTGTTGATCAGAAGTTTTTCGTAGGCAGGTGCCTGGTAGGGACCGGTGTCGTCGGAGAAGATGTATTTTCCGATATCGTCCGCGGCGCTAGACGAGAGATCGAGCAGTTCGATTTGTTTGTCGGCGATCTCGAGATCGCGGCTCGAGAGTTTTAGCTTCCCGATCTGCTGCAAGATCATGGCGCGATCGAGCAACAAAAGGGTGTTGTCGCCACTGACGTCGTCGGGCAAATCCTCGGCGGTCTTGACGTCAAGCTCTTCATTGAGAGCCGCGATGGCCCCGTCGGCGTCTCTGGCGTCGAGGGCGCTGCGGGCGGCCTCGGTTCGTGCTGCGTGCCCCGAACAGGCGCAGCTAACGAGAGCTATCAGCGCAAGCCCGCCGAAATGTCGGTAGGGCGAGGGAGACTGCAGAGCTGGCACCGTGAGGAAAGGGGTAGCGGCTTTAGTTGACGATAGCTTTGGTCACACTGGTCTTGTTCTGAAACAAGATATCTCCAGTTTCCGCATCCAAGACTTGCATGAACAGGAAGTACTGAACCCGGCGTTCGTCCTCTTTACGTTCATCGACGGAGAAGACCTTGCCGGTGATGAAGTAGCGGGCGCCAACTTGTTTGCCCCATTTGGAAACCTGGGAGGGATCGAAGGCGCCGGAGTGTTGCCGCCGCACCTCTTCGACAAGGCCGGGCTGGCTCTCTTGGCTGATCACGCGAACGTGGCCGGCGTTGATCATGATGGTCTCGATGTCGCTGATCATGGCTTGCAGCGCGCTGTCGATGTGTTCGCTAGTCTCATTGCGAATGCGAAGTACGGCGAGAGCGGGGCGCTCCTCCTTTTGCCAACGAGCGATGACGGCCGACGACTGCATGGCTTTCATGTTCTTGTTCAACATCGTCTCGAGATCTCGGCGGTCGAGACCCGTCCCGAAAGCTTCGTCATCCAAGCCCTCCACGTCGGAGCCGCGTACGACTGAGGGGCCGCAACCCGTACTCAAAGCGGTGACGGTGATGAGGAGTGCCAGTGAGAGACGTTGTCGGAGCATGAGCTGTCCTTCGTGTGCAAGAGTGCAGAGGGTGTCCGCTTCGGGACTCCACTCAGGGAGCTAGACGCATCTCCCGCCAGAAGTGTTCTACAGCTCGCGCGAGAAGGGGACCATTTCGCCCAAAACCCTCATCTAGCCGGTCGAATCGCCCGATTCGCGCGCTTATTCGGGCGGAGAGGGAAGGTTTCCGTACGGGCAGAGTCGCACAACCCGCGCTTTTACGCATTGGGACCGGCTCTCGCACGTGAAGGCGGGTCAACAGTGGCGCCAACAGCCAGATCGGCAAGGGTGCAGCACCTGGGTTGCATCGGCCTGGGTTGCATCGGCACCCCAGGGAACCTGCGAAAACGATGTGTCCGCCCACTCCAGTGGAGGGGCGGACAATGCCCTAGCGTTTGACGGGAATGATCTGCACGCGGCGATCGTCGCCGTCGCCTTCACTCTTGGTGATCACGCCTTCGAACTTGGCGAGGGCTAGGTGCACGACCCGGCGGTCACGGGGATTCATCGGCTCAAAAGTGATGATCTTGCCGTCGGTGACGGCTTTTTTGCCGAGGCGGCGCGCCATGGTGGCCAAGGAGTCGTCGCGACGGCTGCGGTAGCCTTCGGCGTCCACCGTAATGTAGCGGCGTTCCTCGCCGGGTCGATTCTGCGCTCGGTTGCAGAGGAATTGAAGGGCGCTCAGTACTTGTCCCCGTTTGCCAATGATTCGGCCGGCATCGGGCCCGCTGATTTCCAGGCGGATGTCGGAGGACTGTTCTTCGCTCGGTCGGCGGAGCTGGACGTCGCAGTCCATCTCCATCTGATCGATTACTTCGGTGAGGAACTCGTGGGCACTCAGCGAACGCTCGTCGTCCGTACTGTAGTGCTCTTCGGCGTCCCCTTGGGCAGCATCCCGCTCTGAAGCGCCCTCTTCGGTGTTGCTTTCCTCGGAACCACTTTCTTCGGTGGCTTCCTCTTCGTCCCAGTTGTCTTCGACTTCGTTTGCGCTTTTGGACTCGCTCATTGCTCGTACCTTTCGTTTGGATGAGTGGTTAGCTCTCCGCTTTCTTTGACCCGGTGCTGCCGTCGCGGTTCAGCCCGGTGCTTCGTTTTGTGTGCCACTCGACCACCTGCTGTTGGGTGATGGCGAGCAAGCTGTTGGTGAACATGTACACGCCCAGCCCTGCCGGTAGGAACAGCATGAACACGGTGAACATGCCGGGCATAAAGTACATCATCATCTTCTGCTGCATGGGATCCCCGCCCTGCATCGGCATGAGTTTCTGCTGGAGGAAGAATACGACGCCGATGATCAGCGGCAGCACGAAGTAGGGATCCGGCTCGGACAGGTCTGGGAACCAGAGGAAGGGGATGTTGTAGAGCTCGACCGCGGACTGCAGCGTGCGATAGAGCGCGAACCAAACCGGCATGCTGGCGAGCTGGGGGAGGCAGCCCTTGAAGGGGTTCACGCCTTCCTTCTTCCACAGCTCCATTTGGGCGAGGCCCTTTTGCTGCGGGTCGTCCTTGAATTTCTCGTTCAGGGCGTCCATGTCTGGTTTGAGTTCGCGCATGCGAATCATGTTCTTGATGCTGGGCAGAGACAGCGGGAACAGCAGGAAGCGAGCCGTCACGGTGAGCACGATGATGGCGACACCCCAGTTCGGGAAGAGGCCGTAGACCGTGAGCAAGAAGTTGACGAGCACCTTGGCGATGGCCGTGAAGAACCCGAGATCGATCAGTTTGTCGAGCTGGTGTTCGCCTTTGCCGGCGGAGGCCAGAACCAGACGTTCCTTGGGGCCGATGAAGCTCAGTACGGAGTATTCGGTGGACTCCCCCGGCTTCAGATCGCGCTCCGGGTAGGCCAGTCGGGCTCGGTAAATCGAGCCGCTGTTGGCGTTGGAGCGCGGGTCAATTCGTTCGTCGATCTGCAGCTGGCAAACCGGAGCTTTGGCAGATTTCAGCGGAACGAGGGCCTGGGCGAAGTAGGCGTTGGTCACCGCCGTGAAGGCGGGTTCGCCCTGGGGCTGCATCCAGTCGCCTCGATGCAGTGCCGAGTGGCGGAAGAGTTGGTCGTCCGCGAAATCGTCCGGTTCGAACTCGTCCGGCAGCTTGCGCTCTTCGTCGCCAGTGACGGGAATGCACTCGACGCTCGTGATGTACGGGCTGATGCGCCCGAATTTACCTTCGACCTCGTGCTGATAACGCCAGGCGGCGGTGCTCACGCTGAGAGCGTGGGGCAGAGTCTTGTCAGCCAGGTTCTTGATGCTGGCGGTGACTTCGATCTCGTAGGGCTGCTCGGTGGTGCGCAGGGTCTTGGCGAGCTCGACCTTCTCGTCCTGGTAATGGAACTCGCAAAGTTTGGCTTCACTACGGACTAGCGTCCAATTGACGAGGTCGAAGTTGGCGTTCCACTCCTGTTTCCCTGGTGCGGCTACGGCCGGGTTCCTGAAATGGAAACGAAGAGAGCGGTCCAGTTCGAGATCTGGAGTGGTCGCTAGATCGAGGCCTTCATCGTCATGCTGGTACTTGGCCGTCAGCAAGCGATAGGAGGTGATGCCGGCGCCCCGGGAGGCGAAGGTCGCCCGAAACTCCGGAGTCCAAAGCGTACAGGAGGTCTCGGGCGTTCCCTTTCCCGCTACCTCGTGGAAGGTCTTGAAAATCGGCTGGCGGCTGATCTCCGCACTCGGATCGCCGTTGAACACGAAGTACATGGCGACGCCGATACCGGCGAAAATCAGGGCGCGTAGGAGGCCTTCCATAGTCTTTCTCAGTTGCCCCCAAGTGGCGGTCGAACGGCGGTAGAGTGAACCGCCGGCGTCGTGGCAAGAACGCTGGCATGAGCGGAGCCCAAGCCCTTCTGCGCTGGGGGCGGAGGATCGTAGCCGCCGGCGAACAGGGGATTGCAGCGGAGTATGCGCTTGATGGCGAGGAATCCGCCTACCCACGGGCCACGGCTGCGGATCGCGGCTGCGGCATAGTGCGAGCAGCTCGGTGCAAAGCGGCAGCAGGGGCCGAATAAGGGAGATATCGTCAGCTGATAGACACGAATCAAGCCGAGCAGGAGCAGGCTGATCGCGGCATGAAGATGGGACACGAGTTGCCTGGCGGTGCTTGGCGTTGGCGTGACAGCTTCGGTGTGCTGCGTCAGGATTGGGGCTTGTTCGCCGCTGCTGCTAGGCCGGTCTTCAGCTAGCGTGGTGATTCGGAGAGCACGGGTCGGCACGGAGCCTTGGGGCAGCAGCGGGAACCTGGTGGGCATGCCGTGCTTCATGGATCAGGCGGGGGTCGGTGATTGCCGGACGCGTAGGTCGTCAAAGGCCTGTTGGCTCTTCTTCTCGATGATGCGGCGATGGGCGAGCAGCTCGGCCGTGACGTCATCCAGCTTCATGTCGGTGAGGGCGCGACGCACAATGACCACGAGATCGAGCCCAGGACTCCAGAGTCCTGATGTCGATCGAAAAGACTCACGGACGAGTCGTTTTGCGCGGTTCCGCACGATAGCGATTCCAACCTTCCGAGAAGCAGTGATGCCGAGGCGAGGGCGCGCCGGATCCGATATCGGGCGCGCGTAACAAAGCAGTACGAAGTGGCGCGTGGTGACTCGGCGGCCGTCCTGCTGAACCAGCAAGTACTCCGCCCGTTTACGAACACGCGCCGATTTGCGGTACCGACCTTCAGGTCGGGCGCGGTCCACGACTATTTCTTATTGCCGGCGCTCACCGACAAGGACCAACGACCCTTACGACGACGGTTCTTGAGGATGTTCTGGCCGCCACGGGTCTTGTTGCGCTTGCGGAAGCCATGGGTTCGCAGGCGGCTGACGTTGCTGGGCTGATAAGTGCGTTTCATGAATTGCCTCTTGGGGCGGGGGTGGCCGGGCGCTGGACGCGCTCCGGAAAAAGCTTCCCGGATGCTCGGATCGAGCTGCGGGGGCGGGGAATCAGCCACGCCCACCGGGGGTCGTCAAGCCGCAAATGTCGAAAGTTTAACAGGCTTTTTCACGGAACCCGGTGCCGGCGCCATGGCCAGCAAGACTTGCATAATGGGGCTCCGTCGATCCCCCAAATATGCTGCATTTCGTCGGCTCACGGAGCTGGCAGCAGGCGGCGTGTCCCGGGCTGAAACCCGAGCGGCGTACCACGACAAACTGGGCATTGGGCCGAAATTGCGCTGAGGCTGGAGCGGTGAGACGTCCTGTTGATATCCGGGGAGCCTCGGGACGGCTTGCCCAGGGGTTCAGTCAGCGGATCTGAAGTGGGCTTGCCAGCCCGGGAAGGGCCGTGTTACTTCCCGCCCCTATGGCCCGTGAAAACATCCGTCTGGTTTCCTCCGCTGGAACTGGCTTCATCTACTACACCACCAAGAACAAGCGCACCCAAACCGGAAAGCTTGAACTGAAGAAGTACGATCCCAAGGTTCGTCAGCACGTGTTGTTCAAGGAGGCGAAGATGCCTCCCCATAGTAAATAGTCTTCACGACCCGGAGCGGCTGCCCGAAGCCAAGCTCTGATTAACTGCGCCTGTAGCTCGTCTGCAGGCGTTGTTTTGTTTGTGCCAGTCTTGTTTGTGCCGCGTCCGGACGCGCTGCCCGACCTCGAGGCCCTGCGGCGCTGACGGAGGCGTTGACCTGGGCGCTCACCGAGGCGGCAGCTGTCCCCACAAACGAAAACAGCCCACCTAGCAGGCGGGCTGTTTCCTAGCCGAGCGGGCTGCTCAGCTGTTGGGGTGGCTCTCAGTCGTCGTCTTCGAGAATACGGAACTCGACGCGACGGTTGCGAGCGCGACCTGCCTCGGTGCTGTTGTCAGCCTTCGGCTTGTTGGGGCCGAAGCCCTCGGACTCCAGACGACCCCTTCGGACGCCCTTGCCGACGAGGTAATCCATTACGGCTTTGGCTCGCGACTTGCTCAGTCGCAAGTTGAACCATTTGCCGCCCATGGAGTCCGTGTGCCCGTGGATGGCCATGCGCACGTCAGGTCGCGTCATGAGCAGTTCCACGACGTCGTCGAGGATCGGGAAACTGACCTTCTTGATGGTGTCCTTGGCGTACTCGAACTGAATCGGCTCGAGCAGTTTGAGTTCGCCCTCTTCTTCGATGAAGTGTTTCACCTTCTTCTTGGGGCAACCGTTGGTCTTCGGATCCTTCGTCTTCACGCCCTTGACCGTGGGACAGGCGTCATCGACGTCGAGGATGCCGTCGCCGTCGGCGTCAGTTTCCGGGCAGCCATCGTGATCTTCGATGCCGTCGATGTCCTCTGGATCATCAGGGCACTTGTCTTCGTGATCGTAGATGCCGTCGCCGTCGCGGTCGCGGGG
>SPKZ01006899.1_pt1 | contig 20068 bp, 20 predicted proteins | sample 2456571 | NCBI WGS metagenome assembly SPKZ01 (sample SAMN11192286, study PRJNA482655) | marine metagenome | biome: ENVO:00000447; feature: ENVO:00000244|ENVO:00000211|ENVO:00000569|ENVO:00002023; material: ENVO:00002151; isolation source: ocean water from marine abyssalpelagic zone ... | reverse complement strand
TTTTTTAATGCAGTTTTTCCCTGTAATCGGCAAAGTACATTCCTTAAGCAACTTCGATTGTCCCTTTTTGTTGGCATGAATCATAGCCACGATAATATTTTCGGCCGACGCAACTAAATCCATCGCACCTCCCATGCCCTTAACCATCTTCCCTGGAATTTTCCAGTTGGCTATATCGCCATTTTGAGACACTTCCATAGCTCCTAAAACAGTTAGCTGAACATGTTGTCCTCTAATCATTGCAAAGCTCGTAGCCGAATCAAAAAATGCAGCTCCATCCAATGTGGTTATGGTTTGCTTGCCAGCATTAATTAAGTCTGGGTCTTCTTCTCCTTCAAACGGGAAAGGTCCCATGCCAAGCACGCCATTTTCCGATTGAAACTCAATTTCTAATCCTTCTGGAATATAATTTGCAACCAAAGTCGGAATACCGATCCCCAAGTTTACATAGAAACCATCCTCAAGCTCTTGTGCAATTCTCTTTGCAATTTGATTTTTATCTAGTGCCATCGTTATTACTTGTAATTAATTTATCGCTGTCTGGTTGTTCGTTGCTCTATTCTCTTCTCGTACTTTTCGCCTTGAAAAATTCTTTGTACAAAAATTCCAGGTGTATGAATTTCATTAGGGTCTAATTCTCCCAGCGACACCATTTCTTCAACCTCAGCGATGGTAATTTTACCAGCCATTGCCATTACTGGATTAAAGTTTCTGGCAGTAGCCTTAAAAACTAAGTTGCCAGCCGAGTCTCCTTTCCATGCTTTTACAATTGCAAAATCTGCTGTAAGGGCCATTTCCAAAATATGAGGTTTTCCGTTAAAGTCTCTCACTTCTTTACCTTCGCCAACTTCAGTACCATATCCCGCTGGTGTAAAGAAAGCAGGAATTCCTGCTCCTCCAGCTCTGCATCTTTCAGCTAAACTGCCCTGAGGAATTAAGTCTACCTCTAGCTCACCGCTCAACATCTGACGTTCAAACTCATCGTTTTCTCCAACATAAGAAGAAATCATTTTTTTGATTTGCTTTTTCTGAAGCAAAGTTCCTAGTCCAAAATTATCTACACCCGCGTTGTTCGAGATACATGTTAAACCACTTATTCCACTTTCCGACAATGCGATTATGCAATTCTCGGGAATGCCACAAAGCCCAAAACCACCAAGCATAAGCGTCATGTTATCCTCTATTCCTTCTATTGCCTCAGCAACATTCTTTACTCTTTTATCCATGTATGGAAAACAAATTATTTCTAAAAATCATCAAATACGTGTACGCCACCCGATTTAACTTTCTTGTAAGCATTACAATCTAATTCAGTACTAATACCTTCTGCTGGACTTTCAAAATCTCCCTGACTAATTTGTAAGGCAGAGTCTGCATATACTTTGTGCATGTAATAAGCCCAGATAGGTAAAGCCATGTTTGCACCTTGTCCCAACGACAATCTGTCGAAATGCACGCCTCTGTCCTCTGCTCCTACCCAAACACCCGAAACTAAATCTGGTGTGATTCCAATAAACCATCCATCAGATTGATTTTGAGTCGTTCCTGTTTTCGCAGCAATCGGATTTTTAAACCCAGTGTAAGGTCGGCTTTCTCTTGGCTTGCTTCTTAATCGCATTGCACTACCAAGCGTTCTTCCCTTATGTTCGTTATAAACTCCATCTACAACACCCTTCATTAAACTGGTCATAATATAAGCAGCGTTTTCGCTCATTACCTCTCTTTTCTCAGGTTTAAAGCTTAAATCGTCAATTACATTTCCATGCTTATCCTCCACCCTCATAATAAAAGTAGGCTGAGTCCAAACACCCTTGTTAGCAAATGTACAGTTAGCGCCAACCATGTCGAAAACAGAAACATCAGAAGTACCTAAACAAATAGATGGTACTTCATCCAACTTACTTGTTATTCCCATGTCTTTGGCGCGCTTAACAACAGCTTTAGGTCCAAATTGCTTCATAACCCACGATGTAATTGTGTTCATAGAATTAGCCAAGCCATATTTTAAAGACATCATGCCTCCGTATTCATGGCCTGCATTATTTGGCGACCAAGGTGCCTGACCATCTGGCATTTCAAAATACACTTTAACGTTTGGCACTTCGTAGCAAGGCGAATATCCTGCTTCAATTGCTAAGCTATAAACAAAAGGCTTAAAGGTAGATCCCACTTGTCTTTTCCCTTGCCTAACGTGATCGTATTTAAAATGCTTGTTGTTGATTCCTCCTACCCAGGCCTTAATATAGCCAGTCTTTGGATCCATGGACATAAAACCTGTTTGTAGAAAATGTTTGTAATAAAGAATTGAATCCCTTGGAGTCATTACTGTATCAATTTCTCCTTTCCAAGAAAACACAGACATTTTGGTTGGAGTATTAAACATGATTTTAATACTATCTAAACCCATTCCCGATTTTTTTAACAACCTATACCTTTCCGATCTCCTCATTGACTGATCCATAATTTTGGCAACCTCAGATTTTGAAACTCTTTTTTCAAACGGTGGATTTGCTTTTTTAGAACACGAAACATAAAATGCATCTTGCAAATAGTTTCCTAAATGCTCCGTAACCGCATACTCTGCATACCCTTGCATTTTAGCATTGATGGTGGTATAAATTCTTAAACCATCTGTATAAAGGTTATAATATTCTCCATTTGGCTTTTGATGCGTCTTGCACCATTTCATCATTTCTCCTCTTAAAACTTCCCTAAAATAAGGAGCAAGACCTTCATTGTGATCCACTCTTTTAAAATTAAGTTCTAATGAAATTACCCTTAAAGAATCGTATTCGGCTTGCGTAATTATCTCGTACCTTTTCATTTGAGATAAAACTACATTCCTTCTTTTTTCTGTTCGTTCCAATCTTCTATTCGGATTAAACAAAGATGGATTTTTAAGCATCCCAACAAATGTTGCTGCTTGCTCAATGGTTAAAGAGTCTGGAGTAGTATTAAAATATACACGAGAAGCCGACTTAATTCCTACGGCATTGTTCACGAAATCTATTTTGTTAAAATACAAAGCGATGATTTCATCCTTAGTATAATATTTTTCCAATCGAGCTGAAATGATCCATTCTTTTAACTTCTGAAGTAGTCTGTCAGTAAGGTTTCTGGAAGTACCATGAAAAAGATTTTTTGCCAATTGCTGTGTTACAGTACTTGCACCGCCATTTGTACCTCCGTAGGCAATTGCACGCGCCAAGCCCTTAAAATCTATACCAGAATGCTCATAAAATCGAACATCCTCAGTTGCAATTAAAGCCTTTACTAAATGTGGAGAAAGCTGATCGTATTTAACATTCGATCTATTTTCAAGGTAATAGGTTCCCAAAATAACTTGGTCGGAAGAGATAATTTCTGTTGCCAAATTAATTTGAGGATTCTCCAAAGCTTCAATATCTGGTAATTCGCCAAAAATACCTATCGAAATCGCATACATAAATGCCGTTGCGCCAAATATGGAGCCCAATCCTAAGAACCAAATTACAGATACAAGAAAGCCACCTTTACTTTTCTTCTTAGACTTTTTTGCTGTTTTCTTGGGTTTGTCTTCAGTAATCTTCGACTTGTTTTCTATATTACTTTCTTCACTCATTGATTTTCTCTATTCTGAATCCAATATCGGAAATATCTTCTAAATCGTCTTCTCTCATGGCATGTTGAAGTTGGAAAGTATAAATTCCTTTAACCGGAAATTTCACCGAACTTTTATAAAGCCTATTGAAGTCGTAAACACCGCCAGTACCACTACCTAGCCATTTGCCCGATTTTTCGGCCAATGTACATTCAATTGTATCCTTTATCATGTTTCCCTGCGGAGAAATTACCCGCACAAACATAAATAAGTTGCTATAAGTGTAAGTGGAAATATTTCTAATGTTGATTATCAAATTGTGCTCGGAAATAGAGTCTTTCACATCAACTTTAAATACCAAAACGCTGTCCTTATTCCAAACAGCATTTGTTATCTCATAGTTTTGTTCATATACTCTATTGCTATCGCAACCATCTACAGCAGCGCAACACATTATGCTAATTAATATTAAAAATATTTTATTCAAATTCATGGTTTAATTTAATACAGCGAATCTAAGCTCAATAGTTCCTTTCCTTCCATAATGTTGATGTAAAGCCGTTGTAAATGATTTACAATCGTTTTCAAACATAAAATTACTCCTTCTTTTCCTGAATTAGTATTCAAAATCAGCAATTCGTTAAGCTGCCTGTTTTGCCCTTAAAAATTTGGTCATCTTAAGTGATAAATCTAATAACAGAACTTTGGGGTTAGCGTTTCTTTCCACATCGCTAAAGGCTTTACTCAATATTTTAGACATTTTACTACCATTAATTTCATCGATAAACGGCGAAAATTTCTTAGCAAAACCCATCTCTTTTTCCCCTAGTTGAACAAGCTGTTGTTCATAATTCATCATTAAACTTTCCCTAATCATCTTTAAACAATAAAGAAAAAAGTTTTTCTGCCGTTCACGTCCGATTCCAGCCATTTGCTCTGTCCAAATAATAATTTCTGGAACTTTAGCACCGTAACATAACCTCATCCAATCTATAAAAGCATTTGTGTTACTGTTCTCATCATCCTCATTCGCAAATCGAATTACGTCGAGCATATTACCCTTGGCCATACTGGTTGTATCTCTGGCCTTAGCATCATCTAAACTATAAACAGAAGACAAATACTTCATTACCGACACATCATCAACTGCATTTATACTTACCACCTGTGTTCTCGAATGAATTGTTGGGAGAATTGCGTCAGGTTTTTCAGTAATCAAAAGGAACAGGGTGTTCTCTAAAGGCTCCTCAATAATTTTAAGCAATTTGTTTGAAGCTGAGGCATTTATCCTATCCGCATGCCATATAATCATCATTTTATATTCCGACTCATAACTTTTAAGCATCAGTTTTTTGATAATCTCCTCCGATTCCTTCGTGTTAATTGCCAATTGCTTGTTCTGTGTTCCAATAGAATCTATCCACATATCAATGTCTACATAGGGGCTAGAAATAAGTAATTCTCTCCAAGGCTCCAGAAATCTATCACTAACCGGATCTTTGCTTACACTTTTGGTTGTAGCCACTGGAAAAGAGAAATGAAGATCGGGATGAGCGAGTTTATTTATTTTTAAACAGGATGGACATTCGTTGCAAGAGTCGTTTGGAAGCCTATTGGTACACGAAATAAATTGAGCGTAAGCAATAGCTAACGCCAGTTTACCAGCTCCCGCAGGACCTTCAAACATTTGAGCATGAGCAATTTTTCCAGATTCAACCGATTTAATCAGTCGTTCCTTTACCCTTTCTTGTCCAACAATTTCTTTAAATGTCATTCCAATTATCTTGAATCAAAGTTAGTTAATATTGAGTGGATTTTTCCCTTAAAAAACATTGTATCATCAAAGAATTAGAAATAGCTTTACTTGCTTGAAAACAATAGAAAATATTAACTTTTCGGGGCTCAGAGCCATCGTTAGGGTAGACTTTAATGTTCCACTTGATTTAGATTTTAATGTAGCCGATGACACTCGCCTCAGAGGTGCCATCCCAACTATTCAGAAAATTACAGCTGATAAAGGCAAGGTTATTTTAATGTCGCACTTAGGCCGACCTAAAAATGGCCCAGAAGATAAGTTTTCATTAAAACACATCGTTAACCACCTTTCTGTTTTACTCGGTCAAAAAATTCACTTTGTAACTGATTGTATCGGAGATAAAGCAGATGAAGCAATCAATAATTTATCCGACGGTGAAATTTTGTTATTGGAAAACCTGAGGTTTTATCCTGAAGAAAAAACAGGAGACGTTGATTTTGCCAAAGCGCTTTCGGCTCATGCAGATGTTTATATAAACGATGCGTTTGGAACTGCCCACAGAGCACATGCTTCAACGAGTGTAATTGCACAGTTTTTTACCGACAAAAAAGCATTTGGTGCTTTAATGACCAAAGAAATTACCAATCTTAACGTACTCGAACAAAATGCTGAAAAGCCTTATACAGCCATAATTGGAGGAGCCAAAATCAGTGGTAAAATTGATATTCTGAACGAATTAATGGCCAAAACCGATAATATCATCATTGGTGGCGGCATGGCCTTTACTTTTATAAAGGCCATGGGTGGCAAAATTGGCGACTCGTTGGTGGAAGAAGACAAATTAGAACTAGCACTCAAAACCATTGCGAAAGCAAAAGAATTGGGCGTGAATTTAATTTTACCTAGCGATGCAAAACTGGCAGATTCATTTAGCAATGATGCAGCTGTAGAATATTCGAAAATAGATGAGATACCGGATGGTTGGCTTGGATTAGATTTAGGTGAAGAGTCGATTAAACGATTTAAAGAAGTAATTGCAGAGTCGAAAACGATATTATGGAATGGCCCAATGGGTGTTTTTGAATTCTCTAACTATGCAGAAGGAACTAAGCAAATTGCTTTGGCAATAGCAGATTCTACTGCTAACGGAGCATATTCTTTAGTGGGTGGTGGCGATTCCGTTGCTGCAATCAATCATTTTTATCTCACCGATAAAATTAGCTACGTTTCTACAGGAGGCGGGGCGCTGTTAGAATACATTGAAGGAAAAGAATTACCAGGAATTAAAGCAATCAACGATTAAGTTTTAAACTGAGCTAAATCAATATTCTCGATACAATCCGCCATCCGGCGGATCACTCGAACTGACAACTTTTCAGATTAAAGTATCTGTTGGGAGATCTTGTATATGGGGTTTTGCAAATTCCTTTACATAAGGCATCACCTTATACACCCCTTTAACCATTGGTTCGTAAAGTTTAGAACCATCTTTAAATTCTGCTCCTAAAAAACCCACCCTTTCGTCAACTTTATGAACCACAAACAAGAGGACACTCATGATTAAGGCCATTTTTATAGCCGCGAAAACCGATCCCAGCAACTTATTTACAAAACCCAGCATCACAATTTTTACGATGCCTTCAATTGATTTTGCGATTAAATGAACCCCGATAACCACTAAAATCAACAGTATAACAAAAGCAATAATTTCGTTGTATTCAGTTTCCAGCCCCCAGATAGATAACTGGCTACCAGCTTCTATAGAGAACTTTAGCCCAACAATTACACCTAAAAACAAAGCGACTAATGAAGCCACTTCTATTATTAAACCCTTCATATAGCCCCTAACCATGGTTAATACAAGCGGTACAATTAAAATGATGTCGAATAAGTTGGTCATGTAACTACAAAACTCGTAATTTTTATTTACATCGCTTACACCATCCCATTTACAATTGATTAAATTTAAAGATGTATTTGGGTGAACATGATTGGATAGACACAGTTAAAATACTGGAAAACAGGTTTGAAGAAGACTTGAATTTAGAAGATATTTTATTTCATGTAGGTGTTCAAGAATTAAGAAAAGGCTATTTAGATTTTTCGAGTTCAGAAAAATTAAAATTATTGCAAGTAGCTACAGCCACGTTACTTAGCGATTACGATCATTATGAATACATAGGATTTGATGATGACGATTGGCCCGTTTTTCGAAAAAAAGAATCACTTTCATATCTTTCAAAGGCAGATCAGATTAATCAACTTAAAAATGCGATCATTATATACTTCGAAAATTAATACTTTTGCATCGTAGAAAAACTCAATATGAAATTCAAAAATACATTTTCGCTTTGCTTACTTTTTGTTTGCATGTTTGCCGTATCAACAGTTAATGCACAAGAAGCAACGGAAGAAGAAAAGCCAAGAACTCAGGTTTTAATTAAAACCAGCATGGGCGATATTAAAATAGAATTGTTCAACGAAACGAAGTTGCACAGAAAAAACTTTTTAATGTTGGCCAAAAGCGGTCAGTACAACGGTTCAATTTTCCATAGGGTTATTCGAGACTTTATGATTCAAGGTGGTGAATTAAAAAACCCTAGAAGACCAGATTACACGCTTCCAGCAGAAATTAATCATGGTTATGTACATACAAAAGGCATGTTGAGTGCAGCAAGAAAACCAGATAGTGCTAATCCTATGAAAGCTTCATCTGGATCTCAATTTTACATTGTGCAAGGAACAAGACAAAAGCCAACAGATTTGGACGCCATGTCGCAACGGAACGGGATTAAATATACCGACAAACAAAAGTTAACATATGAAACTCTTGGAGGAACCCCTTTCTTAGATGGCCAATACACTATCTTTGGACGTGTAATTGAGGGTATGGAGGTACTTGAAAAAATTGCTGCGGTTAAAGTAGGCGGAGGGAGCAAGCCCTTGAAGGAAATAACAATGACTATGAAAGTGATTTTACTGTAGATGAAGGATAAAATAAAAAGTTTTGTAGAGGAGATTTCTTCGTTTAAATCGGATGATTCGGGTAAAATAGAAGCATTTCGAATTAAATTTTTAGGAAAAAAAGGAGCAGTGGCAGACCTTTTCAACGATTTTAAATCTGTTGCAAAAGAAGACAGAAAAGAAATCGGTATTGCTCTAAATGATTTAAAAAATAAGGCTAAGGAGAAAATTGAAAATCTTAAGTCTTCTTCGTTGCCTGATAAAAAGGCATCTGATAAAAAAGAAGATTTTACAATGCCTGGCTATCCCAACGAATTGGGCTCTCGTCACCCGCTCTCCATTGTTAGAAAACAAATTATAGACATCTTCTCTCGAATGGGTTTTACGCTTTCTTATGGCCCCGAAATCGAGGATGACTGGCATAATTTCAGTGCACTTAACTTTCCTGAAGAGCATCCAGCTCGAGACATGCAGGATACTTTTTTCATCGAAAATAAACCGGGTGCAACGCCAGAAGAACAAATTGCATTAAGAACACATACTTCTTCCGTACAGGTTAGGGTAATGGAAAACAGTGAGCCTCCACTTAGAACTATTTCTCCGGGAAGAGTTTTTAGAAACGAGGCTATATCTGCACGAGCGCATTGCATTTTTCATCAAGTGGAAGGGCTTTATATCAATAAAGACGTTTCTTTCGCCGATTTAAAACAAACATTACTTCATTTTTCAAGAGAAATGTTTGGCGCTGATACCAAAATTAGATTCAGACCATCTTATTTCCCATTTACCGAGCCTAGTGCCGAAATGGATATCTCTTGCAACATTTGTGGTGGCAAGGGCTGCAACATCTGTAAATACTCTGGTTGGGTAGAGATTTTAGGTTGCGGCATGATTGATCCAAACGTTTTGGGAAACAACAACATTGATTCTAAAAAATATACCGGATTCGCATTTGGTATGGGCATCGAACGAATTACGATGCTCAAGTACCAAATTGATGATTTACGGCTGTTCTTCGAGAACGACGCCAGGTTTCTAGATCAGTTTAAAGCAGCTAGATAACGCTTATTCAACCGTACTAAGTTTTAACATATTCACCTGCCCTTTAGCTTTAATTGGCATGCTGGCTACGTTAATTAACAAGTCCTCTTTTTTGATGTGGTTGGCTTTCTTTAAAATCGTAATCACATCTTCAATAGTCTCATCCGTTGTAGAAAACTTTGTGTAATGAAATCCTTGTACGCCCCAAATTAAACTTAAAGTATTTAATATGGTGTGGTTACTAGTAAAAACAAAAATCCTCGCTTTAGGTCTAAATCCTGAGATTTTGAAAGCTGTATAACCCGACATCGTCATGGTCACAATTCCTGAAGCATTGATTCTATCAGATAAAGTACATGCGTTATAGCAAATGTTATCCGAAACCATTCTGTCTTTATTCTTAGAGAACGAATATGCTTTGTTGTAAATGTTTTCATACGCCTCAACTTTGGCAATAATTCTGTGCATTGCCTTAATAACCGTAGTTGGATGCTTGCCAACAGATGTTTCTCCGCTCAACATTAGAGCATCTGCTCCATCCATACAAGAATTAGCTACGTCATTTACCTCAGCCCTACTTGGTGTAACATTCTCTATCATGCTCTCCATCATTTGAGTAGCAACAATAATCGGTTTAGAAACTTTTAAGCATTCGGTAATTAACAACTTTTGAACCAACGGCACGTCTTCCATCGGAATTTCAACCCCTAAATCGCCACGAGCAACCATAACTGCATCCGTTTCAGTAATAATTTCTTTCATGTTTGAAATGGCTTCTGGCTTTTCCATTTTAGCAACCACCATAGCGTTTGCACCCTTCTTTGCTATGATCGATTTTAACTGCTTTATATCACTGGCTTTTCTAACAAAAGAAAGTCCAATCCATTCAACATTGTGTTCCAATGCAAAATCTAAATCTGTCTTATCTTTTGGAGTTAAGCAAGGCAAAGAAACCTTTGTATCGGGTAAATTAACTCCCTTTTTAGAAGAAAGAATTCCACCTGCAATAACCTTAGTTTTCACCTCAGTTTTATGGTCTGTACTAAGCACTTCTAATATTAGTTTACCATCGTCCAATAAAACCTTTTGTTTTACTTTAACATCTTTAGGAAACTGTTTGTAGGTAATAGATACTTTTTCAGCCGTACCAATGCACTTCTTAGTAGTAATGGTTAATGTTTTGCCTTTAATCAATTTAACACCATTGTTTTCTACCTCGCCAATCCTAAGTTTAGGACCTTGTAAATCTGCCAAAAGCGCTGTATGCACGTGCAGCTCTTTATTGATAGATTTTACATGCTTAATAACGGATAAGTGATCTTTATGAGAACCATGTGAAAAGTTGATTCTAACTACATTAACTCCTGCTTTGATTAAGTCTGTTAATGCTTTTCTTGAACACGACGCTGGCCCGATGGTAGCGATAATTTTTGTTCTATTTGGTGATTTCATGTCTGTTATATCAATAAATTATTTTTCGACTTCAAAGTAGTAGGATCTACTACATATGCAGTGAGGATAATGTCTATTTTTTTTAGTTTCTTTATTACTTCTTCGCTTTCGTCAAAAAACCCTTTTACTATCATAAAGTAGTCGGCCTGTTTTTGTTCTGGAATCAAATATCCCAGGCCAGACCTGTTTTCTATGATGTCAATTGTAAAGTGATCATCTACGTCATCGTAAATGTAAAGTGAATAGCTGATATCTTCGTTTCTATCCTTTAGAAAAATATCCTGTTCTCGCCTTAGATTAAATCTAAATTCTTTATTAATAGACCAACAGAGTTTGTAGTCTTTTGCATGGCAGCTTATTGCAATTAGCTCAAAATCAAAATCATCTTCCGTTTCGAGTACTAATTTTTTCATCTGGCCTAGCCCTACCATGTTAAATCAGAGAGCGGTTATAAAATAACCGCTCTTGATTAATTAAATTTTTTGAAAACTATAGAAGCATTATGACCACCAAAACCGAAGGTGTTGCTTATGCAATAATTAACTTCTCTTTTTTGTGACTTATTAGCAGTTAAGTTTAATTTGCTATCAATTTCTGGATCTAGATTATCCAAGTTGATAGTAGGAAGAATAATTCCTTTTTCAATTGCCATTAAAGAACCAATTGCCTCAATTGCACCAGCACCACCTAATAAATGACCTGTCATTGATTTGGATGAGCTAATGTTGATATCATATACATGATCTCCAAATACATGTTTCACAGCTTTTATTTCAGCTATATCCCCTAAAGGAGTAGATGTACCATGCGTATTGATGTAATCAATATCCTCGATACCAATGTTAGCATCATCTAATGCTGTTAAAATTACATTTCTTGCACCTAATCCTTCTGGATGAGGAGCCGTAATGTGATATGCATCGGCAGTTAACCCACCGCCTACAACTTCAGCATAAATTTTTGCCCCCCTAGCTTGAGCATGCTCTAAATCTTCAAGAATTAAAGAGCCTGCACCTTCACCAAGAACAAATCCGTCTCTATCAACATCATATGGTCGTGATGCCGCTTGTGGATTATCGTTTCTGGTAGATAAAGCTCTTGAAGCATTAAATCCAGCAACGCCTGGTTCTGTAATAGGAGATTCCGATCCGCCTGTAATAATTGCATCTGCTTTACCCAATCTAATGTAATTGAACGAATCAATTATAGCATGAGTTGAAGATGCGCAAGCTGAAACCGTAGCAAAATTAACTCCTCTAAAACCGTATTTGATCGAAATATGACCTGCGGCAATATCTGGAATCATTTTAGGAACGAAGAATGGGTTAAATCTCGGTGTACCATCTCCTTTGGCAAATGCTACGCATTCATCAAAGAAAGATTTCATTCCACCAATACCCGAACCCCAGATAACACCCATTCGGTCTAAATTGACCTTGGTGACATCTAGTCCACTATCTTGCATACTCTCTTCTGCAGCTACCAAAGCGTAGTTCGAGAACATATCCATCTTTCTTGCCTCTTTTCTTTCGAGGTGATCATGAATATCAAAGTTCTTTAATTCGCAAGCAAATTGCGTCTTGTACTTCGAAGAATCAAACTTCGTTATGGGTCCTGCGCCACTTACACCGTTCTCTAAACCTTTCCAGAATTCAGGAACAGTATTCCCAATGGGAGTAAGCGCACCTAAACCGGTAACTACTACCCTTTTTAGTTGCATTTAGTAAATTGAGTGGGATTTATTTTGCGTTCTTTTCAATATAGTCTACTGCCTCGCCAACAGTGCTGATTTTTTCAGCCTCATCGTCTGGTATAGCTATATTAAATTCTTTTTCAAATTCCATGATAAGCTCTACTGTATCTAAGGAATCGGCACCTAAATCGTTAGTAAAGTTAGCATTCTGAGTTACCTCACTTTCACTTACTCCTAACTTATCTACTATTATAGATATTACTTTTGAAGCCTGATCTGACATAATATTATTTTTGTGTGTTTAAGGCTGCAAAGAAAGAAAAGATTAGTTTAAAAACAAAATGAATAATATCCTTCTAATCTAGAATGTGGATAACTAAACTTATCCTAGCCCCTTAAGTTTGTTTTAAACGGAATATCTTTGTTCTTAATTATGATAAAAATAGCCATTCTTGCTTCAGGTTCTGGTTCCAATGCCCTAGCCTTAATAGAGTATTTTCGGGAGAGAAAAGATGTTGAAATTAACTTTGTTATATCTAACAAACGTAAGTCGGGAGTGATTACTCATGCGGCTGTAAATGACATTGACCATTATATTATTGATAAAGAAATTTTTTACGAATCTTCTCTTATCGACATAAAAATGAAGTCAAGAAAAATCGATTTAATCGTTTTAGCTGGCTTTTTATGGAAGATACCTGATAACTTATTGAAAACTTTTGCTGGAAGAATTATTAACATTCATCCAAGCTTATTGCCTAAACATGGCGGACTAGGTATGTATGGCTTACATGTACATCGCTCTGTACTAGATTCCAAGGACGAACATTCGGGTATTTCTATTCATTTGGTAAACGAAAACTATGATGAAGGTGAAATTATTTTTCAAAAAAAATGCGATGTACTTATAACAGACACTCCAGAGTCGTTGGCAGATAGGGTGTTGGTACTAGAACATGAAAATCTTCCGAAACAAATCGACAAATTCATTAAACAGGAAATTGTAAAGCAAAAAACTGTTTAAATGGCCAAAATTTCCATTTATACAGATGGATCGTCGAAAGGAAACCCTGGAAACGGCGGATTTGGCGTTATACTACTTTCTGGTGGTCATAGAAAAGACATTGCGCAAGGCTTTAGACTTACCACTAACAACAGAATGGAGTTAATGAGCGTTATTGTTGGCTTGGAAGTAATAAAAAGCCCAAATCAAGAGGTAACAATTTATTCAGATTCTAAATATGTTGTGGATTCTGTTAATAAAGGCTGGGTTTTCGGATGGCAAAAGAAAAATTTCAAAGGCAAAAAGAATGTTGACTTATGGCAGCGTTTTTTATTGATTTATCCGAAGCATCAGGTAAAGTTTGTTTGGGTAAAGGGCCATGCGAATAATAAATACAATGAGGCTTGCGACCGGCTTGCGTTTAATGTTGCTGATGAATCCAATCTCGCTATAGACTCAGCTTACGAAGCTTTGCAGAAAGGCTAATCGAAGACTTCTTCGTCTACTTCAACAGAGATATAAGTTTCTAATCGATCTTTTACTTTATCTTCCTTTTCCTCTTTCAAAATTTCCTTTACTTTCTCCTTTATTTTTTTCCCATTATACACACACGTCACTCTCTCTTCGGAGGTTCCACTAAAAGTTTTTATTTTATCGTCGTAATACCATTGCAATTCTTTTAGCGCCACAAGGCCTGTTAACCTGTCGTACCAATCACTCTCATTCTGAGCAAAATTTCCAAGCAGAGGTAAACTTAATTCTATAAGCGAATCGTTTTTTTGCTCTAATAAGTAAGCGCAATAATTATCTATGAACTGCCACTTGTAATAATGATCTATGTTAGTTAGGCTTGAAGGAAAGAAAGAATGATCTTCCGCTGTTCCGTTATCACTATAAAAATCGGAAAGCACCAATAAAATATCACTGCTTGCTTCCTTTTCAAATTTTATCGCATAGGCTCTTCCTTTGTCTTCATTGAGCAACAACAAATTCAATAAGCCAGTAGTAAGCACATAATAGGAACTATCATTGATGGCATCCTCTTGAACCTGAACAATAGTTGGATCATCTTTATAAAAATTAAATAAATGATCTAGCGCATCGCCCCTAACCTGAGATTTCGTATCGTTTTTAGCCAAGTTGGTCATTATGCCTTTTAAATCTTTCGACGCATCCAGCACAGTGTCATTAAGGTATTCAATACCCAACAATCTAATATTCCAAAACGGATGGCTTAATGCTTTAAGAAAAACAATATTAGCTTCTTCATCATACGTATAATCTTTATTTAGAGCATCCAGCGCCTCCTTTTTATCCATATATCGAGGAGCATGGTTAAATTGAAAGATTAATTCATTTTTGGTTTTAATATCTATTTTTTCGCACAAAAGCATTTTGTCCGCATCCACATTAACCAAATCAGGTTTTGTTGGGATATCAAAGGAAAAAGTTTGACGCACACTGTCTAACACCACTTGAAACGAATCCACTTTACCATTGTAATAAACATCAATCTGAATAGGTAATTTGTACAAAGGTGTTTCGAGTAAATCTTGCTTTTGATCGATAGTTACGATTTGTTTTTTCTTTACTTCATCATAACTATAAAGGATTTTTAACTCTGGATGCCCTTGGCTAAAAAACCATTGATTGAAAAACCAATTGAGATCTTCTCCACTTATTTTTTCAAATGCCTTTCTGAGCTGGTGTGCCTCAACAGATTGAAATTCGTTCTGCTTTAAATAATAACTAAGCCCTCCATAAAATGCTTTATCTCCCAAATAATTTCGGAGCATGTGCAATATACAGCCTCCTTTAGAATAAGAATGACTGTCGAACATATCACCTCTATCCGGCATGCCAAACCAAATTAAATCATGTTGTTCGCTGGCCGACTGATATAAATAGGAATTCAAATCTGTATTCAAGTGATACGCGCCTCTATCCGATCCATATGCATGCTCGTACCACATAACCTCACCGTAGGTAGCAAACGATTCGTTTAAGGGTAGGTTAGGCCACGATTCAGCCGTTAGGAGATCTCCAAACCAATGGTGAAAAAGTTCGTGTGCAATAGTTGCTTCCGAATCATCATCTAAAAGTTCTCTTCTTGTAAGTTGAAAATCGGCGTGATTGGTAACGGCAGTAGTATTTTCCATCGCATAAGCAACATCAAAATCTCTTACTAAAATTTGGCTATATTTTTCCCATGGATAAGGGTAATTTAAAACGTTTGAATAAAATTCAATCATTTTAGGAGTTTTCCCAAAAATATCGCGGGCGTACTGTTCGTATCGAGGCTCAACATAATAGCTCACTTCCATCCCCTTCCAATCGTCTTTTACCACCTTATAATCGCCCACTACAATTACTGCTAAATATGCGGAATGTGGTAAGGATTGCTTCCAGTAATCGGTTCTGGTTCCATCTTCATTCTCTGCCGAAAACACCAACAATCCATTAGAAAGTGTTTTGAATTTTTTATCTACTGTTAGATAAATTTCTTGAGTAAACTTCTCGTTCGGAATATCGCTGGCAGGAAACCAAGAAGAATTTAATTGCGTTTCGCCCTGTGTCCAAATTTGATAGGATAAATCATTTTCCCCGTCAATTACATCTACAAAAAACAAACCCTTTTCCGTTTCAGGATCTTTTGTATCGTGCGGATGTGCAGTATAATCAATGAAAACAGTATAAGTCTCATCTTTCGTATAAGTTCTATCGAGATTGATGGTGAGTTTAAGCGTGTCGTATTTAAACGACAAATCTGTCATATCATCTCCATCTACCAAAGCCACCCGATTGATATCGAAATATTTTGCATCGAGAATAAGCTCTTTAACATTATGAAAATATGGCTTAACAGTTAATTCAGCCGTTCCATAAACCTCTTTCTTTTCGTTGCTAAAAGATAGTTTGAGTTTGGTATGGGTAATGTCGTTTACCAACGTAGCCGACGGTGCGTACGGCCTTATCGTTGTTAGGTTGGAATCGGAAATACGCGCAGCAATATTTATTGGTGGCAGATTTACCACCAGCCTCCTACAGCCTGCTATTAAGAGAATTAGCAGGATAAATAATATGTGCGACTTGACCATTTACGCTTTTCAAAATGAAGAGCAAAGATGATTAAAATAGCGCATTTCTCAAACTTTTTGGTTCGACGAAAAACGAAAACAAGAAGATTAGATTAACTATAAATCGACCTCTATAAGGTTTGTAAACTGCTGAACCCTACTTGCAACATCGTTGTCGCTCAAATCGGCTATTCTTTCTATACCGAATTTTTCAACACAAAATGAAGCCAAGGCAGAACCATAGATCACAGCCTTTTTCATGTTGTCGAAATTGATTTCCGACTGTGCACTTAAATAACCAACAAACCCACCAGCAAATGTATCTCCCGCTCCAGTTGGATCGAAAACTTCTTCTAGAGGTAATCCGGGAGCAGAAAAGATTTTATCCTCGTGGAAAAGCAAAGCGCCATGCTCACCTTTTTTGATGATTACATATTTTGGGCCCATAGTCATTATTTTTTTAGCTGCCGATACCAATGAATATTCTCCTGATAACTGACGAGCTTCTTCGTCGTTGATAGACAGTACGTCTACCATCGCTATTGTAGTTTTTAAATCGTCCATCATAATGTCCATCCAAAAATTCATGGTGTCCATTACAATTAATTTAGGGCGATCATTCAATCTGTCGATTACAGATTTTTGAACTCCCGGAGATAAATTTCCCAACATCAATACATCACAGCCTTGATAATTATCTGGCACTTGTGGGTCGAACGTTTCTAAAACATTAAGTTCTGTAGTAATTGTGTCTCTTTGGTTCATATTGTCGTGGTATTTACCCGACCAAAAGAATGTTTTTTCATCCTGTCTAATCTCAATACCATCCGTGTTGATTCCTTTAGTGTTAAGCATTTCTAACGTTTCGTTAGGGAAATCGCCACCTACTACAGAAACCAAATTAACATTTTTTGTAAAATAAGAAGCCGACAAACCAATGTATGTTCCTGCACCTCCAATAATCTTGTCTGTCTTGCCAAACGGGGTTTCTATCGCATCAAAAGCAACCGAACCAACCACCAATAAACTCATAAAATTGTGTTTTAGATTTGCGCAAACGTACAAAAAATTAAAAGTGTATTGGAATATCGAATCAATTACTGTAATATTGCACTCCTTTTTCAGCAAAGAGAAAGAGGAAAAAGCGGGGTTTATCACCCTTTGCGAAGTAATCGCATAACAGGATAAAAGACTTACTCTCCCTTAGCTCAGCTGGTTAGAGCACCTGACTGTTAATCAGGGTGTCCTAGGTTCGAGTCCTAGAGGGAGAGCGAACGGAAAGCCTTGATATCAATGGATATCAAGGCTTTTTTGTTTTACGGGCAATTTGTAAAATTACAATTGGCAAGCTTTTTTTATTGTTGATAAGTCATAGAAGAATTTTATGCTCTTCACTGTCTCTGACTTTCCATTTTATTTTAAGATTTATTTCAAAACAGCCATACAACTATTCATGTACAGCTTCATGTAGAATTAACTTTAAAGAGAACTTTATGTCAACCCACTTATTTTTCTGAACTGTTTACCCAGATTACGCCAAATGTCTTTGAACTTAGATAAATCCTTTATTTGATGCTCTAGACGTTTATTCCATAACTTTTGAAATAATATTTCTTTACTAGATACCTTGTCAACAAAATTATTGGGATTTAACCCCTTATGATTGGCCTTTCGTTCGAATTCATAATATACATCTTGAATCGCAATTTGTTCGATGTTAGTGAGATAATCAAAGTCATATAAGTCCCTAGGTTCTGTTCTTCCCATCAGGGCAGCCATCTTTTCAATTACCACTTCTTCTAATCCGTAACTCCTTATGATAAATTCATCTTCTATGTCAGAATATATTTGAAGTATTTTACCATTTATTGGTTCATATTCAAGTTGCTCCCCCCTAGTAATATCCAGCTTTACATGATCTCCATTTCCTCCTAAAGGACCCACATAATTAACATAAAATTTAATGCTTCCACTTGCTGAATGGATTCCTTTTGATTCTTCAGTAATGTTAAATTTCATCCTTGTTTCTCTTGAAATCAATCCGAAAATGTTGTCAAATTCAGCATATATGATTTCATCAAGAATGGAATCATCCTGAAGTGTAAAATCCATATCCTCAGAATACCTGTAATCTTCAATGTGTATTTTCTTAATACAAGTTCCTCCCTTAAAGATTAGATTTTGTTTCAGCAGATCATTTTGAGCTATTCCCCACAATAACCAAGAAACGACATAATCTTTTTCTATTTGCTGAGGTCTTACTCCGACAATATTTGAAATTTTGCTTAACTCTTTTGGTTGTATCATGTATAAATGGCTTCTCTAATGTCGTTAGGATCAATATTTATTCTCAGTCCAAATTTGTGATTGGCCTTACCTTCGTCTGGCGCAGTAGTGTCAAACACAGATATTGAAGTTCCTATTTTAAGTAGCATTCCTTCATGGTAGGCCGTCCACATATCTAGTAAATCACACAAAAACAAATACCGCTTTATCGCAACATTGCTTTCTAACTGTACTAGATATTTAAACAACTTGTCTCTACTTATTTTTTCCTTCGTTTCGTAAATAGCTTTTCCTATTTCAACCATTCCGCCACCATAATGAGGCTTGCTCAATACATCAGCCAGTGTTTTTTCAAGATCGCTACACTTTACTTTGTTGTAATCATCTATCCAAACGTTTTCAAAACCAAAGAATCGTTTTTCAATATGATGCACAAACTGAAATTCGGTATTCTTAATGAAAAATTTATTTGGCTTAACCTGAACATTGGTAACTATAATTTCTTTCAGACTAGGCTGTGTGATAAGTCCATGTATTTGCATGGCTGAATAGTACCCTATGTAGTATTTTTTATTGCTCATCAAATATTTGGCTACCAGATGCCAATCAGGAATGAAATGATTAACATCTTCGTTTAAGGGAACAATATGGTACAACCCTTTTTTTAGCCTAATCAATATCCCTTCTGTTACCATCTTTCCAAGAACCTTTGTTAGGTACTTTCTAGTTTTAGATGGATATTCTAATGCCACGTCCTCTAATGAAAAACATAAGATTTCATTAAGAGAAAATCTCTTTAAGATGTCTTGATTTAATTTCTTTTGCATATTATAAACAATAAATATCTAGTAAACACCTAATAAAGGGTTCTACGAAGATATTATTTATTCATTAATAATACGTAAATATCAAAACTTCAGCATAATTCAAATTAATGAACTGCTCTTATTCATCTCGGTTGTTATGGAATCCATTGGAAAAAACGGTGAAAGTGACCACCTAGTTTCGGTTGAAAGTGACACCCATTTTCGGTTGAAAGTGACCACCTATTTCGGTGCAAACTGACCACCCCAAGAGAAGGTAATAATTATTAGCTATTGACTTCATTTGATTAACCACAATAAATGTTAATCAAATGGGAAATAAATCAATAGCGATGAATAAATTAAGAACCGTGTTAAGACTGTTTTCAGAAGGAAGCAGTAAGTTGTTTATT
>SPKZ01003761.1_pt1 | contig 20080 bp, 16 predicted proteins | sample 2456571 | NCBI WGS metagenome assembly SPKZ01 (sample SAMN11192286, study PRJNA482655) | marine metagenome | biome: ENVO:00000447; feature: ENVO:00000244|ENVO:00000211|ENVO:00000569|ENVO:00002023; material: ENVO:00002151; isolation source: ocean water from marine abyssalpelagic zone ... | reverse complement strand
TTTAATTAGCGCATTAGCCGATTCTTGCATTGAATATCAACTTGATAATTTTAAATCTCAGTTTGTTGCATTAGGTGATAAAAATGTATTTGATGAAGATCGCTTTAAATATGACGAAGTAAAAGCATGGCATAGGGCTGATGCACATAAGTTGATTGAGTCTGGCATGATTCAAACAGACTTTAATGTTGTTGATACCTTAAGTGCTTGGGCTGATGATGACTCAGAAGATGAAGAACTCGATAGTCTTGTAAATGAAGATTTTGATGACTTTGATTCGCTAATGGGGGAAGGCGGTTTATTGGCTAATATGCTTTACGACGAAAATACAATTTTAGAGAACAGTGTGCCCGTTAGTTCGTTACCTACGGCTGGCCGCAACGATCCTTGTCCGTGTGGCAGTGGCAAGAAATATAAGAAGTGTTGCATAAGGTAGGTCTGTAAACTGGCATAGCTCATTGACTTTATCAGTGAGGCAGTTACATAGCCAAAACTACATAGTCAAAGAATGCCTCAAACCTATCCCGTTAGGGGCAATAATACCCTTATGAATAAAATCCGCTAATCGAGAGTTTGGCGGATTTTGGCTAAACCCCTGCAAGTTTTTGAATAAACGCGACAACAATTATTTAAAGTGAAATAAACCCTATAAATGAAAATCTATTTACTTACCCATGAACGTGAATTGCATAGAGCAACCAATACTGGCGCTCTTGCTTTAGAAGATGCTAATAAAATTGTTGAGCGTATACTTTGGGAAAGAGTAAACCCTAATAAAGACCTTGTTAGATTAATCGAAAATAATGAGGCGGTATTATTATATTCGAAGGGTGAATCATCATCGGCAGCAATACCGGCAGTAATACCAGAAATGTCATCGCCAGTTTCAAAGGTACTTTCATCGACAAGCATTGAAGAATATGACCACATTATTATTATTGATAGTACCTGGCAGGAAGCCAAAAAAATCTTCAACCACAGTGCTTATTTAAAAAATGCACCACAGTTCACCTTGAAAACGGCAAATGATTCTTTATACAAACTTAGGGCCAATCAACCTAAAGGGGGTCTATGCACCATCGAATGTATAATCGAAGTTTTAATACTTAAAGGGCAAAATAAAATGGCAGCAGAATTATCATTAAAATTTGCCCAATTTAATGGCTAAAGACTTAACAAATACAAACATAAACAATATTCCTGAATAACCTCAGCAATCACAGTATAATTGCGGCAATATTATTGAAGGTATCAATTGAAGGTAGTTAAAATCTAGTATGGCAGCGAAAAAAAATCATCCCGAATTAACTGTTACGCAGATTAATCTAACTGAAAACGATACTCCTGATTCAATAAAAGCAGAGTCAATAAAGCCAGAGTTACTAAAACCAGAGCCAATTAAAAAGGCTACACCGCCTAGTCATGAAATAGATAAAAGCTCGCCTAAAATTGTCCTTGCTACCCTTAACGCTAGGTTCTTTCACACCAGTTTTGGTTTACGTTATCTTTACGCTAATTTAAAAGAATTACAGCAATATTGTGAAATAAAAGAGTTTATTATCCAAACCCGCGACATGGATATTGTTGAACAAATATTAGCATCAAAACCCGACATTGTTGGTTTCGGTGTCTATATCTGGAACATCGTTGAAACAACTGCGGTTGTTAACTTATTGAAAGTGATAGCACCAGAAATTAAAATTATTTTAGGCGGGCCAGAAGTCAGTTATGAAACTGAGCAGCAAGCGATTGTTAACTGTGCTGATTATGTATTGACCGGCCCAGCAGATGTAAGTTTTTATCAACTGTGTAAAGACATAATCAATAACACGCCACCCGATAAAAAAATTCTAAACTCAAAACCCGTCGCGTTAGCAGACATAGCCTTGCCTTATGAGTATTATACCGATGAAGATTTAAAGCACCGCTTACTTTATGTGGAAGCATCGCGTGGCTGCCCCTTTAAATGTGAATTTTGTTTATCGTCTTTAGACAAAACATCGACGCCATTTGAGCTGACATTATTTCTTAAAGAAATGGAAATCCTCTATCAACGTGGTGCGAGAAATTTTAAATTTATCGATAGAACCTTCAATTTAAACATTAATACCACCATGCAAATTATGCAGTTTTTCTTAGACAGAATGACTGACGATCTCTATCTGCATTTTGAAGTGGTACCCGATCATCTACCGAGAAAATTAAAAGCCTTGCTAGCACAGTTTCCTGAAGGCAGTTTACAGTTTGAAATAGGCATACAAACCTTTAACGTGGCAGTACAAAAGAATATTAGTCGTAAGCAAAATAACGCCAAATCAAAAGAGAATTTAATCTGGCTAAAAGATAATACTAATGCCCATATTCATGCGGATCTTATTTTTGGTTTACCCGGCGAAACCTTCGACACCTTTAAAGATAGTTTCAACCAACTTTATCATTGTCGTCCTCATGAAATTCAAATGGGTATTTTGTAACGTTTGAAAGGTAGTCCAATTATTCGACACACAGAGGCATTTGACTTACGTTTTAATCCATTGCCGCCGTTTAATATATTAAGTACCGACAGGGTTAGCTTTACCACCATGCAACGTATTAACCGCTTTGCTCGTTACTGGGACATGATTGGTAATTCAGGGCGCTTTAAACACTCATTACCCCATATGCTGTCTGATGAGCCGTTTGATGATTTTATGGCAATTACCGAGTGGATTTTTAACAAGACGGGCCAAATACATAAATTTAACCTGAAAAAATTATTTGAGCTAATTTCACAAGCCGTAGAAGCGTTATTTCCTGAAAAACATCAACTTGTGATTGAAAAAATTGAAGTTGACTACCACGCCGCGAAATTGAAAAGTTTGTTTAGTGGACTCAACCTTTATGCCGTTGCTCAGGTGGAAACGTTAAGTAAAAATAAAGCATTAAAGCGCCAACAACAACATATGAGCTAATGGCCGTGAGTCAATTTATCTACTCTCGTTCTTCCTGCCACATTAAGATAAGCCCGTTAATTCGAAAGCGTTAACGGTTTTCGTTTTAGACAGTTAAAACGATTAACTTAGCTGATTACATAAACGACACGCCGAGTAAGAATATTTATAACAAAGTCATTTATTAGCAACAATTTAATTTAAATTATTTAAGTGGTCTAAACCACAATAACATCGTGGCTTTTAACCCCAATAGCCAGCGTTTTATCAATAAATATCATTAGACTCCCCGCACCAAAGTTGTGGGGTGTTGTGGCACAAAGCCTTAGACAAAAGACTCACTTTGCGCTAAATGTAAGTAAACAGCTTTGGCGTACAGGTATGAAGTTACTGAGTAAGTAGCCATCTGGCTGTTTGCTCATCTGTTACTAAGCCGTTAATCCACATACCTTCCAATGAAGCTAAAATTGCTGCTTGCTTATCTTGTCCTGAGGCAATTCCTATTATTGTTGCTTTTTTACTTTCTCTAAGATCGTAACTCGTCACTCGCTCATTTATTCCATGCTTAATAACTTTTCCGTGGCGATCAAAAAAACGTCCTAAAAGTTCTCCTACAGCACCTTTCTTTTGAAGCGCTTCAGATTCATTCTTATTGATAAAACCATTAGAAACAATAGGACTTGAATCACCAATAGAGCCGATACCAATAAAAATAACATCGGCATTACTTGCCTTTATCGCCAACTCTTTATATAGATCGGTACTGCACCACATTTTATGATTTTCTACATTTTTAGAATACAAAGGGGCAGGTAGTTGATAATAACCCGCTTTAATTTTATCAGCAAACAGCAGTGGCACATCATCATAATAATTACATAGCCCTTCATAATTCATTTGGCTAATTAAAGCGATGCATTTATGTTGGGACTGGGTAAGTTTTTCAATATAGTTAATAGCACGTTTTAAAGTTAATCCAGAGCCAATTCCTATATTTAATGATTTGTCTTGTTTAATATATTTGGAAATAACTTGGAAAGCCCCGTAGGACACTAAAGTTTTATGATCGGAACTACTGTCTTTTGCATAAGGAACAATACGACATAGTGATAAATTATATTTTTTCTTAAGTAATGTCTCATATTCAAGACAAACCGCGACCGGGTGTTTTATATCAACTGAAATGACGCCTTTTTCATTAGCAGAAGCGATCATTCGCTGCACAGCAGGTCTAGACACCCCCATAATAGTGGCAATTTCACTTTGATTTTTGCCCAATACATAATATAGCCAAGCTGCTCTAACAAGGCTGTCTAATTTATGATTTTCTTTCACTATTAATCTCCTTGGGATACTTCATAGATGCCATCGAAATATGAAATTTAGTCTTTAATTTTTTTTAAATTATACCCTGAATTTTGTACTGGTGTATCAAGTTATTAGCTATCTAATAATAAGTATACTTTCGCTCTATTGTTAGTACATGTATTAATTAATCGTATTTGATCATATGTTCAGTGCTTGAATAGTTATTTGTTTTGTCGTATGGTTGTTTTCGATAGGCTTAAAAGGGCTAAATATGATGTATTCATAAAAGGTAATACTTGAAATGAAAACTAATATTGGGATTGGCTCGGTACTATTTAAGGCTATTAAAATAAGCAGTTTCGTAATGCTTTATGGGTTGTAAGTAAAAGTTCTGCTAAAAATAAATTGAGAATATTTATAAAATTATGTTTTGGAGCGCATTTAGGCACTGGAAGTAATTTGTATATAGAGCAAGGAAGTTGGGAAATACTCTTAATTTTATCAGCGATTAACTTTTAATAAGCCTAAGGCATTACCTAATTAATAAAAAATATAACTTTAAGGAATAAACATGCATTACAAATTAACTAAACAACTCACTATGATAATTATTCTGTGCCTAGGTTGCTTTAACGTACAAGCACAGCAAGGAGGAGATTTTGATTTAAATTTTCAAATAAAAACGAATCACCTTTGGCACGGTTTTATTGTTACGCCGGGAATTATGACCGCAGGTACGTTGTCTTATCTTTCAGAAGATGAAAAAACCAAATTTGGTATTTGGGGAGGGGCAACATTTAACGGTGAATTTAAAGAGTTTACTTATTTTGCTTCACATAATTTTTCAGAAAATATGTTTGTTGAAATCGTCAATCATGGCAACCATTCATCCATTCAAAATGTAGATATTTTTGATTATTCTACGGATAGTACAAAAACAGGAAACTTTATTGATATCGGTTTCGGTTACACTTTTTCTGGCGATATGCCGGTATCAGTCTATTACTCAGTAATTATTCAAGGGGTAGATACTTATATAGACGAAGACAGTGGTAAGAAAAAGCAATCTTACACTAACTATTTAGAGCTACAAATACCCGCTTGGCAGGGTAAAAAGGGTGAAAGTGTTAATGTTTTTGTTGGCGGCGCGTTTTCTCCTGTAGATAGTAAGAACTTTTATGATGATAAAGCAAGTATTACTAATGTTGGCTTTACTTACAAAAAAGAACTTGAAATTTTAAATTACACTTTACCAATTTCAGCTACAGCGATGTGGAATCCAGCGTTAAATATCGGCGCACTAGAAGTGGCTTTTAACTTTTTTTAACAGATAAATAGTTCTATTTAGCTGGGATTTTTGTGCAAGCTCAGTGAGATAGTAACTATAAACTTGTGCTACATTAAAATATGTCAGCCATTTTTTGACAAGTCAGACGATATTCGTCTGACTTTTTTATTTGAGATTATAGTGATTGCTGATTATAAGAGTCTATTAATACAGCCTATATGATGCTAACTATGCATAATCCCAGTGGCTCTCACAATAGAAAATAGGTTTAAAATTTACCGGCCTCTGTTAAGGTGGCGAAATATCAAATGACTACACGGTTTATCACCTTTTTATTCTATTCAAAATTAACTCCTTCGAATAAAAAACATTCTGGTTTTGGTACATAATAATGCCCAATACAAACATTTATACCTCTATTTATTGCCGATAAAAAACTATTTTCTAACGTCGTAATACAAGTTAAATCCATTACTAGTTATTGAAAACATTAATTATTATTTGATTTTGGTTGTGATGGTGCTCGATGGTCTTTTGATTGAAATTAAATACTTGCTCATAAGCTGGACATTTGTTCAGTCATCACATATAGTAACTATCAATGAAATGTCTATTAAAGGTAAATGGTTTGAGTGATTCACATAACTACACATGGCTACACATTGGTTTGGGGGCATTTCACCGCTCTCATCAAGCTTGGTATATGCACAAGCTTATTGAAGCAGGTGATAATACGTGGTCAATTACTGCTGGTAATATGCGTTGCGAAGATGAAGTTATTGCAACGCATCTTAGGGAACAACAGGGTGAATACACTCTGGAAACTATTTCCCCTCAAGGTGAAAGAAAGTATGAAAAAATCACCTCAATAAAAAATATAATCCCGTGGCAAAAAGGATTGACGCCGTTAATCATTATTGGATCTCTAGAAGCAACTAAAGTGATCTCTTTTACAGTTACTGAAGCGGGGTATTATTTAAATACTGATAATAAATTGGATCAATATAACAAGGCCATTCAAGCTGACTTATCTGGTGATACACAAACAATTTATGGTGTAGTGGTAAGTATGTTACGTAAAAGAATGACTGACAATCATGGACCTGTGACCTTATTAAATTGTGATAATTTACGCCATAATGGAACGCGGTTTGCTAATGCCTTAGTTGAGTTTTTACAATTCCAAAAAGATGAAAAGTTACTGGCTTGGGTCAGTAATAATATAACTTGCCCCAATACTATGGTCGACCGGATAACGCCACGCCCGACTGAAGATTTGCCTAAACGTATTCAAGAAAAAACAGGTATACAAGACAATGCACCAGTGATGGCTGAATCATATATACAATGGGTCATAGAAGATGATTTTATTACCCAACGTCCAGATCTAGCTTCTGTGGGTGCAGAAATAGTCGAGTCTGTAGTGCCATATGAGGAAGCCAAAATCCGCATATTAAATGCATCCCATAGCTGTATTGCATGGGCAGGAACATTGTTAGGGAAATCCTATATATATGAAAGTGTTGCTACGGACTTTATATATAAATTAGCTTTTGATTATATCACGGAAGATGTTATTCCAAGCTTAAATAGTAATGAAATAAATTTGACTGATTACCGTGATATTGTGCTGGAACGTTTTGCTAACCCAAATATAAAAGATACAAATCAAAGGGTTGCTGCAGATGGTTTTTCTAAGATACCAGCAATGATTACCCCTACATTAATCGATTGCTATCAAAATAAAAAACCTCCTGAAGCAACGGCAATGTTACCTGCATTATTTTTCATTTACTTAAAAAAATGGCATCAAGGAACTCTTCCATATGAATACTTAGACGGTGTTATTGATAAGCAAGCAGTGGCTAATATGTATATGAGTGATGATCCGATTAAAGTTTATGCTCAGAACAGCATGCTTTTTGGTCAGCTTGCAGGTAACTCTGAATTTGAGGTTTTACTATGAAGTAAAATCAATGACTTATATTTACTAATAAATAGAGAGGGGAAATAGCGACACTTAAAAAATAATAAAGAGATAGACAACGAAAAATACTAACACTCAACTAATAAAAATGGGGATACATTTATGAAAAAATTAATCATAGGCACACTATTAAGTGCAATGACTATCAGTTCTGCTTTTGCGACCGAGAAAGTTAAAATTGGTTTTTCAAACCGAACTTTAAATGGTGCATTTTTCAATGGCTTAACAGAGTATATGAAAATTCATAGCAAAGAAAAGGGCTTTGAATTAATTATTACCGATGCACGTAGCGATATGAGTAAGCAAATATCAGACGTTGAAGATATGTTATCTCAAGATATTGATTATTTGATATTAAATCCACAAGATCCTATTGCAGGTAAGCGAATTGCCGAAATAGCTCAACGCAAGGGTGTCGCTACTTTTATTATCGATAGTGATATTTCGTTGGACGCACCAGTTGTTACTCGGGTAATGGCAAACAACCGTAAAAACAACCGCTTAATCGGTGAATTTGCGGTAAAGCAGTTTCGTAATAAGCCGATGAATTGTGTTCTTATTAGTGGTAATCAAGGTAATTTAGTCGGTGAGGCACGTAGCAATAATTTTATGCTAGGTGTTATGGAAACCCAAATTAGAAAATATAATAAGACTAATTTAACAATTCTAAGTCAGGGTTGGGGTAATTGGGATCAACAAGGCGGTTTAAAAGCAATGGAAGATCTAATCGTTGCAACGGGTGATGAGCTTAATTGTGTATATGCCGAAATGGATGACATGGGCTTAGGAGCTATTCGCGCTTTAAAAGCGGCCAATAAATTGGATCAAGTAAGAGTATATTCACACGATGGCTATAAAAAAGGTTTAGAGTCAATCCAACGTGGAGAACTCCAAGCAACGGCATCAAATAACCCGAACACCTTAACAAAGACGATACTTGATATTATCGAAAGCTACCATGCGGGTCAAAAAGATTACCCTGATTATGTTTACATTCCGCCTATAGTCATAACAAAGAAAAATGTGGCTAATGAATACGATTCGAAATCTCTTTTTTAAATCATAAACGTTGAAATCCCCTTTGTTATATGAACTTTATATCAAAGGGGATTAATAGTGCAATTAATACCAATTGGTATAAGTAAAATGGTTAAAGTAGAGGTTATTATGCGTGAATATTCAATTGTCATGAACAACGTACAAAAAAGATTCGGCGGTATTCATGCCTTAAAAAGTGTCGACCTTAAGGTTAAAAAAGGCTCAATTCATGCGCTAGTGGGCGAAAATGGAGCAGGAAAATCTACACTGATGAAGGTTCTTTCAGGAATTTATATCAAGGATGGCGGTAAGATTACCATTGACGGTCAAGAAGTACATTTTACCACTCCGAGACAAAGCCAAGAGCATAATATTGGAATTATTCACCAAGAATTAGCACTTTCTAAAGATTTATCGGTTGCAGAAAATATATTTCTAAGCGATTTAGGATTCGGAGGTGCTTTGGTTAGTACTAAAAAAATCAATAGATTAGCTAAACTAGCGTTAGATCAATTAGGCTTTGATATCCATCCCAGTACTCGATTAGGTGATCTAAGTATCGCTTATCAGCAGATGGTTGAAATTGCAAAGTCATTAGCTAAAAACGTCAATATATTAATACTGGATGAACCGACGGCAATTTTGTCAGAAAAAGAAATAGATGTTCTTTTTGATAAGCTGAGAGCACTAAGGGATAAAGGGGTAACTATTATATATATATCTCATCGATTAGATGAAATATTTAAATTAACTGACGCAATAACTGTCATTAAAGACGGCGAAACAGTAATTGAATTAGATCCTGAGACCTGTACAGAGAATGACATTATTTGCAGTATGGTTGGCCGACAGTTTAATCAATTATTTCCTGAAAAACAAATCCCCTCAGAAGAGGTGGTATTGGAAGTTATTAACCTGAACACAGCAAAACTCCTTCGTAATATTAATATTAATGTCAAAAAAGGTGAAATAGTCGGCTTAGCGGGAATCATAGGCGCAGGCCGCACAGAAATAGCTCGTTGTTTATTTGGTATTGATTTAATAGCTTCGGGGGAAATAAAAAAAAATGGTAAGACACTGCACATAAATAACCCCGCAGATGCCGTTAAATTAGGTATCGGTTTAGTACCAGAAAGTCGAAAAGAGCAAGGTGCAATACTGTCTAGGCCTATTCGAGAGAATATAACCTTATCCAATCTTAAGAAGACCGGCTCAACTTTCGGCATAATTAATCGACTAAAAGAAATCACTATCAGTAATGAGTTTAGAAAAAGATTAGCTATAAAATTAGGCTCAATTGAAGATCCAATTTCAAGCTTAAGTGGTGGTAATCAGCAAAAAGTGGTGATAGCTAAATGGTTAAATACAGACTGTGATGTACTGATTTTAGATGAACCAACAAGAGGGGTTGATGTCGGTGCTAAGTCAGAAATATATAATATCATTCTTGAACTTACCCAAAAAGGCTATGCCATTTTAATTATTTCCTCAGAACTAATGGAAATAATTGGCCTGTGTCATCGTACTTACGTGATGAGTGAGGGTGAAATAGCTGGCGAATTAATTGGTGATGACATGACTGAAAAAAACATTATGAGGATGGCTCTACCTAAAAGAGCCCTAATTTAAGAGAAAATATTATGAATTCAATCGTAACTGAACAAAAGATAACCAACAATAATTTTTCAATAAAAAACACACTTAATTTACTTGCGGAGCATTCAACTATAGTGGTTTTTCTTACCATGATGTTTGCTGCATATTTCTTATCGGACAAGTTTTATTCGGTCGCTAATATTACTAATGTTCTTCGCCAAAGTGTTCCTCTCGGGTTAGTTTCGTTAGGTATGCTATATGTTATTTTAACTGGCGGAATAGATTTATCAGTCGGCTCAATAATGGCATTAGTTTCAGTAGTAGTGGCATTAGTCATTCCTGAATATGGGGTGTTTTTTGCGGTATGCTCTGCTGTTATTGTCGCTACTTTGATGGGTTCTTGCGCAGGTGGTTTGGTAGCATATTTTAAAATTGCACCTTTTATTGCAACCCTCGCTATGATGACTATTGCACGTGGCTTAGCTTTAATCGTATCTAAAGGTCAACCAATTTTTGTAGATGATGTCGCGTTTGTTGATTTTGGCACGGGTTATTTTATGGGGCTACCTCTTCCTGTTTATGTATTCTTATTTTTTTCTATATTAGCCCATTTTATTTATAAAAAAACAACCTTCGGTCGGTTAGTTATTTCTATTGGCTCTAATGAAACCGCAACACGCTTTGCTGGTATTCCTGTTGAGCGCTATAAATTTGCTGTTTATGCTTTAAGTGGTATGGCTTGTGGGGTAGCAGGTGTTATTGCTGCCACTAGAACTGGAGTAGGTTCACCCGTATTAGGTTTATCATTTGAACTAGATGCAATTGCAGCTGTTGTTGTTGGTGGGGCAAGTTTAGCTGGAGGGCGCGGGACAGTATTCAAAACTATAATTGGTGTTTTAATTTTAAGTGTTATTTCAAATTTAATGAATCTTATGAATATTTCTGGTTACCTACAGCAGATCGTAAAAGGGGTTATTATTATACTTGCAGTAGTGCTTGAAAGTTTAAAAACAAAACAATAGTAATCAATAAGCCAAATTGAGCTTTATCAGCGGATCTGGCTCGTCAAATATTTTTGTACAAATTTTATGGATACGCAATTGATGAATATAAATACTGTTATTTTTGATATGGACGGTGGGCTAATTGACTCAGAGCCTTTCTGGCGGCAGGCACAAATCGAAGAGCTCAAGAAATACAATGTAATAGTTACTGTAGATGACTGCATCAACAATACTATGGGGCGAAAATTAGATGATTTAGCCGATATTTGGTGTAAGCGTTTCGAGCTACCAATAACAAGTTTAGAGTTACAACAAAATATTATGAATTCGGTAATTGCACTTATTCGTGAGAAAGGAAATGCAAAAACGGGTTTATACAGTTTGCTTAACTATTTAAGAAAAAATAACTTTAAAATAGGTTTGGCAACTTCTTCTAGCATTCCAATAATTGATGCTGTATTGGATCATTTAGCGATTCGAGATTTTTTTACTGTGATTTGTAGTGCTGATAGTGAAAAATATGGAAAACCTCATCCTTGTGTATATTTAAGCGCCGCGAAGCAACTAAAAACGAATAAAGAACAATGCGTAATAGTTGAAGATAGTATTACCGGTATGATTTCAGGTAAAGCCGCGGCAATTACTACCTATGTAATACCGGAAGATGTTACAGATCCTAAATATAGTATCGCTGATGGTATTTTTACCTCTCTAGAAAAAATTGAACATCATTTAGTCAATGGCGCCAACTCTCGCTTTATTGGTAATAACGAGTAGATGGTTCTTTGTGCACTTATCACCCTGTTAATTTAATATGTTTATCGGTTTTATGGTAATTAACGGTATTAATCATAGTTTAAAAAGAATGTTACTCGCTTTGGTGATTGATGGTGGAGAACCTTTAATCTAAAATGAGCCTCCCCCCCTTTAAAGGCGGGTGGGCTAGCAAACTAATTATAAAACAAAGAGATAGGATTATGTATTTAGGAATAGATTTAGGAACTTCTGGCGTTAAGGTTGTTATACTTGGAGAGGATGATCAGCTTATTGCGCAAGCATCCTCCACGTTAACGGTATCTCGTCTAGAAAATCTATGGTCTGAACAAGACCCCAAACACTGGTGGCAGGCAACAAATCTTGCTATGTCTCAATTAAAAGTTAGCCATGGAAAAATCCTGTCCGATGTAAAGGCAATTGGTTTATCGGGTCAAATGCACGGTGCCACCTTGCTCGATGAAAACGATAAGGTCATCCGTCCGGCTATATTATGGAATGATGGTCGAAGCTATTTAGAGTGCTCCGAAATAGAAGAACTGATAACCAATAGTCGCCAAATTACCGGCAATATTGCAATGCCTGGTTTTACTGCGCCAAAACTTGCATGGGTCAAAAAAAATGAGCCGCATCTATTTGATAAAATTAATAAAATATTATTACCCAAAGATTATCTTCGCTTGTTAATGACCGGTGATTATGCCTCAGATATGTCAGATAGTTCAGGAACCTTATGGTTAGATGTCGCTAATCGCCAGTGGTCAAATGAAATGCTAACGGCAACCGCTTTAGATAAGTCTCACATGCCTGAATTATTTGAAGGCACTGAAGTTACTGGAATATTACGTTCAGACGTAGCTGAACAATGGGGTCTAAAGACCGTTCCTGTAGCGGCGGGCGGCGGAGATAATGCCGCAGGGGCAGTGGGTATTGGTGTTATTAATCCTAATGAAGCTTTTTTATCTTTGGGAACCTCAGGTGTTTATTTTGTCGCAAATAAAGATTATCAGTCTAATACAAAGGGTGCGGCTCATACTTTCTGCCATTGTATTCCGGAGACTTGGCATCAAATGTCGGTAATTCTAAGCGCTGCGAGCTGTTTAAGTTGGGTAACTAAACTTACGGGTGCTGCTAACGAAAAGGCATTATTAGATGAAGTGGCAGCAGAGGATTTTAGCAAACCTTGTTCAGTTACTTTTTTACCCTATTTGTCAGGCGAGCGTACGCCTCATAATAATCCTAATGCCAAAGGAGTATTTTTTGGTTTATCGCATAACTCTAACCGTGCGGTGTTAGGGCGTGCTGTTTTAGAAGGGGTAGCATTTGCGTTTGCTGATGCTCAACAAGTTTTGTTGGACGCAGGAACCCAGATAGGTCAGGTTTCGGTCATTGGTGGCGGTGCTCGTAGCCAGTTGTGGGGGGGGATATTAGCTAGCGTGCTCAATCAGCCGCTGATTTACCGAGAAGGTGGTGAAGTAGGGCCTGCTTTTGGTGCAGCGCGTCTAGCTCGGATAGCTATATCAAAAGAGTCGCCGCAAACTGTGTGTCAGCCAGGAAAAATCACTAAAATTATTAAAAGTGAAAGTGCAATGTCTAGTTATTATCAGCAACAATATCAAAATTATAGAAAATTATACACCAGCCTTCAAGGTCACTTTTAACTAAGTTAACCAAGGTGTAATAAATAAAAACACTAATGTTTTTTGTGGTAAATACTACCAATAAAGATTTTTAAAACCTAGATAATCGTAGGTTCGAGAACCATAAGTACAACCCATTAGCGTTTTATTATTGCAACTACATACGACTGTATTTTAACTGCGTTATCGGTTAAATAGCTAAAACCAAGTGATACAGTCGTTATTAATATTATCAAATTAACTCTTTTATAGGACTAGCATGAACTTATTAGAACAATTGAAAAAAGTAACGGTGGTTGTCGCTGATAGCGGCGATGTTGATTCAATCAAAGAACTGAATCCTATTGATGCAACCACTAATCCTTCATTAATTTTGCAAGCAGCGAAGTTACCACAATACCAACATTTGATTGATGACGCGATAGCTAAAAAAAATGGTTTATTGGATGATGTTTGTGATCAACTGATCGTTAACTTTGGTTGTGAAATTCTGAAAGTTATTCCGGGGAGAATTTCCACTGAAGTTGACGCTCGACTTTCTTATGATACTCAGGCAAGCATCGAAAAAGGTCGGAAATTAATTTGCTTATATCAGGCCGAAGGTATTAAAAAAGAGCGGGTTTTGATTAAGTTAGCGGCAACCTGGCAAGGCATTAAGGCTGCCGAACAATTAGAAAAAGAAGGTATTTCTTGTAATTTAACCTTGCTATTTAGTATGGCTCAAGCCAAGGCTTGTGCTGAAGCCAATGTTACCTTGATTTCACCTTTTGTAGGACGAATTTTAGACTGGTACAAGCACAACGAAAATAAAGACTATGTAGGTGCTGACGATCCTGGAGTTCAATCAGTAACTTGTATCTATAATTATTATAAATCTTATGGTTACAGCACGGTAATCATGGGGGCTAGTTTCAGGAATACGAGTGAAATAATTGAACTTGCTGGTTGTGATTTGTTAACGATTTCACCGGTATTACTCACTCAATTACAACAAACAGAAGGTCAACTAATTGTTAAATTAAATGCTGACAATGTTAAGGCTAAACCTCTGAAAGATATATTACCATTAGATGAACAGAGCTTTAGCTTGCAACACGAAAATGATCCCATGGCTAAAGAAAAACTTACAAGCGGAATTGATCAATTTTCTATTGATCAGCAATCGTTAGAAAAACTAGTTACAACGTTAATTTCTCAATAGTTTTTGTTTAATCAATTATTTCATTTGAGGGGCCGTTAGTGCTCCTCAAATCAACGCTGCACCATACTTAATTATAACACCATAACACTATAGGTTATTTTCAGCCTGATGGTGACTTAACTCAATTCATTAAAAACAGGATAAGAATATGACCACCCATAAACAATTAGCCAATGCCATTCGTGCGTTAAGTATGGACGCTGTACAAAAAGCAAAATCTGGTCACCCAGGTGCGCCGATGGGGATGGCAGATATTGCTGAAGTGTTATGGAATGACTTTTTAAAGCATAACCCGAATAATCCAAATTGGCCCGATCGAGACAGGTTTGTGCTAAGTAATGGTCACGGTTCAATGTTGATTTATTCATTGCTACATTTATCCGGTTATGACTTGCCAATTGAGCAACTAAAACAATTTAGACAATTGCACTCGAAAACTCCCGGTCACCCTGAATATGGCTATACTCCTGGAGTTGAAACTACGACAGGCCCTTTGGGGGCCGGTTTATCAAATGCCGTAGGTATGGCAATTGCAGAAAAAACTTTAGCGGCACATTTTAATCGCCAAGAGTTCGATATTGTCGATCACTACACTTATTGTTTCTTAGGTGATGGTTGTTTGATGGAAGGTGTATCTCATGAAGTTTGCTCATTAGCTGGTACATTAGGCTTGGGTAAATTAATCGCTTTTTGGGATGACAATGGTATCTCTATTGATGGCGAGGTTAAGGGGTGGTTTACCGATAACACCCCGGCTCGTTTTTCCGCTTATAATTGGCATGTTATTGCTGATGTAGATGGCCATGATCCAATTCAAATTCAACAAGCGATTGAAGAAGCTAAGTTAGTCACCGACAAGCCAACGATAATATGTTGTAAAACCATTATAGGCTTTGGCTCACCTAATAAATCTGGCTCTCACGATTGTCATGGCTCACCGTTAGGGGAAGATGAAATAGCGGCAGCACGAGAGTTTTTAAACTGGCCATATTCTCCATTTGAAATACCTGAAAAGATATACTCAGGCTGGGATGCAACAGTAGAAGGTGCTAAAAAAGAAAAAAAATGGCAACAACTTTTTACAGAATATAAGCAAGTCCATCCAGAGCTTGGTAATGAATATCAGCGTCGGGTTATTGAACGAAAGTTACCCACATCATTTGAACAAAATGCTGATTTGTTTATTACCCAATGTCAAAAAGAGGGTCAAAATATCGCTAGTCGTAAGGCGTCACAGAATACGATAGAGGTATTTGCCAAAATTTTACCTGAGCTGCTTGGCGGCTCAGCGGATTTAGCCGGCTCAAATTTAACCTTATGGTCAGGCTCTAAAGGTATTACCGCTGACGACGCCGATGGTAATTATCTTTTTTATGGTGTTCGTGAATTTGGCATGAGTGGCATCATGAACGGAATTTCCTTACATGATGGCTTTATTAATTACGGTGCGACCTTTCTGATGTTTATGGAGTACGCTCGAAATGCGATAAGAATGTCAGCCTTAATGTCTATTCAAAATGTTTTTGTTTACACCCATGATTCTATAGCTCAGGGAGAAGATGGTCCGACTCATCAGCCAATAGAACAAATAGCAAATTTACGAATGACGCCAAATTTAATGACTTGGCGTCCCTGCGATGCGGTCGAAACAGCGGTTGCCTGGAAATCGGCCATTATCAGACAAGATGGTCCGTCAGCATTAATATTTAGCCGACAAAGTTTGTCTCATCAAGAACGTGATAACAACCAGGTAAATAACATTGCCAAGGGTGGTTATATATTAAAAGATAGCCAAAACAAGCCAGAACTTATTTTGATCGCGACCGGCTCTGAAGTTGGTTTAGCGGTAGATGCGGCAGCACATTTAACCGAGTCGGGTATTCAGGTACGGGTAGTTTCTATGCCTTGTACTAACATTTTCGACAGCCAAACCGATAAATATCAAGATTCAGTGTTGCCAGCAGACGTCACATCAATAATTGCCATAGAAGCCGCACATGTCGATTTTTGGCATAAGTATGTTGGCAGAAATGGTCAAATTATTGGTATGAGCAGCTTTGGTGAATCTGCACCGGGCAAGGAGCTACTGAGCCATTTCGGCTTTACAGTCGAACACGTTGTTAATACCGCAATAACACTGCTGAAAGCAAACGCTTAAAAATGATAGATAGTGAAATAAATTCTTTTGATATTAGTTGTAAACAAAAAACGGAGATAAAAATGACACCCAGAACATCACTGGCGAGTTGGAAAAAGCTTGTCGCTCATGCTAAAGATATGAAGCAACAACATATGAGTGAATTGTTTGATAATGATAGGGCTCGCTTTGATGAGTTTTCTATCAAGTTATCACCATTTATGCTGGATTATTCAAAAAACTTGATATCAAAAGAAACCATCAAAAATCTAGTCGCGTTAGCTAAAGAATGTGATGTCGAAGGCTGGCGGGAAAAAATGTTTAATGGAGAGCGAATTAACTACACGGAAGATCGTGCTGTATTACACACCGCATTACGTGACCGCTCAAACAAACCAATTTATATTGATGGAAAGTTGATCAGTGACCATGTTCAAAATGCATTGATGCAAATGAAGGATTTCACCGAACAAGTACGAAGTGGCTTATGGAAAGGTTATTCAGGAAAACGAATCACTGATGTAGTCAATATTGGTGTCGGTGGTTCAAATCTTGGTCCTCAAATGGTAACCGAAGCCCTAAAACAGTATAGCGATAACAATATTAACGTACACTATGTCTCAAATGTTGATGGAACCCAAATTGCAAATGTGCTGCGACCATTAAATCCCGAAAGAGTACTGTTTATTATATCGAGTAAAACATTTACTACCACAGAAACCATGACCAATGCGAAAACTGCAATGAATTGGTTGGTGGCTTCTTCATTTGATCAATCAGCGATTGCACAACATTTTGTTGCCGTGTCATCAAATAAGAAAAATGCCACCGAGTTTGGTATTGCACCAGCAAACATCTTTGATATGTGGGATTGGGTTGGTGGTCGATTTTCGTTATGGTCGGCAATTGGATTACCTATCGCATTAAATTTAGGCTTTGAGCGTTTCATTGAATTACTTGAAGGTGCTCATGAAATAGATAATCATTTTTGTAGTGCCCCATTAGAAAAAAATGCGCCAGTGATTTTAGCTCTGTTAAGTGTATGGAATTGTACTTTTCTAGGAGCAAGATCACAGGCTATTCTTCCATACGATCAGTCTTTACACATGCTTTCTGCGTATCTACAACAGGCTGAAATGGAGAGTAATGGTAAGTCAGTAACTATGAAAGGAGATAAAATAACTTACCCTACCGTTCCTTCTATATGGGGAGAATTAGGTATCAATGGCCAACATGCTTTCTATCAATATTTACATCAAAGTAATAATATAATCCCAGCTGATTTCATCGGCTCGGTTGAAAGTGTTACGCCTGTTCAAGGGCATCATGAGACCTTAATGGCAAACTTTTTTGCCCAAACCCAAGCATTAATGCAAGGCGTAAATGAAGAGCAGGTAAAAGCAGACTTAAAAGCAAAAGGGAGAACTCCAGATTACATTAATAAAGTGGCTCCTCATAAAGTTCATCAAGGTAACCGTCCAACTAATAGTATATTAATGAAACGTATTTCTCCTCGTTCTTTAGGCAGTTTGATTGCATTATACGAACAAAAAATATTTGTCCAAGGCATAATTCTACAAATTTGTTCTTTTGACCAATGGGGGGTTGAATTAGGGAAAGGGTTAGCCATTAAAATTCAGGCAGAGCTTGAATCTAAGAGTGTCAATGCTGCCCACGACAGCTCAACAGCAGGGCTAATTAGTTTCTATCATGAATGTAAATATGGGTAAAATAACACCTGGAGGTATTGGGCGGCTACATTCAAATCAAGCTGCATAATAGGTCATATGTATTGTGGACTGTTCGAGGCTGAAAGTGTTTCTTATACTCACGGATCGAAACAGTCCTTTTTCAATCTGTTTTTTGATACCACGGAATGTTTTTATCTGTAGCACCCCATTTTCGCTGAGTTGAGTATGCCCAATGCTTCATCTGCATTGGGCTTCTGCGATGCTGATACCCTATGATGAGCTTACCTTAATAAGGTAATCAAATCGGTAGGCATTGGCGCTTCAATGGTAAGTCGCTCTCCCGTTTTTGGTCGGGTAATGGTTAGGCGTAGTGCATGAAGTCCCATACGACTGCCATCAATACCATAACGCGAGTCACCCACGACTGGATAACCTAACCAAGATAAATGCGCACGTATTTGATGCTGACGACCAGTATCCAATTTAACTTCCAGCAAAGAACGCTGATTAACGCTGCGCACTGTACTGAAGTGGGTAATGGCAGTTTTCGCGTCAGCATGGGCACCCACATGCATCTTGTATTGCTTTTCGTCTATGCGTAGCGGTTGATCAATCGTGCCACTTTTTGGCTCGGGCACGCCATCAACCACGGCCAGATAAACCTTTTCGGCCTCAGACCACTTGGCATTACCGGCCTCGCGCATTTCCGCAGAAGTAGCAAACATCAACACCCCTGAGGTATCTCGGTCTAACCGATGCACCGGCCACAATTTAACCCCCTTTTTAGCCTTAGACAGCTGATTACGTAAAATTGCTAGCGCAGTTAATTTATTCTCCTGCGCAGTGGCAACAGACAACAGGCCCGCGGGCTTATTAATTACAATTAAATCATGATCACTAAACAATATTTCCAATTTAGTATTTGCGGGTTGAACTTTGCTGGCGTCAAAACGTTTAGCTTGCGCTAGTACCTCTACCTCGTCACCGACATTCAATGGATGATCATGTTTAATAACAGACTGACCATTTACCGTTACGTAACCAAGTTGCAGCCGCTGTTTAATTTTCTTTTTAGACCAACCTTGCAACTTGGTCGTTAGAAAAACTAACAGTTTTCCGGCCTCGCTTACGCGTAATCTGTCTGACATTTGAATATTTCCTCATCACAATTAATGCTATATGCTCGCAGTGTACCTCTGAACCGAGCGACTAGCTAGGTTGATAACTAATACCAATTGAATTAATGAATGCACCACTTAGCGAGAATTAAAAGGTTTAGAGGCAAGGCATTGATTGAAGATAATGGTTATTCAGGAGAATGTGCTCCTGCATTCTCTAATAAGCTACATCCATGTAGCGTCCTTGTCAAAATCAATAACGCAGCTTGTAAGCCTTTTAAACTCGCCCTTCGGGAGTTTCGTAGCAAACTGATAACATCACAAAATGAATGAAATATAGAATAACTATGTTTAACTCATTTTGTTTG
>SPKZ01015605.1_pt1 | contig 20101 bp, 14 predicted proteins | sample 2456571 | NCBI WGS metagenome assembly SPKZ01 (sample SAMN11192286, study PRJNA482655) | marine metagenome | biome: ENVO:00000447; feature: ENVO:00000244|ENVO:00000211|ENVO:00000569|ENVO:00002023; material: ENVO:00002151; isolation source: ocean water from marine abyssalpelagic zone ... | reverse complement strand
CAAGATGCAAGTTAGTCAATTTTTCGATCCTCAATTACTCAGTAAATACAATACTAGCGGTCCAAGGTATACTTCATACCCCACGGCATTAGAGTTTCATGATGATTTTAAGCATGGCGATTTTGTACAAGCAATAAAAGACTCACCAAATCGTGAACTATCTTTGTATGTACACATACCTTTTTGTCATACCCTTTGCTACTATTGTGGTTGTAATAAAGTTATTACCCGTCATCGTGACAAAGCGGATATTTATCTTGAATATTTAGCGCAAGAAATTGCCTTGCAAGCGCCTTTGTTTACCGAATACACGGTAAAACAATTACACTGGGGTGGTGGCACACCAAGCTTTTTAACGCATAAACAAATCACTACGTTAGTAAATTTATTGAAAGATAAATTTAGCTTTTCTGATGATTTAGAAATGAGTATTGAAATAGATCCACGTGAAATTGAAATGAATTTAGCTGAACATTTGTTTTCACTAGGTTTTAACCGTCTAAGCCTTGGTGTGCAAGACTTAGACTTAAAAGTACAGCAAGCTATTAATCGGGTGCAATCAACGCAGTTTATTGGCGATTTTATCGGTCATGCGAAAGCGGTTGGTTTTAAGTCGATTAATATTGATTTAATTTATGGCTTGCCTCACCAAACGTTAGAAAATTTTGCCAAAACATTAGATAAGGCTCATGAATGGGATGTAGATAGAATTTCCCTTTTCAGTTATGCGCATATACCTAGTCGCTTTGCTGCTCAACGTAAATTACGTGATGAATGGTTACCTAATACCCAAGAAAAGTTTGCCCTAATGAAACTTGCCATTGAAACGTTATGTAATTATGGCTATGACTTTATAGGTATGGATCATTTCGCTAAACCTAATGACGAACTGTCGATTGCCCAAAGGGATGGCAGCTTACACCGAAACTTCCAAGGATACACCACTAAAGGTGGCTGCGATTTATTGGGTCTTGGTGTGTCATCAATTAGCGCTATTGGTAATAGTTTTAGTCAAAACATTAAAGAGCTAAAAGCTTATTATCAAGCGATTGAAACACAGCAACATGCGCAAGTAAAAGGCGTAAGCTTGTCACCAGATGATATTATTCGTGGCGAAGTTATTCGTGAATTAATGTGTAATTTGTTTTTAGATAAAAATAAAATCAATGACAAATATGGGATCAATTTTGACAGCTATTTTAGTGATGATCTACCGCTGCTTGATACCTTTATCGCTGATGATCTTATGGTAAACACGCTTGATAGCATTCAAGTTGCCCCAAAAGCACGGTTACTTATTCGTATTATTTGTATGAGTTTTGATGCTTATATGAAAAAGCATATTAATCAGCAGCGTTTTTCACGGGTAATTTAACCCATCGGCTGCTCGCTTCGACGGGCTCAGGGCGAACAGCGATGCTCAGGGTGAACGATAAATAACTCATTTGTCCTGAGCTTATCGAAAGAAGTTTGTATCTTTCTATAATACCGGTTAGTGAAATGGGTATAACACTGCATACCGGCTAAACAATACGTTAGGTAATAGTTCCTAAACTAAATTCACAGCCAGCACTGATAAATACCAATTCAGTGCCATTTTTCGTTGGTACTTCTTTCGCTAAATCAACCCATTGATAATAAACATTACGATGTACTTTAGCTAATAAATTTCGACGAACTAAAATGTATAGCTCTCCGGCCTCGTTAACTGATAATGGATGCTGTGCATCAAGCACGAACTCATTACCCACATTATTTTTAACTAACATCTTGGTTTGTGAATCATCCTGCCAATGCCACTCGGTTAGAACAAAAGGTGCATCATCAACAGTAATTTTTATTTTCTCGACTGGCGTTACTAAATAATAATCATCACCTTCCATTTTCAATACCGAAGCTAATAATTTAACTAAAGCTGCACGTTTAAAAATGGTGCTATTATAAAACCAATCGCCATTAGCTTTAATTTGTAGATCCATTTCACCGCAGTACTCAGGATGCCAATCTTCTACCGGTGGAATTTTATCCCCGTGCGCTTTAATTTGAGCAGTGATGGCTTCTAGAGACATTAAGAGTGACCTAATTGAATTGATATTCTATATAGTAGCACTGTTTTTCAATTCGTTGATGAGAATAGCTAAACGTTCTATTTTTATATTAGAAAGTTGCCGATAATCGAAATAAGGGCAAACAATAACGTTATTGACCTTATCAATAGCAAAGTCATGATCAAGCCAAAGCAGCTGCGCTGATAACGCTCCTGTTGTTAGTAAATATTTTGCGTGAGACTTTCCACAAATAATATGGATAACATTGCTGTTAGCATCAAGGTGTGGTGCTGTAAAAAGTAATGCAGTATTAGTCTTTGATTGTAAAAGATAGTGATCGCGATATTCTTGCCAGCGTTGAGCTTGCAAGGAGTAGGGAAAATAGGTGTTATCTAAAGCGAATAATAACTTTGCATAAACATTAAAAACCTTACGCCAGCCATTACCACACGCCTGACCTATGCTTTGTATTTCATCGGGAATTAACGGCTGCACCTTGTTCAACTCGTTGTATTCAAACATAGGAGGTTTATTAGCAATATAAACTGCAAAGGTGAAATTAGGACAGCCAAGGCCGATATTTATCATAGGTAGCTTTTGCATACGATTATGAGTGAATAATAGATTTTATCATAAATTCGCTATCCACCAGATGCTTTTCTTAGCATCTCCGATAGGTGATGGTAGCTACAGAGCTAAACGAAAAGATATAGAAATGACCATATTAGCGTTAGGTAATAAGTCAGGAGATAAATGTTTAAAACTTACTCAGCTCGCTGAATTGCTTGGAAAAATGCGCATGCACTTAAAAAGTATCATTTAAGTCTAATGTTAAAAGGTCAACAGTTTAGCTATCTTATCCAGCAACACCCAGCCATCCAAGACAAGGATATAAAGTTAAATATAATTTGGAAGTTGCAGATTTATTGCACAAATACTATTAAGCATAAACAATAACGTATAAATACAATCAAAAAACGAAGATTTCTCTTGTCAAGCTACGCATAAATGAAATATACTCTCCGCGCCTTACCACAAGGCGCTTTAAGTAAACTCAGTGGTGGCTATAGCTCAGTTGGTAGAGCCCCGGATTGTGATTCCGGTTGTCGAGGGTTCAAATCCCTTTAGCCACCCCATTTTTTACTTCTCCCTGAAGTAGAAAATAAAAAGTTATAAAATGTCGGTGATTAGCGCAGCTTGGTAGCGCACTTGGTTTGGGTCCAAGGGGTCGCAAGTTCGAATCTTGCATCACCGACCACTTTTTGAATACCTCCTCTGAAAACCACACAATAAATTTCTACTTCATAAACTGCTCCGGTGCATATTCTGTCAGTATTTGAAGCTAATTAGATCTATTTACTGTCTAGTTCCTGTACTTTTTCTTGTAAAGTAAATTATCAATCAAGATAAAAAACGTCAAAAAAGTGCGTATTGAGGACATAAATCAGTACCACTTACGGATATCCATTTCCGATCAGAAAGTAGATGTTCTGTACATTAAATCAAAAAATTAAGCTTTATTTTATCTAGTGAAAAGACATCCAGTATAGTTTGATGTCCTTAACTATTACGGCTTGATAATTGCTTTTGCTTGTTATGTGTCAATTTTTTAACTAAGTACTGATATGATAAATAACATTAATTCCTACAACAGTAATTTTAATATTAATTCATCTACATCATCAGAGATCGATGAAATTATCGATGCCCATAAAAAATCGACAACCTTGACAGATGAAACACCTTCAGGCATTAAAGAAAATTTGTATCTTAGCAGCCGAGCCCAAAAAATAAATGCCATTAGCACAGAATTTTTTAATAATGGTGCTATAAGCCTAAATGATGTTAGCGCACTCAAAGAGCGGGTGTACCAACTAGGGTTAATTTCAAAACAAGAGTACGCGCATTTAACCGACACTGAACTAGTTGATAGTGATAGACGATTAAATACTGAGATGTCTAGCCAAACTTTAGTAAGTTTTGCTGGTGACTTAATACAACGTTTAAATGAAGCGAGTGTTGACAATGGTGATACTGAAATAATCAGTAAGAGTTTGTTGGAATTCAAAAAAGCTCTAACAACAGCTATGGAAATTATTTCTGATGTTGATAGTGTGAAAAATGCTCCTGATTTCAAAGAATCACTAGGCTCTACCTTATCTTTGATTAGAGAAACGATAAATAGTGACTCCTTCGAAATTATACCTTTAGATGATAAGGTTGGGATAAGTAAGATCTATCAAGCACTTGAAATTGTGGATAAAATCATACCTAAGCGATTAAGTAACGCGAAAATTAACCGCTATATTCAAGTATCAATTCGGTAAACTTTAAAATAAAACCTGACAAGATCGCTGATGGCACTAAACCGTCTTTTTGAAATGTTTTTTAGCACCTAAAAAATGTCTGCAAAGTGGTCAGCCAGTGTGAAAACTATTTTAAACTAGCGTAATTGGATAATATCAACGAAAAAAGGCTTAGAGGCACAGGTTCATAGTTCCAGACTGAACCTAAGTACCTACATATATGAACCCACTCCGTTTGCAAGATATTTGATCATAGTGTGAGAGGTAAATTATTGATTAAAGAGAATTTATCGAAATAAATAACGTCGCATATAAGTCTTATTTTTATCATAACGGCTGAATTAGGTCTAATGAATTACACACCTTGCTAATGTCAATTCCATCATGATTATATCGCTAATTTTCAGAATTTAATATTTGCTCCCACTTTAACCCCGTTAATTTCATCAAACTCTTTACCACATAAAATATGATCGCACCTAGCATTACCATAGAAGGTATGGCAATGACGGGATAACTTAACATAGTCATTTCACCCAGCTGTTCATTGAACTTGGTAGTACCAGCGGGGCTAACGACAATCCATTTAGCTAATAGATAATTCATCGTGGCAGAAAAGACAAATGTTATTGCTAAGAGGTGATTTGCCCGCTGAATTTTCGCTTTAAACTTATCAGTTTTTCCTTGATTTGATAGGGTCTGATAGATTAAATCTAAATTAAACAAAATAGGGTTTAACAAAATTTTGGCAATTAATGGTTTGCCCCAAAAGCTAGACATTAGTGTAACTAACCCTATGGCCAATGGAATTGCAGCTTCCTTAATTGCCAACCACTCTACATCTAACTCAAATAATCCAATACCACCAGTTAATAGGGTACTTAAAAATCCAAGTAATGAAATAAAGTTCATCGACTTGTTTTTAATAAAGTCATACAAGCCATAACCAAGAGGAAAAAATAACGCCACAACCAAGGCGTACACTGAGCCTAAGTATTCACCCCCCGATAATTTCATTAAAATAACCGATGGAATAACAATATTAAAAATAAGTTCTAGAAAGGTGTTATTAGGGCGTTTAGTTTGTGTTGACATTTTATTTTCATTTTAAGGAAAACTGGCAGAGGCCAGTCTATTTAGCTATTTACCTATTTTATCTAATAAGCGCTCAGAAGTCAGTTACATTGTGATATTGCTTATTATAAAGCGGAGTTAACTTGAATTGTTCAAGTATTGCTTAAGCTATATCGCTTTGTGTAATCACTTTTAATTATGCAAATTAATAAACGTGGGCATATTTTTTTTCTTTTTAAAGAAGAAAAAACCCCCTTTATTTGAAGCCTTTGCTTGATACATTGCCCGATCAGAATTCATCATCAGTGTTTCAGCCGTAAGCCCATCCTCGGGAAACATGGCAATGCCAATGCTGCTGCCAACATTTAAGGTTTGGCCTTCATAGGCATAACTCGTGCCCACTTCCTGTGAAATACGTTGTGCAACATTGCTCACATAATCTTTACTTTCAGGCGCAAATAACAAGACGATAAACTCATCCCCACCAAAGCGGGCAACTGTATCGCCTTTACGGATCACGCTTTGGATTTTTTTCGCGGTTGCTTGAATCAATTGATCACCAATATTGTGACCGAGCGTATCATTAACTATTTTGAAATTATCCAAATCAATAAAAAGCACCGAAAGTAGTCGTTTATCTCTTGTGGCATGGGCAATAGCCTGGTTTAAGCGATCAGTAAGTAAGTTTCGATTTGCGAGCCCCGTTAAAGCGTCATGGTTGGCTTGATATTCTAACTTTGTTTCATATTTTTTTTGATTGCTAACATCTTGTAAAGTTTCGACCGCACCAATTATTTTACCTTCTTGGTTCTGTAGGGTAGCAGCTGTAAAATAGAGCCACTTTTCCCCGGCATTAAAATTCGGGAAATGATCTGTGGCTTCCCAACCATTTTCAACTAAAGTTGAAGGAGCCCAATGTTCCGAATAATACTCGGTTAACTCTGAAATTTTGTTATCTAGTACAAGATCCGCAAGTACCGGGCGCGGCTTAGAATAGAAGCCTTTCCATTGGTCTTTTGTACCTACAATGTCTGATGATTTTGTGCCAATTATTGCTTCACAAGCACGATTCCAGTGGGTAACCTTGTGATCATCATCAATAACGAACATAGGAACTGGGCAGCCATCAATGATCTGAGAGAGTAGATGTTCTTTTTCTTTTAGCTCAGCTTCAAAAAGTTTCTGCTGGGTAATATCTCTTAAAGTTTCCATCGCGCCAATCACAAAGCCATCTTTGTCTTTTAAAACTGTGGCGCTAAACGAAAGCCACTTCCCGCCACCGGGAAAATGAGGAAAATAATCTTCAGCTTCCCATGTATCTTTAACAATGGTTGACCGACTGAATTTTCCGGCATAAAGGTACTTCATCTTTTCTATGCGGCCATCGATAATTAGGTCAGCCATTGTCGGACGTTCTTTATGATAAAAGGGGTACCATGGTTTATTCGTCCCAATAGCCTCGCTGGCAAGTACACCCGTTACATTTTCACATGCGGCGTTCCAGAAGATGATTTTATGATCCATATTAATCACAAAAGTAGGTACGGGGGTTCTTTCTATTACTTGAGCAAGAAGCTGCAGTTCACTTTTTGATATTTTAAGATTTTCTATCTTAATCGGCAATTTAGTGACCCATTTTATGATGAGGATTAGAAGATAATGCTAAATTCAGGCACTGAGTACAAGCCCCTATTTCTGTCATAATAGTTGAAATTTTTATTTCTTCTTGTTTTTTATGATGTTAGAACTAAATATATTTAATGGATTTGGTATAACACTTAAAAGTTTGAATGCTACATGTGTTAGGAGTTGGTTTTAGTTTTGATAAGCGCTACTCGGTAAAGCCTTTAGCCACTATAAGTGCATTCACGATACCCTACGAGAATATAGCCTCTTTATTGACTGCAGTCGTTCTTCAGAAGTAGGTAATAAACTAAAAGATTATCTCCTTCTTTAAAATTGGCACGACAACAAACAAATATTAGCGATTGAATATTTCTTTAGCGAGCTGAAACGAGCAATAATTTATCTAGGCAGCGCATTTGATTTTGATTAAACTAATAAAATTATAAGTAATCAAAGTTAAAAGTGCTGTTATGGAAAAACATCAAGAATTATTAATTGCCTTAAGAAAAGTGATCAGAGCGATAGATCTACATTCAAAACACCTAAATAAGACTTCCGGCTTAACTAGCCCACAATTATTAATTATGCTAGAAATAGATAAAGCTTCAGGTGTGAATTCAAGTCAAGTGGCGAAAAATGTTAATTTAAGTGCCGCTACCGTGACCAATATTATTGATAGGTTAGAAAATAAAGGCCTTATTATCAGAGTTCGCAATACCGAAGACAAACGCAAAGTGGCTTTATATTTAACAGAAAATGGTCAAGCGATTTTGCTCAATGCTCCACAACCACTACAAGAGCATTTCATTAAAAATTTTGCTAACTTAGCCCAATGGGAGCAATCACAAATGTTGTCTTCAATTGAGCGGCTCGCTGAAATGATGGATGCTAATGAAATCGATGCAGCACCATTATTAGAGCTAGATGCCATGAGCGTCAGCAGTATTTATAAAACTGACGCTCAGAAAGCTTAACGTAGTAAATGTAAAAAGTGCAAATGCTTGTGGTATTGATCAATAATATTATTAATCACCGCAGTTTTAGACAAACCCATAATGTCATAATCTTGCCCCCCTTCAACCAAATGAACTTCTGCTCGATAGTAACTTTGTTCATCTTCATCCGCTTCAATTACAAAATCTGGTTGTGAATATTTTCGCGCCAGTACCCGGTAAACAAATTCTTGCTCTTCACCATGATCAACAATGAAGCTAAGCCCATCATCATGTGAAATTTCAACATTGATTTGGTTTTCTCTTAGTTCTTTAGCAACTAAATCAAAAGCAGGTGCAACTACCTGATTGATGAATTTATTGACATTGACCTTGTTGGGAAAATCAACAATGTTCTTTAATCGCATTTGCCAACTATCATTATTTTCATTGGTTGAGTGAGGTATTGCTGTTATCAGTTGGCTTTCTTGCTTAAAAGCTTCAACCCTTAAGGCTTTAATTAAGCCAATAATAGCGAGTAATAAAACGATAGTAAAAGGTAAAGCACTGGCGATAGTCATGGTTTGAAGAGCATTAAGGCCACCGGCCAACAACAGTATTGCAGCAACCACACCAATACCTACAGCCCAATAAACACGCTGCCATAACGGGGTGTCATTTCTTCCGTGTGAACAAAGCATATCAACCACCATAGCGCCAGAGTCACATGAGGTGACAAAAAAGATCACTATCATTAATACGCTAAAAAAAGAAAGCATGGTGCTTAATGGGAAATTTTCAAGAAAAACAAATAATGCGACTGACGAGTCTTGGCTTACCATCTCACCTAAAGCAATGACTTCCTGGTTATGAACCAAATCAATGGCACTATTACCAAAAATAGTCATCCACAACAAGGTAAAAACGGTTGGTATCAGCATTACACCTACAATGAACTCTCTAATCGTGCGACCACGAGAAATCCTAGCGATAAACAAACCGACAAAAGGCGCCCATGCTAACCACCAACCCCAGTAAAATATAGTCCAACCACCTATCCAATTTGTCTTCTTATAAGCAAATAAATTAAAGGTGTTATGGACAATGTCAGCTAAATAATCACCAATGTTTTGCAAATAAGCCTGCAATAAAAATACTGTTGGGCCAAGTATAAAAATCAACAGTAACAAGGTCACAGCCAGAAACATATTTGTTTGTGATAGTATTTTAATTCCTTTATCTAACCCTGTTGCAACAGAGATAGCTGCAAGTGCAGTTATCACACACATTATAATTATTTGATTGGTAGTAGAAACATCAAGACCAAACAAATAGTTAAAGCCTGCGTTTACCTGTGACGCGCCTAAACCAAGTGAGGTGGCAACACCAAAAACAGTACTTACTACCGCGAAAATATCGACTAAATGTCCCGGCCATTGGTAAATTCTTTCGCCAATTAATGGATATAAAGCAGAGCGTAAAGTCAGCGGTAAGTTGTGGCGGTAACTAAAATACGCTAACACTAAGGCAACAATGGCATAGATAGCCCAAGCATGTAGCCCCCAGTGGAAAAAAGTCATCTTCATTGCTTCTTTAACCGCAGCAACGGTACCCGTTTCCGCCGTAGGAGGTGATAAATAGTGCATTAATGGCTCGGCCACACCAAAGAACATTAAACCAATGCCCATACCCGCAGCAAATAGCATGGAAATCCAAGTGACTAGTGAATAATCGGGTGTCGAATGATCTGGCCCCAAACGAATATCACCATAGCGTGATACTCCTAAGTAAATAACAAAAAAGAAGATGAATGCGACAGTGAGCACATAAAACCAACTACCATTGTCAACAATGCTTGCCTGAACTAGAGTGAATAAACTTTGCGCTTGCTGGGGTAACGCTACGGTATAAAGTAAAAGGGCAATGATAATAGACGAGGCACCAACAAATACTTGCTTATTCAGTTGACTCTTAACAGGTGTGGACAATTTTTTCCCCTAAATTTAATTTGTGTTGATATTATATCTACTGAAATAATGCTGTAAACAATAGCACATTCAACAAAATTCTTCGACCAACGTCATATTTATTAAGCTTTTGAAAAAAATTACATATTTTGATAAGCTATAGTAGAAACTAAATATAGTTAGAGCACTAATAAAAATGACTCAACAAATAATTAAAAAGCCAAGGGATAATCAAGATGAAATTCACTAGACTGCATTGTGCTGTGTTAACAGCCTTAGCGGTGTCAGGCTCTCTCTCTGCTGAGGAAGCAAACAAGCAAAAAAAAGCAAAAATAGAAGTCATTGAGGTTACCGCAACTAAACGTACTGAATCCATTCAAGACGTGCCCGTCACTGTTACTGCATTAACTGGTGATAGCTTAGAAACACTTGGTGTTTCTAATTTTGATCAATATGTTGAATTTTTACCTAACGTGGTTTTTCAGGGCACAGGCCCTGGGCAAAATGAAATATATATTCGTGGTGCGGCAACCACCCAATCCAACATTTCCCTTTCATCAGTGCAAGCATTACAACCCTCTGTTGCCTTTTATTTAGACGAGCAACCCGTATCAATGCAAGGGCGTAACTTAGATATTTATGCGACCGATGTTGAACGTATAGAGGTTTTACCAGGACCACAAGGCCCACTTTTTGGTGCAAGCTCTCAATCGGGTACCGTGCGCTTAATAACCAACAAACCAAACCATGATGGTTTTGCCGTAGGTTTTGATACCAGCACAAGTACCACAAAGGGTGGTGATATGAGTAACTCGGTTGAGGCTTATTTTAATATGTCTTTAACTGATTCGTTGGCAGTACGCGTTACCGCTTACAACGACTACCAAGGCGGTTGGATAGATAATGTACTCAATGTGCCCGGTGAAGGTGGTTATAACGGTAGTGCTGTCGTCATAAGTAGAGTTTCAGGTGGTGCATTAACGAATCCTGAAAATGTTGCTGTTACCGCGCCAAAAAATCATGCCTTAGTGGAAGATAACTTTAACACTGCAAATTATGCTGGTGCGCGCTTTGGTTTATCTTATTTAATTAATGATGAATGGAACCTTTTAGTTCAACATACCCAACAATCTCTCGATACAGAAGGGGTATTTGCTTATGATCCAAATCTTGAGGGTGAGACATCAACAAACCGTTTTACCCCCGAAAACAATAATGATGATTTTGGCTTAACTACCTGGACATTAGCAGGCAGGCTTGAACATCTCGATATCGTTTATACTGGTGGTTATCTAAACAGAGACATCAATTCAACCATTGATTACACTGGCTATACCAATGGCGGTTCATTTTCTGCTTATTATGTTTGTAACTATGATGCTAGTGCACCTGAGGCACAAGAATGTCTTGATCCGACTAAGTTTTATAAAGAAGCAACCAGTACCTCTCGCATCACCCATGAATTTCGTATAAATACTGCTGCTGAAAATCGCTGGCGCGTTACTGCGGGTGTTTTCTATGATTCTCAAGAATTATCAACGGTTGGGCAATTTAAAATAGCCAATACAGAGAAATTTCCTAATTTAGCTAGAGAGCTTGCCGGAACTGAAGGCATTAACAGTGATGGCGGTCCTTTCCCTTCTGAAGTGAGCTTCGTTAATGATGTTACCCACACCATTGATCAAATAGCCTTATTTGGTCAGTTAGAATTTGATATAACTGATACCGTCACGGCAAGCTTTGGTGCCCGTTGGTATCAAATTGATGACATATATAAAGGGGCTACTACCAGTGGTGATGTCAGTGGTAGATTACGCGCCTTCGGTGATGGTAGTGATGCAGCCTTAACCGAGTTTTTTGGCGCTGAAAAAGCAGCAGAATATCAAGCCGCTATTGTCAGTGGCCAGTTAGATACGAGCTTACTTAATAAAGATGGTTCACTAACGGTTGATGACACTATTATCAAAGCATCACTTGATTGGAAAGTGTCAAACGAAGTCATGGTATTTGCTTCCTATTCAGAAGGCTTTAGACCACCGGTTACCAACCGAACGGGCGGCGATGAGTCCAAAGTTCAAGAAGGGGCTTTTAAAGATTTACGCATTCCAGTGTACTCAACCACAGATAGTTTAGATAACATTGAAATAGGATTTAAATCAACCTTATTTGAGCAAACATTACGTTTTAATGCGACTGCCTATTATTCAAAAATATCTGATCTGCAAACCTCACGATTTGACCCTACCAATATCAGCTTCTTAGTATTTACTGATAACGTTGGTGATGCTGAAATCAAAGGTATTGATGGTGACTTTACTTGGGTAGCAACTGATAATTTAGTGATCTCTGGTGCTTTTAGTTTTATTGATACCGAGTTAACGTCAGTTAATGACGAGCTTGCCGGTATTGCACCTGCAGTGGGTAGTCGTTTACCTTACTCGGCGAAGTTTTCAGGGAATTTACAAGCTCAGTATTTCTATCATATTGCTAAAGATATGACGGGTTATATTAACGGTTCAATCAGTTATACCGGAGAAAGACTAGCAGGTATGACGATGAATGCTTATGTGGTAGAAGATGCCACTAATTTAATCTATGGCACAGGCTCTGGTTTAAGTATTCAAAAAGAAGCTGATGTTTATTCCGGGGTAAATTACCAAGACAGTAACGGGGAAGCCTTCGCTGGTGGTCGTTATGTGCAAGATAGCTACATTTTAGCAAACTTAAGCTTTGGTGTGACTAACGACGAATGGAAAGCTGAACTGTTTATCGACAACGTCACTGATGAAAGTGCAATATTATATATTGATACGCAACAGTTTACCCCGAAGGTTGTTTCTAACAGACCACGCACTGTTGGTTTTAGATTTTCGTATGACTTTTATTAAGCATTAGACAAATACTAACGCTTTAAAAGTTTAATAAAGCCGCTTGATGTTTGTATCAAGCGGCTTTTTATTGATAAAGTACTAAGCGAGCAATAAGCTCTCTTTTAGCTATTTATGGAGCCAAGTCGTTGGACAAAACAACCTCCCCCTCGATTGACATACAGTTAAAATCAATTCAACAATTGATCCAAAAAACAAAGTTCAATGACGCTATCAAACAAAGCCAGCGGCTACAAAAGCAAACCACAGACCAATACCATCAAATTGAATTATGGTATTTAATCGCCGTTGCCCAGCGCTATGGCAAAGAATTTTCCAAGGCATTAATGAGTATTAATGAATTACTTAAACTTGATGAAGAACATAGCCGGGCGAACCAAGAAAAAGGCTTTATTTATAATGCCTTAGGTAAATATGTACTGGCTAAAATTGCGTTTGAAAAAGCAGTGAAAATCAACCCAAGTTTAGTCGCTACTTGGCAAGCGTTAATTCACCTTTACCGAGCAGCGCAGCAACAAGAAAATGTGCAAAAGGCCGCTAATCAGTTAGCAAAGCTTAAGGAATTACCGCCTGCTTTACTTGCTGTTACTGAGTTAATGCACGAAGGCAAGTTATTAAAAGCAGAACAACTTTGCCGCCATTTTATGCAAAATAATAAACGTCATATTGATGGTATGTGTTTACTCGCTGAAATAGGGATGGAGCTAAAAATTTATGACGATGCTGAATTTTTACTTACCAGTGCACTTGAGTTAGCGCCTAGCCATATTCATGCTCGTTCTCAATATCTCAATTTACTTATCCGTTTAGGAAAATATAAAGTGGCAGAACAGCAAGTTGATAAATTACTTGTGGTACAACCAGACAATCTGAGCTTCAAAATAGCTAAAGCCAGTGCTTTAACAGGTTTAGGTAAAATAGAGCAAGCCATCAGCCTCTTTGAGCAAGTTATTGCACGCGCTAAAAGCCAGGCTAGCGTCCAAATCACAATAAAAAGTAAGCAAGTTGCAGGCTTTCATTTACAGTTAGGGCATGCGCTAAAAGCCAAAGGCGACATCGAAAAAGCGGTTGCCGCTTACCAAGCAGCGTATCAAATACAGTCAAGCTATGGTGATGCATTTTGGAGTTTAGCCAATACTAAAACATATCGCTTTAGCGATGACGAAATTGCTCAAATGCAAGCTCAGCAAGATGATAAAAACTTAGCAATAACAGATAAAATTCAACTACATTTTGCTACCGGTAAAGCCTTTGAAGACAGGCAAGAATATCAGCAAGCCTTTCAAGCTTACCAACAAGGTAATGAGTTACAACATGCTGGTAGTGGTTTTGATATTAGTAAAATAGAGCAACAAGTAGCAGAGCAAATAAAATATTGTACCGCTGAATTATTTGCGCAGCGTGGACATTTAGGGCTTAACTTACCCGATCCCATATTTATTGTTGGTTTGCCACGTGCTGGCTCTACTTTACTTGAACAAATACTGGCTTCCCATAGTCAAGTTGATGGCACTATGGAATTGCATAATATATTAGGTTTAGCATCACGACTTAGGGGTCGTAGCAACAGTCAAAGTGATAAAGAAGCCCAATACCCTAAAAACTTAAGTGAAATTAATCCAGATTATTTTAAACGTTTTTGTCAACAGTTTATTGATGAAACACGTGACTACCGAGCGCAAGCACCATTGTTTATTGATAAGATGCCGAATAACTTCCTGCATATAGGCTTAATACGGTTAATACTGCCCAATGCCAAAATTATTGACGCCAGACGTTCACCAATGGCTTGTTGCTTTAGCGGTTTTAAACAGTTATTTGCCGAAGGGCAGGACTTTAGTTACAACCTTGCAGATATTGGTCGCTATTATCAAGCTTACCTAAAATTAATGGCACATTGGGATGAGGTATTACCTGACTTTGTTTTAACCGTGAATCATGAAGATGTGGTTGATGATTTGGAAGGGCAGGTGCGAAGAATACTTGATTTTTGTGGTTTAGCATTTGAACAATCATGTATCGATTTTCATAAAACCAAGCGTAATATTAAAACACCTAGTTCAGAGCAAGTTCGCCAACCTATTTATAAAAGTGCCACTGAACAATGGCGACATTTTGAACCTTACTTAGCACCATTAAAAAAGGTGCTAAGTATCGACTGAGTTTTACTATATGAAGTCTATTCATAACATGCTTATGTAGGTGACGTTTACAAAGAGTTGATGAGTAAAGGTCATAGTCATAATTAATAAAATACGTACTCACGTTATGCAATAAACCTATAAATAGATAGTTTCTCTCCTTTGACTACTTAACAGCACTAGTTCGATAATTTTCATTACCTGCACCGCTTCATTTGCGCTTACCGGTAGTGGTGTTTTGGTGTTAATTGCTTGCGCTATTTCAGTATAGTACTGACCATAATTACCTACTTCGGTCGCAACAGGCTCATTACTTGATTCAGTCAACAATACCCCATACTGGCTTTCTTTTTCCCGGCCAAACTCCATTGAACTAGGTTTTAGGCCATCTTTAAGTTGCTGCTCTTGTGGGTCTACGCCATGTTTTACAAAGCGTGCTTTGGTGCCTTGAATATTAAAACGTTGTTTTTCGCCGGCAGCATAAGGGCTAGAAGATAAAATAACCTCAAAGCGCTGATAATGAAGTTGCACATTAAAATAGTCGATAGCTTCAGCATTATCCCGTAACGCTAAGCACTTACCAGTAACAGCATGAGGTAATCCGAACAGCACCAGTACTTGATCAACTAAGTGAGAGCCTAAGTCATGCCAAACGCCAGTGCCATTACCTTTATTTTCTTTCCACTTTTGACCAACCACAGGACGAAAACGGTCAAAGTGCGACTCAAAGACTTTAATTTCTCCTAACACTTTATTATGAAGTAATTTTTTTACCGTTAAAAAATCGCCATCCCAACGTCGATTATGAAAAACAGATAAGAGCAGTGATTTTTCTTCAGCTAGAGCCGCTAACTGCTCGGCCTCGGCTTGCGTAACTGTTATTGGCTTTTCGACAATGACATGTATATTGTTTTCTAGGCATAGTTTAGCTAAAGAAAAGTGCACATCGTTAGGTGCGGTAATCACCACCAAATCAACCTTTTCACTGGTAATTAAGGTCTCGGGTGTGGAAAAAATAAGGGGCTCTGCATCATAGCTGGCGATACTTTCAGGGCTACGAGTACTGATGGCGGAAAATTCAAAATCATTTGACGAACAAATAAAAGGTAAATGGAATGTTTTTGCGGAAAATCCATGTCCAATAATGCCTACTTTAATCATAATTCACTCTGTTAAGTTTTTATTAATAATTGCTTGGGATCGCTTGCTAAGAAATACAGACAAAGCTACTAATAGTTAAGCGGCCTTTACGTGGATCACTAGATAAGCCATGTTGTGGCTGAATATTACCCGAATGTAGTAAGTTACTAGGATAAATTACCACTCTGTTGTTACGTGCATCAATGCCATGTATACGTTCAAATAACGATGAGTCATTGGCAATATAAGCAGGGCTCTGATGAAGATTCGCTGCTTTGGCTTGTTGTTTTAATAGTGTTGCGTATTGGGGAAAACGCGTTGTGGTTATCCGTTCATGCCCTGTTTTTTTATGACGATAAAAAGCGGTGCCACCATGTTTAACATCACATAAATAATGAACTAGCGCGAATTGATTATCTGCTGTGCTATCAAAATGCGGCAACATTTGAATAGGGCGAAGTTGCTTTGGCGGTGTGGTCGAAATAGAAAAGGCAGACAAGATGGTTTTTGCCGCTACGGCATCTTTAAGCTGATAAGTATTTTTTAATAAGTCGAATAATTGCCGACCAATCAGTTCACCATAACTTGCTGGTACAGGCTTTCTGATACCAGGATAGTAATCACTGGGCTGAGCATAGTAAGGGTTATCGTCACCAGCAAGTGACATCAGCGCGTCAGGCTCAGTGACAAAATTATCTATTATTAAAATAGGCGTATTTTCTTGACCAATAAAAAGCACTTCAATATTATTTTCTATATTTATCTTCATCGACAAAATCACTTTAGCTGCTTAAGCGCTGATTTTTTTTATCAATCAGCGAATACATTTGTCCTACTGAAATCACCATGGCATATATTGCGGATAGATAGTTATTTTCATGCAATTGACTGAGCTGTGCGCCGCTCAGTTTAGCTAAAGTTTCTTGTTTAATGGTGTATAAGCCATTTAAGCGAGTCGACTCATCATTAACAAACTTAATTTCTATCGCCATAGACTCCAATAAGTCCATCGATAATAACATCTCGATAAATACCTTGTTTTCACTTTCGCCTTTTAGCAGCTCCGCCAATTTTGCTTTGGCTTCTTGTAAATAATCACTTTCTGCACCGTTGTCATGATAAATTCGCTCACCTTGGTCGCCGACACTTGGGCTTTCTACATCTAAACAAACTACGTATTGTGGTGTTTGCTCTGCCGTCCCTTTTACGGCGTCATTACCTAAAAAGAAAGGTTGTCTTCTTACTTGTAGTGGCACGTAAACGGCTTGCCATTTATCTTGAGCCCAAAATAGGTTTTCTCCGGCTTGAAAGCCTAGCATAGCAGAGCAGACAAATTGGCCAGTATCGCCATTTTTAGCGAGTACAATAGGGTAATGGGTTGCCAAATGGACAAACTCAGCTACTACCGCAGGCGCTAGATGCATAGTGGCGCCATGTGCTTCTATTTTGTTAACATCTATTTTAATGTTTCTATGGTTAATATTATCTATTGCCACTAATTTGCTCATAGTTGTCTCTTTGTCATTATTATTTTAAGGGGGATAGCCTACAATGCGGCGAAACCATATTGTTTAATTTTATCTAATAATTCTCTATTACTGGGTAATTGTTGTAACGCTTGCTGGATCATTTTTTCAGTCATTGAAAATTGCTTATTAGCAAAATCCCAATCGTTCAATAAATGTGGTGACAGTGTATAGTCACTTTTAAAGCCCATGCCATACAGAACATATTGATAACTTGCCGCGGGAAATACTTCGTTATTACTGGTGAAATCAAAATCAGCTGGTGAGCGGTAGCGCCATAACTCCATCATTTCTTGTAAACTTTCAGGAATAGATTGGGGGTCTCTATTATCACTCCAAAATTTATTATCGGTCCGTTTACTTAACAGGTAATGTAACTTTAAGAAGTCGATAATTTTTTGCCAGCGATATAAAAAGGTTTCATTGAAACGCTTCGCCACAACATTCATAACCTGTCGCGTTTGTGGCAGTTGCTCGCAAATAAATTCAGCAGACAATTCTACTAACACTAACGCTGACGCTTCAAGTGGCTCTAAAAACCCCGCTGATAGTCCTACGGCAACACAGTTTTTATGCCAAAACTTTTCTCGGTGACCACTATGGATGGGTATTTTACGAATAGATAAGTCTTTGATTGCCGGCCCTACATAGTCAGCCAAGCGTTGTGTTGCTTCATCTTCACTGGTGTGATTACTTGAATACACATGGCCAACGCCACGTCTATGATGCAAGCCGATATCCCAAATCCAACCGGCTTCTTGCGCGGTTGAAATAGTATGAGAAGCAATAGGAGCATTTTCATCTTCATAGGGGACTTGCACGGCTAGCGCATTATCAATAAATAAAACGTCATTACACTCAATAAAAGGAATTTGGTAATGCTTACCGAGTAATATTGAAGCAAAGCCGGTGCAGTCAACAAATAAGTCACCACTTATCTTGCCGCTTTTTACCGTAGCTACTGACGCTATATCACCATTATCATGATTAATCACGTCGACAACATCATCGACTACATGAGTGATGCCTAATTTTTCCAGACAATGTTTTTGTAAAAACTTGGAAAATTTTCCTGAGTCTAAATGATAGGCATAATTAGCAATGTCACGGTATTCTCCGCTCCGTATCGTTTTAGGCGCGAGACCTTGTTCACAAATACTTTCTTGAAAACACACCGCATTAGAAAATGAAGTGCCGGCATTTTTTCCTTGTTGCCTAGCATGCCAATAGGGAGATAAATCGCCTTTGATAAAACCTTGTGGCAAAACTAAGGGATGATAATAAAAGTCGTTGTCTGAGCCGTCAACCCAGCGAGCAAACTTTGCCCCTTGTTTAAACGAGGCATCGCATTCACGAATAAAGTCAGTTTCTCTAATACCTAAGGCGATTAAGGTTTTTCGCATCGTCGGCCAAGTGCCTTCACCAACATTAATTGTTGGCACTTTTGCCGACTCAACTAATATTACCTTTATATTTGTTGTTGAATTTGACTGATGTTTCGCCGCTATTCGCCCTGCTGTTATCCAGCCAGCGGTGCCGCCACCAACAACTACTACGGTTTTTATCGCGTTACTCATATTAGTCTGCCTACAATAATAAATTTAATGCAATGAATTGAAACTATATAAATTCATACAAAAACAAATTATACCAATCGGAGTCATTAATCCATTTGGTATTAGTAGTAAAGCGCTTTTGTATGAAAAATATCAAGTAGAATAAAAGACCTTTACTTCCACAGGAAGTAAAGGCCTTTATTTACTATGTTTTAAAGGCCACAGTAATTAGAAATTACCACGAACACCAAAAGCAAAGCGACGGCCACTGTCTTCAACTAGTAATAGTTGATTAGCAAAGCGACCACGTTTGTGAACATATTCTTCAGTTAAGTTAATACCTTCAAAGAAAATGGTAATATTATCATTAATATCATAACTACCACTGGCATCTACTTGCGCATAGTCTTCAACAATAGTGACACCGTCGCCATTTGATTGAGTTAACAATTGCACAAAGCTGTCACGCCAGTTATAGGCTAAACGCACTTGTAGAGGTCCATTTTCATAGAAGCCAATTAGGTTGTACGAATCACTTAGCCCTGTTAAAGCAAATACTTGAGTAATATCACTAGGGTCAAGTTCGGCATCACTACCTACTAATGTTGCATTAGCGATGATACCAAAGCCGCTATCAAAGGTATGTTGCAGGGCAATTTCCCAACCGTCAACAATAGCTGATTCACTGTTATTAGGAAAAGTGTTGGTAAATACCGCTGTTGTATCCGCAGCGTCTGGGTTGTCAACATCATTACCGGTTGACGGATCTGTTAATAGGCTACCATCAGCCAAGGCAAAGGTGATATCTTCAGTGGTGTTAATGATGAAGTTAGCCACATTTTTTCTAAAATAACCGGCAGAAATGTAACTAGCGTCAGCGTAGTACCATTCTAGTGA